>JACCEC013123998.1_pt1 | contig 17592 bp, 11 predicted proteins | sample 7450121 | NCBI WGS metagenome assembly JACCEC01 (sample SAMN15323455, study PRJNA562643) | freshwater metagenome | isolation source: river surface water | place: USA:Blue River Watershed | collected 2017-08-18 | reverse complement strand
TTTGTGGGTCCTGCATCAGCACCTTGATGCGAATGCCAGGAAACGGGGTGTCTTGCCACGGCAACGCGTCGACATTCACATAGCGTGAGGACAGCGCCGCCAGGGCGGCGTGCTGACTTTCCATTCCGGGAGTGTGCATGCTCATGCGTGCCTCCATTTGACTCTGATTGGCACATCATAACTACTTAGTTACTTTTCGCAAATGGGGGAAATGGGGAAATGGGGAAATGGGGTATTCACTGAAGAGATCTCTATTGCTATGTGCTCTTATCCGACTCAAAGGAGAAAATCCACATGAGCGAAAAAGAAACAAGCGCTTTGCCTCGCAGGCAATTTTTGGCATCTGCCAGCCTTGGGACAACTGCGCTTTTGGCGAGTACGCCTACCGCCGCCCAAAATGTCTCGGCGCCAGCCGTCGAAGGAACCGCGCATTGGGTCTGGAAAACCATCGGCAATGAACGTGTTCGCCTTTTCGCCTGGCGCAAGCAGGCGAAGTCGACCTGGAAGGATGGCAAAGCACGTGGCACGCTGGTGTTCGTGCACGGATCCTCGGTTTCATCCACACCGGTGTATGACCTTCAGGTCCCTGGACGAGACGATGCCTCTCTCATGGACTGGTTTGCCCGCAAAGGGTATGACACCTGGTGCTTTGACTGCGAGGGCTATGGGAGGTCGGACAAGCAGCGCCCCATCAACGCTGACGTGGCTTGCGGCGCAGATGATTTGGCCGCCGTCACGGACTACATCCTGCGCCAAAACGGCGGGCAGAAGCTCATGCTCTATGGCTCGTCCTCGGGTGCCTTGCGTGTCGCCTTGTTCGCGCAACGCCATCCAGAACGCATTCAACGCATGGCTTTGGATGCCATGGTTTGGACTGGGGAAAACAGCCCCACGCTGGCCGAGCGGAAAAAACGCTTGCCGGCCTACCTGGCCAGCAACCGCCGCCCGATTGACCGCAACATGATCCGCAGCATTTTCACGCGCGACCATCCTGGCACCAGCGACTTGAGCGTGGTCGAAGCCTTTGCCGATGCCGTCTTGGCACTGGACGACTCCATGCCGACAGGCACTTACATTGACATGTCGTCCAAGCTGCCCGTGTGCGACCCTGCTCAAATCCGCGTTCCCACGCTGATTTTGCGCGGCGAATACGATGGCATTGCCAGCTTCCAGGACCTCTCGGCATTTTTTGAAAAACTTGGCCACCCTGACAAGCAATTTGTGGTGATGCAAGGCATTGCGCACTCAAGCACTCGCTCTAAAAACTACGCGCTGGTCTACCATCAGCTCGCCAGTTATTTCGCCCAACCCGAGCCCGTCTACAAGGGTGCCTGAACTGTGAAGGTGTTTTTATGCGGTGCGGCCGTTTGTCTTGCAGTCTCTGCACAAGCGCAACCCGCTGTCGAAAAAAATTACCAAGCCACTTGCAGCGCCTGCCACGATGGCGGCACGGGCGATGCCCCCAGGATTGACGCCCCCAAAGCCTGGGAGGCCAGGCTGGCTCAAGGACGGCTAGCGCTGTACCAAAGCGCGCTCAAGGGCAAGCCCAACACTGCGATGGCCGCCAAGGGGGGCTTCACACAGCTGAGCGACGCCGAAGTTCGCGACCTGGTGGATTACATGCTGTTGCGCCTCGGCGCGCCTGCTATCCCGTTGCAGCCCAGCCAAAATTGGAAAGAGGCGAGCATGCCAGAAGCGTTGCCCAAGCCAGCAACAAGCGTGCTCACGGATGCGGCCATCAGCCAAGCCGTTGCCCAAGCGCTGCAATCCCACTGGCGCGAGCAATCGACTGCGATTGAAACGCGAGAGGAAAGCGTCACTGTGCGTGGCCTGGGGATCCAAATTCGCACCAATCGAGGCGTGGCCACACTCAGTGGAACTGTGCAAGACCCAGCACAAGTACAGCAAGCAGAAACGCTGGCACGCGCTGTGGTGGGCGTGCGGCAAGTGACCAACCGCCTGATTGCAGCCTCTCTTTTCGAATGGGACTAAGTCCCCCTTCTCATCCATTCACTTTCACTACACGCAAGGAGACACGATATGGGATTTCTAACAGACGATGAACTCTCGCAGCTTGACCCAGCAGAGCAGGTGCTTTTCCCCTCGCCCATCCCCGTTCAAAGCGTTTCCTCGGATGAGTTTGTGCCAGCGCCGCAAACCGCCAAACAAAAAGAATTTGAGGCACGCATCAAAAGCATTGGGGATGACATGGCGCAGCGCTTGGGCCTGAGCCGGCGACGGTTTTTCCAGAGCGCCTCAGGCATGGCGGCAGCCTTTGTGGCCATGAACGATACCTATGGGCCAGTTTTTGGCGTCTCCAGGGCCGAGGCACAGACACCCGACATGGCCAATGAGCGCGCCAAGCGCCTTTCCGGGCAGTTCATCATGGACATGCACACCCATTTCTTGCGAGACGACACCCGGATCCAAAGTTTTCTGTTGCAGCGCCAGGCGGTCGGCAAAGCCGGCTGGAACCCGGCCATCAAGGTCGAAGAGCAGACGATGGATGACCTGAAATTTGCCAATTACCTGAAAGAGATTTACCTTGACAGCGACACCAAGGTGGCCTGTATCAGCGGCGCCCCGTCCGAGATTCCCGGCGATTGGTTTCTGACCAACGAAATGAAGGCGAAGTACCGCGGCATCATCAACTCAATTGCTGGCAGCAAGCGCGCCTTTGCCCACGCGATTTTCACGCCAGGCTACCCCGGCTGGATGGATGAAATTGACCGGGCCATTGAGGTCCTCAAGCCAGATTCCATGAAGGGCTACACGATTGGCGACAACACCAACAAGCATCTTTCCAAACATCCCTGGCTGATGGACGATGAAAAGCTGGTGTATCCCGCTTATGAAAAATTTGCCAAGGCTGGCCTGAAAAATGTCTGCGTCCACAAAGGCCTGTTTCCGCCGTCAGTGGCGGCACGCTTTCCCCATTTGCTTCAACACGCGCGCATCGATGATGTGGCCAAGGCGGCCAAAGACTGGCCACAATTGAATTTTGTGATTTACCACGGCGGCTATCGGTATGCCGGTGGCGGCCGTGCCGAAGACGCCTGGGGCCAGTTCGAGCGCACAGGCCGTATCGATTGGATCACCGATCTGGCGGAACTGCCGGCCAAGCATGGCGTCAAGAACATCTACGCCGATTTGGGGCAATTGTTTGCGCAAACCACGGTGGTCGAGCCGCGACTGGCCGCAGTGATGCTGGCCCAACTCATCAAGGGCTTGGGCGTCGAGAATGTGGTGTGGGGAACAGATGCCATCTGGACCGGTGCGCCTCAATGGCAAATTGAAGCCTTGCGCCGCATAGAGATCCCTGAAGACATTCAGCGCAAGTATGGCTACGCGCCGTTAGGCCCCGCCGATGGCCCTGTGAAGAATGCCATTTTTGGAGAAAACAACGCCAGGATATACAACTACAAGCCGGAGCAGCGCGCCGAATTGGTCAGCGACAAGCTGGCCTATCACAAGGCGCTCTACGAGCAACATGGCGAGGGCCGAACGAACCTGGCCTATGGCTATGTCCATCGGCAACGCGCCTAAAAAACAAGCGCTTAGTTGGCTTTGAGCCCCGCAGCCCTGGCAATCACGGCTGCGGCATTCATTTCTGAGCGAATAAAGGCATTGAAAGACTCTGGCGACATGGGCATCGGGTCTGCGCCCAGTTTGTTGAGCCGCTCTTTGACGTCCGCAGAAGCCAGGGCTTTCATCGCCTCCTCATTCAGTTGCCGGATGATGGCCGCGGGCGTGGCAGCCGGGGCAATCATGCCCACCCAGAAAACATAGTCAGAGCCGGCAACGCCCGCCTCCACCGTGGTGGGCACTTGTGGCAAGGCGGCGTTTCTTTGCGGGGTGCTCACCGCCAAGGCTTGCAGCTTGCCATCGCGGATCAAAGGCAAGGCAGATGAAAGCGGCGCAAAAAACCAGTCATTGCGCCCGCCAATGACGTCGGACAAAGCTTCAGGCGTGCCCTTGAAGGGGACATGCACGGCGTCGATGCCGGCTTGCAGCTTGAATTTTTCTGCATTCAAATGGGTCGCACTCCCCATGCCTGCGGAAGCGTAATTGAATTTGCCAGGATTGGCTTTGGCAGCAGCCACCACATCGGCGACGGTTTTCCAACCGCGGGCGGGTGACACCACCATCACATTGGGCAAAGACGCCAGGGGGGTCACGCCCGTCAAATCCTTGGTGGTGTCGTATGACAAATTGGGGTAAATGGCGGGGTTCAGCGCGTGGCCCGAGGAATGAATCAACAAGGTATAGCCATCAGGCTCTGATTTAGCGACTTGCGCTGCCGCAATCGTGCCACCCGCGCCTGGCTTGTTCTCGATCACGATCGGTTGCCCCAAGGATTTGGACATGGCGTCGCCCACCGTGCGGGCCACAATGTCTGTGCCACTGCCGGCCGTGAAGGGCACGATGAACTTCAATGGCTTTTGGGGGAAATTGGCAGACTGCGCTTGCACCGCGCCCGCAAAGCTCAGGGCCAGCAGAATCGTCCAGCGACGCAAATTGAAATGGCTGTCTTGTTTCAAAGCGTTCTCCTTTAGGCAAGCTCAACTCAGGCTGAGCGCTTGGGTAATTTTTTGGCCAGAGGCGTTGAGCGCCTGCAGCAAGGGAGGTAAATTCACATTGAGCAATTGCCCATGGCGTTTTTTCCACTGCCCCGCGACCATGACGCTGTCGATGTTCGCCAGGCTGGTTTGCATGACCACACTGCTGACGGGATCATGCACGGGTTGCATGTTGAGATCGGTGGCACGAACCATCACCAGGTCAGCTTGCTTGCCCGGCGCAAGCGTGCCCAGACGGTCTAGCTGCCCGAGCATGCGTGCGCCCTCCACCGTGACCCAGCGCAGCGCCTCTCGCGTGGAGAGCGTCGAGGTCGGCGGGATGCTGCCGTGTTGCTCGCGGTAAGCCACATTGTCCAGGCTACGCTGAATGCCCAAAGCCACACGGGCCTGCGTCAGCATGTCGCCACTGAGCACGCTCTCAAGGTCAACGCCCAAGGAAGGCGCATGGCCTCGGTCGCGCAATCGGCCGGTCAAGGGGTGGCCATGGCCTTGGGTCATCTCGTTTTCGGCCGCTGCGGAAAAGGACATGCCCAAATCGCAAAAACGCGATAACTGCAAATCACTCAATGCGTGGCCATGGACGATGTTCACGTGAGCGCCCAGCAAGCCTTCGGCCTCCAAACGTTCCCAGCCATCGGGGGTGCGCGCAGGACCCCCACCCTGATGCAGCGAGGCAATCAGGCCCAGGTCACGGGCCATCCGAAAATCATGCAGGGTGACATCCAAGGTGGCATAGTGCGGCCCCAATACGGCCACACCGATGCTCAGCAGATCGTGACCGCCATAAGTTTTCAAGAGCCGCTCGACCTCTTCGCGCGGATGCGGGCGCTCCCAAAATGGGACTTCACCTGGCTTGGGGTCAGGCTTGGGCGTCCCATGGAAAAAGGCGGCCCGAATGCCGCTGGCTTGCAAGCCGGCAATGGCGGCATCGTTGTGTTCGGGCGTGCGATTGTTGTGACACCAATCCACCAAGGTCGTGGTGCCGCAGTTCAACTGATTGAGCGCGCCCACCAAGGTGGCAATGTGCAAATCTTGCGGCTCAAACACCGTGGCCAAGCCAGCGTGCATCTTCTGGAAATATTCCAGCAGCGTCCAATTCGACGCCAGCCCCCTCAACGCGGTCTGCCAGGTGTGCATGTGCGCATTGACCAGGCCAGGAATCACGATGAAGCCCTCAGCTGGCACGACCTGGGCAGACGCCGCCGCGAGGTGTGGCGCGATGTCGATGATCTTGGCGCCCTCAATCAGAATGTCTGCCTGCGGCAAGTCACCCTGGCGGTCCAGGGTGATCACGGTGGCGCCGCGAATGAGGGTGCGCACAGCGTCGCTCACGAGCTCAGGCCGTCGGGAACCTTCACGTTCTCTGGCGCCAGGCTCAGCCCTGCGTCTGCTGCAATTTCAGTCAGAAGGATAGAGAAGTCAACGTGGTCATGACCGCGGCCGACCATGCGCGCGATCGACTCGCGCGTAGCCGCAGCCGCTGGCATGGCCACGCCCTGCGCTTTGGCAGCAGACATCCCGAGATCCATGTCTTTCAACAAGAGCTTGGGCGTGAAGGTCACGTTTTCAAAGCTGAGATTGGTCAGCACATCGGATTTGTAGCGGGTGTACATGGAGCCCAGCACCGAGTCGTTGATGCTTTCCAAGAAGACATGCCGAGGAATGCCGGCTTTTTCTGCCAGCACCGTGATCTCGCAAAGGTTCTGAATCACCACGCCAAACATGGTGTTGTGGGCGATCTTCCAAACCCGCGCCAACTCCCCCTCACCGACCCACATGCATTTGCGCGACATAGCCTTCAAGTAAGGCTCAGCCAGGTCATACAAATTCTTGGGGCCCGATGACACGATCAGCAACTTGCCCGCCTTGGCCACTTTGGCGTTGCCCGACACCGGCGCGCACAAGTAGGCCACGCCCAAAGCTTCCAAGCGCTGGCGAACTTCGGTGGAGCCTTCCTGCGAAATAGAAGAACTGTCCACCACCACCTTGGGTAGCACTTTTCCAGTGACCAAGCCCCCCTCGGCAAACAAGACCTCTTTCAAGTCATCGGTGGTAGACACCATCGTGAACACCACCTCGCATGCGGCGAGGTCTTGCTTGTGGTCAACCAGGGTGGCACCGTATTGAACCAAGGGCTCGGCTTTGCTGCGGGTGCGATTCCAGATGTCCACACCGTAACCCGCCGTGGTCAAGAGCTTGACCATGGCCTCGCCCATGCGTCCCAAACCGATCCATCCAATTTTGTTGGCCATGTTGTCTCCTGTGGGGTCAGCGTAACTGCCCCGAAGCCGTGTCAGTGATTGAGAGGTGAGTGTGAAGCCTGTACGCGCAGACTGACAAGTTCACTTGCGAAAATCAGTTTTTCACAAAGCCTCGCCAGCGTCAACCCAGCGGGGTGAAGCCCGTCACTTGAACTCAGGGTTTCTCTCTACCAGCGTGTGGCAAATCTGGGGGTTCAATCCAACCGTCCCCACTGAAAAGGAAGCCCTATGAACGCGTCTCACACCTACGTCAGCGGTTGCGCTTGCCATGGCAAGCTTCAGCGACGCGGTTTTTTGCAATCGTTGGGCGGCCTGGGTGCGTTAGGCGCCTTGGCAAGTGCCGGTTGCGCCTCATTCGTCGAACCTGTGAAGCCGCACCGCATTGATGTCCACCACCACATTTCCCCCCCACCGTGGGTGGCTGCGCTCAAGAAATCGCGACTCGATTCACCGCCCGTCAATCAGTGGACGGTTGAGCAGTCGCTGGCAGACATGGACAAAGCGGGCATCGCCACTTCCATGACCTCGCCCACCCTGCCCGCCGTTGGCTTTCTGCCCGCCGCAGAAGCGGCGGCTGTCGCCCGTGCCTCCAATGAATACGCCCGCAAGCTGGCGGATCAATACCCAGGACGCTTTGGCGTGTTTGCGCTGCTGCCCATGCCCCACGTTGACGAGACCTTGCGGGAAATCGAATATGCCTTCGATGTGCTGAAAGCCGATGGCGTGGCCTTCATGACCAGCTATGGCGACAAGTTTTTGGGCGACAAAGCCTTTGAGCCCATCATGAACGAGCTGAACCGCCGCAAGGCTGTGGCTTACACCCACCCCAATGAGCCTGCCTGCTGCCGCAACCTCAGCACGGGCGTGCCCTCGGTCATCATTGAATACGGCACCGACACCACACGCACGATTGCCAGCCTGATTTTTTCAGGCGTGGCCGCGCGCAATCCTGATGTGAATTTCATTTTTTCCCATGCCGGAGGAACCGTCACGGCCCTCACGGAACGCTTCAACACGCAAGCCGTGCGATTGCCGCACCTGAAAGAGCGAGGCTTCAACTTCGACACGGTGATGGCCCAGATCCAGCGCTTTTATTACGACACAGCGCAAGCCGCCAACCCCATCGCCATGGCCTCGTTGACCAAGATGGTCAAGGTCTCGCAAATTGTTTTCGGTACCGACTACCCCTACCGAACCGGCATTGAACACGTGCAAGGCTTGGGGCCGTTGTTCAATGCCAGCGAATTGCGTGCCATCGACCGGGACAATGCGCTGAGAATTTTGCCGGCCAAGTGGCGAAGCTGACAGCGATTGGCCTCAAGGCGCTGGCATCATTTCAGGACAGCGCTGTCTTGTGCTGCACGGATGAGCGCAGCGGCATCGGCCGGCAACAGGAAGCCTTGGCTTTGCGCTTTGGCAGCGGCTTGACGCACCGCCTCGACATAGCCCGCGTGGGAGCCATAGCGCGCCTGCAATGACGGCCGAGGGTCGTTGTTGGCCTTGCGCTCCTCTTCTGTGCGAGCGAAGGGAACCATCCCTCCCACATAGTTGCAAATTTGCCCGGCATGGAAGGGGCGTGCGCCGCCTGCCGTGATGTTCCACCCCAGGTAGGTGCCCAGCGGTGCATCCAGCAACACAACGGGCACGCTGCCCAATTCATTGCCGTCGGGATTCACTTTGGGCGCATACATGCTCAATACTTGACGAATGGGCGGTGGCGCGTGACTGGCCACACCTGAGCCGTCCACCGGGTTGAATTGGTCACCCCAGTCGTAATCGATGACCGGCATGATGAAGTCGGGCTCAGGCACTGTGGGTCGCAGTTGCGGCAAAGTCGGGAAACCCATGGCCTGCTTGTTGGCGGCGACCAAGGTGCCATCCGCAAGCCGCGGCCAACGGCTCGGTGGCGGCTCGACGCCTTTCATGACCCAGTTCCTGAAATGCACCCTGAGCGCATTGACCGTCTCCGTATGCGGCACCGGGTTTGCCGGCAAGAGGGCTGTGCCGTAATTGTTGCCCGGGCAAGAGGGGCCAGCGGCAGGCAATCCCACGCCGGGCAGGCTGCTGTTGAACCCTCCTGCGCCCCCGCCATGGTTAGAACTGCCAATGTAGTAACGGCGAACATTGGGCGGCAAGGGCAGGTCTTTTTTACCATCCGTCCCAACCCATTCGGGCGTGAGTTTCAGTGCCCAAACTTCGGCTGAGCCAAAGTGCTCGATGATCTTGGGGCAAGTACCGCTCTTTGTGCATCGGTCCAACAAACCTACAGCGGGCGCACCCCGCACCGGGTCGGCCTCGGGCAACCACCATTGGGGCCCCTCACTTCCTGCTTGGTAAAGCTCCAGCACACCGTCCGGCTGGGCCCAGCGGAAATTCAAGGCGATACGTCGCCCTGCAATGATGGGCCACAAGCCATCATGCACTTGCTTGCCTGCCTCATCTTGGTTGAACCCCAAATGCAGCCAGCCGCGCAAAAAATTACCCGACTGTGAAACACCACGGCCGATGCTGTGGGAGACCGCACCCGCCACAGGGTTGGGCGTGCCGCTATCGTCGGCGCGCGCCGTTTTGAAAAACTGCCCGACATCTCGCCAGGCCGCGAACCCGATGCCTAGCGGATAAGCATCCTTTGAAGTGAAAGTCACCTGGTAAAGGCGAGTGGCGTCAAAGCCATTTTTCAGACAGATTTGCGTGGGGTCAGGCGTTCCAGGAAATGGATTGGCGGCATCGCAACGCGCCCAGGACCACTCCGTGGGCGAGAGGGTCACCTCGCCAATGACCTCCCCCCGCGTTGACTCCGCCACCCGAGAAACGAGTTTGGCCAAACGGGTGTCCAAGCTCACTGGCTTGTAAGGCACGGGATTGCTCTGCACGATCAAGGGCTGCGAGCCAGCGCCAGATCGGTTGACGATACGTCCCAAGACCTCACCGGTGACGGCAGAGCCATCTGCATGGCGAACCATTGGCAGCTGAAGCCAATGCGGCTTGTCAACCTCGGCCGTGTTGCGCACGGCGGTAGCACCTGCGTTGTCACCCTGCCAGGCACTGGTCAGGTCAATGTCCCCATTGGCGCGCTCAGCCACCACATTGGGACGGCGCAAGCCACGGTTGGGAACTTCATGCCACATCAGGCCACTGGCTTGGGCCATGTTGACGGGCTTGGTCAAGACAAAGGTGGCCACATACCTGACCTTGCCGTCCGGATCACGGGCGAGCATGACATCGTTGATGAGGCGATTCGCTGGCGCGGCAGGGTCCAACTCGCCAAAGGCCCGACCCGCAACTTGTTCCGTCGCCAATCCGCCGGATTGTTCGGCAGGCATGGGCTTGACTTCATCAATCACAATTCGAGTGACGCGCGCCTGTGCAGCGCTGTGCGCCAGACAGGCCATCAGCACAGCCAAGCCAAAGCCGCGGGCACAGCGAGATAAAGAGGCCATCAGATGTCTCCGTTGTTAGATGGCAGCATTTTGTCAGACCTTGCGCCCTCAGTGCCTGAAGTCTGCAAACGCCGCTGGCACTGGGCTTAGTTCGCCTGAATTTTGTTGGCTCGAATCACCTGGCCCCACCGCTCGGTTTCGGTTTTGATGAGCTCACCCAACTTGTCTGCCGGGCCTCCCACGATCCGAACGCCAGCGGCTTCCAGGCGCGATTTCACGCGTGGCATTTGCACAGCCGCATTGAGCGCAGCGTTCAGCTTGGCAATAACGGCGGGCGGGGTCGCCTTGGGAACCATGTAGCCGAACCAAGGCTCCACAACAAAGCCTTTGTACCCGGCCTCTTCCATGGTGGGGACCTCCGGCAAATTGGCAGAGCGCACTGGGCCGGTCACAGCCAGTGCCCGAACCTTCCCTGTTTTGATTTGCGGCAAGATGGAAGGCTCGTTGTCGTTGAACATCATGATTTGCCCCCCAATCAAATCCACGATCGCGGGCCCTGAGCCTTTGTAGGGAGCGTGCACCATGGAAATGCCCGCCAAATACGAAAGCCACTCAGGCGCCAGGTGATTGGAAGCGCCTACCCCAGATGATCCATAGGTCAGCTTGCCTGGGTTGGCTTTGGCCCATGCCACCATTTCAGACATCGTCTTCACTGGAAAGCCCAGGCTGACTGTGAAAACGTTCATCACGCCGCCGACCAAAAAAACGGGCTCAAAGTCTTTGAGAACATCGAAGCCTGGGTTGTTGTACAAGCTGCCATTGATGGAACATGTCCCGATGGTGCACTGAATAAGGGTGTAGCCATCTGCTGGAGATTTGGCGACCCTGGCCGTCCCCACGTTGCCACTGGCGCCCGGGATGTTGTCTACAACGACGGCTTGGCCCAGAGCCTCTGCTGCGCCATCGGCCATTGCCCTGGCCACGATGTCTGATGAGCCACCCGGTGCAAAGGGCACCACCAACCGAATCCCTTTTTCAGGAAAGGACTGCGCCTGGGCGCCCGCCATCATCATGGCCCCAATCAGCCATTGCCATGCTTTACGCATCATCGTCTCCTCTCGGTTTCACAATGAAGAGCGCTGGACCGTGACGTCCGAACGCTTCTTCAAGTCAGGCTGTAACGCAGTTCCCAAGCCTGGCTGCGTCATCAGGTGGGCAAATCCGTTCTCGATGCGGGGCAAGACCGTCACCAACTCGGTGTACCAACCTGTGTAATAGGCACGCACCACTTCTTGGAAAATGGCATTGGGCGCATTGAGCGCCAGGGCCAGCGAGGCCACCAAGACCACCGGCCCGGTGCAATCATGTGGCGCGATGGGACGTTGGTAGGTTTCCGCTTGCGCCGCTATTTTTTTGGATTCGGTCAGGCCACCACACCATGACAGGTCGATCATGACGTAGTCCACAGCATCACGCTCCAGCAATTCGCGGAACCCATAGCGGGTGGCCAATGTTTCGCTGGCACAGACCCTTACGCCGGTCTGCCTGCGATAGTCCGCCAGGGCTTGCGCATTGACCATTTTGATCGGGTCCTCGTACCAAAAAATTCCTTGGTCCTTGAGTGCGGCCGCAATTTCGATGGCGGCGGGCAGGCTCCAAATGGAGTGCAGCTCGCACATCAGGTCCATGCGATCGCCCACGGCATCGCGGATGGCCTTGAAGGGCGCGATGCCTTTTGCCAAATCTGCACGAGAAATGCTCATGCCCTTGGTGGTTTCGGCCAGCACGTCCAACGGCCAGATCTTCATGGCCGAGATGCCCATTTCGAGCAGGGAATGGGCTAACTCAGCGGGCCGCTTCATAAAGGCCAGCTGGTCTTCATAAGGCCCCTCAGAGTGGGCGTCTGAGGAGGACGCGTCAATCAAGCGCCTGCCACCCCGGGCGTTGTAGGTGTAGCCAGCGCAGGTGTTGTAGACACGAATTTTTTCTCGCACGGCACCGCCCAGCAGCTGGGTGATCGACTGTCCCGTGCTTTGGCCCCACAAATCCCAAAGCGCAATGTCCACAGCGCTGGCCGCGCGAATCTCTGCGCTGGTACTGGCAAAGCCTAGGTAGCCATTGAGCATCTGATGGCTGTGCGCCTCGATGTCCGCAGGGTGCTTTCCAAGCAAATAAGGGGCGATGCTTTCATGCACGTGCGCCGCCACGGCTTGGGGGCCGCGAAAGGTTTCGCCCAAACCAATCAAGCCCTCGTCCGTGTGCAACTCGACAAAGGTGATGTTGGGGTAAGCGCCCACATGTATCGTTTCAATCGCGGTAATTTTCATGCGCCCTAGCCTTTCAATCGCTGATTGAATGTACTCAAGCCTTGCTATAGTTGTAAAACAACATCGTCAAGTTGTTTGACAGCTTTATATGCCTGACACTGCATTGCCGCGCCCCTCCCCTCTGACGCCTACAGACAGCAAGCCTTTGGGAGACCAGGTGTATGAGCACATGCTGCTCTACATTTCGTCCCCAGCCATGCCTGCGCATGCACGTTTGCTGGGCGAAGTGGAAATGGCCAGCTGCCTTGGGGTTTCTCGGCCCATCTTGCGTCAGGCATTGACCCGACTTCGCGCTGAAGGGCATCTCTATGCCCGCAAAGGTTCAGGAAACTTTCGCAGCGACCCGCAGGACCGGGTGCACCGTGGCACGTTTGGCCCCTTGACCAGCATTTCTGACATTCGGCAATTCCTGGAGTTTCGCTGTGCGTTGGAGGGCGAATGTGCCGCGCTGGCTGCCGAGCACCGCGACACCCAAACTCTAAAAGAGATTCAAACTTTGGCTTGGCGAATTGAGAATGCCTTTCAAAATGATGCGGATGGGATTGATGAAGATGTGGCATTCCACCAAGCCATTGCCAGGGCGAGTGGCAATCGCTTCTTTGCCATGACCTTGGCCGCCATGGCGGCGCAAAAACGCTTTGGCATTCAGTTAACCCGGAAATTGTCCTCTCGGGAGGCACATGCCAGGAAAGCCGAAATCAACAGCGAACATCAGGCGATTGTGCAAGCCCTGTTGCAGGGCCAACCAACACAAGCGCGTGCAGCGATGACGGCCCATTTGCGCGGGGGCATTCGCAGGCTGTTTGACGACTGAGTCGCTTCAGGGCGGAAGTTGCGTCACAGGGGTGGGTAGCAACCTGGCTTCTGCGTTGGCCATTGGCAACGTCAAGGCTCTTGCTTGCGCATCGTTCAGTTGACGCAATTGAACAGGGTTGATCATGGCCAGCGTCACTTTGTCCAGGCCTTGTATTTGCTCAGCACGCAAAAGAGGGAGCAAAGAGCCCAGGGGCACCGACCGAACGGCGCTGACTTGTGAAGGGGTTAAGGCGTGCAGTTGCGCATTGCTCAGGCTCCAAAGCTGCCCTGCGCCAAGCGCAGCCACTTGTTCTTTGGCGAGCTCTTTGACTTGGGAAGATTTCAGGGCAGACAACTGGCCTGGGGTCAACGCAGCGATCAGTGCAGGCCGCAGGGCCTGGATTTGCTCAGGCTGTAAAACGGCCATCACTTCGGGACGCAGCACTTGCCATTGGGCCGGTGAGAGCCATTGGATGACCGAGGGACTCAAGGCAATCATTTGAACTGGCGCTATTTGATAAAGTTGTTGCGGCATCAGGACGCGAATTTGGGAAGGCATCAAGGCGTTCAGTTGGGCAGGCTGGAATGCGGCGATTTGCCCAGCTTGCAAAGCCTGCAGTTGAGGCGCTTGAAGGCCCTTGATTTGCACGCCTGTCAAAGCAGCCATCTGGTGGGGTTGCAGCGAGGCGATGTGGGCAGGCATCAGCCCACCGAACTGCGAAGGGCTCATTTGCGCCAGTGCCTGCGGATGGAGACTTCCAAATTGGCCTGGCGTCAGGGATGCCACCTGTGCTTGTGGCATGGCAGCCATTTGGCTGGGGTTCAAGCCACTGATTTGATCCGGGGTGAATGCCTGAATTTGTCGAGGCTGAAGTTTCCCTAAAAAGTCACTGGGCAAGCCTGCCAGGCGGCGTGGCGACAAAGCCGCCAATTGCTCGACAGAGAGCGCACCCCATTGCTCGGGCGTCATAGCACCCAAAGCCTGTGGCGACATGGCTTGCAGTTGGCTAGGCGCGAGTGCCGACAGCGCTGCCGGCTGAAGCACCCTCGCCTGCTCGGGATTGATCGCCGCCAATTGCGTTGGGCTCAAATTTTTCAGGACTGCGCCGCCTACGCCAGACCATTGTGGAGGCTGAATGGATTTGAATTGGCTGGGCGAAATGGCCTTCCACTGCGGCAAAGTCAAAGCTTGCAAATGCCTGGCTTGCAAGGCGCCCATCTGGTTGGGATTGAGCGTGCCGATGGGCGCAACACCCCAGTCTGGGATGTCGGAGTCATTGAGTGAGCCGATTTGTGCAGGCGTCAATTGAAGCAAAGCGCGGCTCTTGTCTTTCAGTGCCTGAAGGGCTTGCTGCTGCGGCACCGTCAGCCCCGTCAATTGGGGACCAGAAAGAGCCTGCAAAACCCGAGCCCCTAAGGGGTCAAATTGTGTCGGCTCAAGGGTTGCCAACTGGCGCCCCTGAAGGGCTTGGATCTGCGCCGCTGTCAAGTTCTGCCAATGAGCGGGCGTCATGGCGGCCAAGACCGCCGGGGCCAGCCTGGAGACGGTTTCCGGCGCCAACAAGTTCAGTGCATCGTCTGCCAAAGATCGAACCTGATTCGGTTGTAGCGCATTGAGTTGACTTTCGCTCAACGCAGCGAATTGCTTGGGAAGCAGCGCGCCCCATTGCGCCGGGCTGAGCGCCGTCAGGTAGCGGCTCTCAAGCGCGGCAAGTGTCAGTGGGTCTAGCGCGCTCAGTTGATCAGGCAACAAATGTTTTAAAACAGGCGCCAATTGACGGACATCAACGCTGGCAAGACTTTGAGGGGTGATCAGCTTGATCTGGTCAGGCAACATCATGGCCCAGTGCTCGGGCGTCATGGCGCTCAGCAAGGCAGCGCCTAAAGCGGGCATCTGGTGCAATGTGAGGCTGCGCATTTGATTGGGCGAAAGGCTCACCCATTGGCTAGGCGTTGCAGTTTGAATCTGCTGTGGCTCCAGCGCTTGCAACCTTTGGCTGACCAGCGCCTTGAATTGGTCAGGGCTCAAATCTGCCAAAGACCTGCGCTGCAGCGCCCCGATTTGAAAGGGTGACAACCATTGCAACTGATTGTTCGTCATGCTTGCAAATTGTGACGGCGTCAATTCAGCCAATTGCTGCGGGCCCAGCCCCTGAATAATCTCTCGCCCTAATGTTGCCCACACGGCGGGTGAAATTGTCGAAATTTGAGTCGCACTGAAATGTGCCCATTGCGCAGGTTGCAACTCACGGCCATGGCTTTGCAGCAATGCATCGATCTGCGGGCCATTCATGAGCTTGATTTGCGCTGGCTTTAATGCTGCCACTTCTGTGCCATCAAATTGGGTAATCTGACGGGAACTTGTGACAACCATCAGGGGCTGTGTTTCTGCGACGCTGCGAGACTTGTAAGCGCTTGGCATGGCATTCAAGCGAGCTGGTGCGCCACTGACGGCAGCATTGCTTCCTATGACAGGCTCCGCATTCAGGCTAGGCGCGCTTTCACCGAAGGAAGATGGGGGGGCCGTTTGCGTGCCGATCGCCGGCAGCCCTGCGGTCACTTGAACCTTTGCGATATCGGAAGAAACAATCACTTGCAATTGGCCTGTGGCGGCCAATTGCATCATTTGTGGCTGCGACAGCGCTGCCAGATGATCGCCATTCAACGACCTCATTTGCGCCGCATCCAATGCGGCAATTTGCGGGCTGGACCACTTCGCCAATGTGCTGGGCTTCAATGTCGCAATCTGCTCCGGCGGGATGGCAGCAATTTGCGCCTGACTCAAAGCCTGCCATTGAGTCGACGTCATGGCATTGAATTGTTCCTTACTCAAAGACTTGACCTGGCCCACATTCAAACTGGCCACCTGGTCCGATGACAAACCGGCGACCATGGCTGGGGTCCAAGACGCCAACTGGGTGGTAGACAGCACACTCAATTGATTGGGTGAAAGCGTTTTAATTTGAGCGAGGCTTAAAGCTTGCCATTGGTTGCCATTCAACGCTTGCAGAAGTGCCCCCCCCAGGCTGGCGACTTGCCTTTCTGAGAGTGCCTGTAACTGGGTGGGCTCCCAGCCTGCAATTTGAGCTGGCGTCATGGATTGAATCTGGGTCGGCGTCAAAGATTGAATTTGATTGACTGACCAATTTCTCCATGCCTCGGCCCCAATGACTGCAATTTTTTCGGGTGGCAAATTGGCAATATTGGCTACAGATACTTTGCTCCAAACCTGAGGGCTCAGGCTTGTCAATTGCGCTTGGGACAAAGCGCCGAATTGCACGTCGGTCAAATAGCTCACTTGCTCAGGGGTCAGCCCAGCCATCTGTTGCTTTGTCAGCAAAGCCATGGATTGCGCCGATAGGTTCAGGCGGACCAAACTCAAATCGATGGCGGTGATGCTTGCCCGCATCCCTGCTGGCTGATTGAGCTGGTAATTCTTTGCATCGGCGCCGTTGAGCTTGAACCCCTGCGTGGCAATGGGAATCAAATTTCCAACAGCGGGATTGTCAAATTGTGCGGTGCCAATTTGCAAGCTGACGTCGTCATTTGAAAAAACACTGATCTGTGCAGTCCCCGTCAAGGTAGCGTCGGTAGAGCCATCGTATGTTTTATCGTTGGGCACCAGTCCTGTCACGTCCAATGGCCTTGCTGTCACACTTGCCGTTGTAGTCGCTTGACCCGTGATTCGGTAGTTTCCAACATCCGTCCCGGAGTAACTGCTGGACAGCTGAACCGTTTTGGCGTTGCCTACGTTCTTGTCGTTGGCCGTGTTGCCCGCATTGCGGAAGTTGCCGCTGGCACTCACCTGCACATCATCTCCCGCGACCATGCCATTGGCCTGCAGAACGCTGGCGGTAACGCCCGCAGTGCTCACAGCCGCTGTTGACGTTCCGTCGTAAACCTTGTCCGCTGCTGTGATGCCGCTGATCGTCAGCGCCTTGGGCGTGATGCTCGCTGTCGTGCTCGCCTGCCCTGTGATGCTGTAGTTGTCTACGTCTGTGCCGCTGTAACTGCTCGACAGCTGAACCGTTTTGGCATTGCCTACGTTCTTGTCGTTCGCTGTGTTGCCCGCATTGCGGAAGTTGCCGCTGGCACTCACCTGCACATCATCTCCCGCGACCATGCCATTGGCTTGCAGAACGCTGGCGGTCACGCCCGCCGTGCTCACGGCCGCTGTTGACGTTCCGTCGTAAACCTTGTCCGCTGCTGTGATGCCGCTGATCGTCAGCGCCTTGGGCGTGATGCTCGC
>JACCEC011753039.1_pt1 | contig 17596 bp, 5 predicted proteins | sample 7450121 | NCBI WGS metagenome assembly JACCEC01 (sample SAMN15323455, study PRJNA562643) | freshwater metagenome | isolation source: river surface water | place: USA:Blue River Watershed | collected 2017-08-18 | reverse complement strand
GAAGGGGATTCAAAACTATGTAGGTCGTCTGAAAGAATTTCGGCGAGCACTACGCCGTCACAGCAGTTTTTGGATGGGATTATACGGCCAATCTTGGGTAATAGGAATGGAGTTTTTTCAAGAAATTGTCAATGAATTAATGCTGCTCAGACGTAACAAGTTGCCTTTTTTTCAGAGGGGCTTAAGGGCTATGTCCTTGATTTTATCAACCTTTTAACGGGGTTGTCACCCCGTCAGGTATTTTACCTCAAGGAAATGCGATCACCGATGGTTCGGCACTATTACGCTATGCCCTGCCCATTGATAACGAAGCGGTCAGAAAACTGCAATCGAGTTTAGAATCTATTTCATCTCAACTGCGAGGAAAGCGTTGGAATAATATCAATGGAGATATTACCCTTGCTTCCAGAGTTTTAGCGACGCGGGAGGCGGAACTCTTGGCCAATATTCCAGAGGAACGCTATTACTTTCTTAAGCCAACCCCTGCTTAATTAATGATACCAAAGCATAAGCCGCTTCAATATGGAGATTATGTCCTCCTGAAACAAAGACTCGTTTTGCTTCAACCATAGCAATTTGTTGTTGTTGCAAATCTTCTGGACGATTCAGTTTACTGTCTTCTCCATAGACTAATATAGTCGGAACTTTAATCTGTTTAAGCATTGCTAAATATTGCTCTCGACCTCCATTAAAACTGCTAAAACTTAGGGGAGAACGGGTACGAAGAATTTCATCCCAACTCCACATCACTCCCCCTTCACAGGGTTGGGTTGTTCTTTCAGCTAGAATATCAGAAAATTCTTCCGACAGAGCGGGCGTAACTTGACGCAATCTTCTTGCTGCGGTTGCCACATCTGGGAAGATTGGATGTTGAGGTGCAGAGGCAAAATATTCTAAAAAAGTTGTTAGCTGATTAACGGGTTCTTGCTTCTTTTCTGCTGCAGGTACTGGAGGTTCTACTAACATTAATCCTTTTATTTTATTCGGTCGTACACTCGCAATCATCGCGGCTAACATTGCCCCCATAGAATGACCCACTAAAAACAAAGGTTGGTCAGGCAATTCCTGAATCACCCGATCTATTTGAGCTAAAAATGTCAGAGAATTGTAAGAGGTTGCGATTTCCAAATGAGCAGAACGTCCATGACCCAATAAATCAGGAGCCACTACCCAATAACCGGCATTTGCTAGAGGAAGTGCGACTTCTTGCCAAGCTAATCCTTGTTCCAAAATTCCATGAATACACAGGACGACAGGATGATTTTTGGAACCCCAACTACACAAGCAAATCTGTTTGCCTTTGAAATCTAAAAACTTTTCCTCATGCTGATTTTTTCTCTGGAAAATTTGAGCAACTTCCCTTTTACTAACCGAGGAAATCCTGTCAATTGAGTTAGGGAATTCATAATTGAATTGTTGGGCAATCTGTTGCGTTTCCTTACCTAAATCATGAGGTAATTGAATCGTTTTCCATTGATCTCCTAAACTGGAATCAATAGAACTGTGTTTAAGAAAGTTGGGATCACTGATTGACAAAGAACTTTCATAAACGCCCTCAGTCATGCGATGACCTTCATAGGGTTGCAAAAGTGCAGAATCAAAATTAATATTCAGAAAATCGCAGAGTTGAGATAATATTTTATCGGGTTGTTGAACTAATTCTTCATAGCGTATCTGATGGTGACGTTCGGGTTCTAATTTTGTCAGAAAATCTAATATATTTTGATTACTCTTAGTCCATATTTCTTCGGCAAATTGGTAAGGATTTCCATCTCCTAATCCTGCTAATTTTTGCATCCGCATCCGCACGAATGATTCAATGACTGAATAGGGATGACGAACTAAGTGAATATATTTAGAGTTAGCAAATAGAGATTCTGCTCTTTCTAAAATTGCACGATTTATGGTGTAGGATGGAGATTTATCAACTAGCAAACGAGGGGCTATATTTTGTTGAATTTCCTGATACATCTGCTGAATAGAAAAATTCTGCAAGCATTTATCTTGAATTAATGCTTGACTAGCGGCTGCACTAGACTTGTAAATTGCCATCAAAGCTTTCTGTAAACCTTCACCCAAATGAGAAAGCTTGAGTTTTTCCTCTCGTTCTCTCATCGTATTAAAGGGTAAAAGATGCAATTCAGGTGGAGAAAATAAACCCGGATGACCTGCTAACATTACCCTCAGTAACGTTGACCCAGACCGAGGACTAGAAAGGATAAAAATAATCCCAGGGAGACGTTCTGAACTAGGAGTTACAAACGGAGAATTAGCAATAGATTGTGTCTCTAAGATTTCTAAAGTTTTGGAGGATAGTTGTTGGGAACTTAAGGTGGTGTCTTGCTTCCTAAGTTCAGCACTCAAATACTCAGTTAAAGAGTCTATTCTCGGTCGTTCATAAAATTCTCTGGGATAAATTATAAAATTCAAATCCTGACTTAATTGATTCACAATCTCCATTGTCATCAGAGAATCCATACCCAGTTCAATCAGATTCCTCTGGGTGGGAATTTCTGATAAATTGATTTGCAGAGTCTTGGCAACTAAAGATAGGAGATAATTTTGCAAAATATCTTTATATTCTGCTTCCGTCGTTGCTTTTAATTTCTCTAAAATTCCTTGATTATTCTTCGGCGTTATTGCTGGTTTCTGTTCTAATTTCTCCTGTTCTAACAGTTCCGAAAGTAATGAATTGGGGTATCCTAAACTCCATTGTTCTGTCAAAATTGACCAATCTGCGGCTAGCACTCCCACCTGTGGAGGAGACTGATTGAGTAAAAGTTCTCCTAATATTTGTAACCCTTGTTTTGGAGTAATAGAACTGATGCCAAAAGTTTTCCATCGATTTTGATATTGACTAGCTACACGAGTCGCCATTCCAGCTTGTGACCATGCTCCCCAGTTAATAGTTAATCCTGGTAATCCTATCTGACGGCGATAATAAGCTAAAGCATCTATAAACGCATTTGCTGCCGCATAGTTTCCTTGACCGGGGGAACCGAGTAACGAAGCCATTGAAGAGAAACAAACAAAGAAGTCTAGTGATAGTTTTTGCGTGAGTTTGTGTAGATGGCAAGCCCCTTTTACTTTCGGTGCTATCACCTGAGTAAAACGTTCCCAACTCATATTTTGTAAAATCCCATCATCCAAAATACCAGCAGCATGAATTACTCCTCGCAGTGGCGGTAAGGATGTTTGAATTTTGTCTAGGATTTTGCTTAGATCGGTTTCAATAGAGATATCACTAGAAAAAATATGAATACTAGCACCTGCGGTTTCTAATCTCTCAATTTTTTTCTGTGCTTGTTCAGAAGCTGGGCGACGACTTATTAATACTAAATGTTTGGCTCCCTTTGACACCATCCACTCGGCAGTATGTAATCCTAAATCTCCTAATCCTCCAGTAATTAGATAGGTGGCTTCTTCATAGAAAGACATTTCTACTTTTTGTGGCTTTAAGTTATATTTAACTAAAGAAGCTTTATATAATTGGTCACTGCGTAGGGCGAGATGGTCTTGTTTTTGCGAGTCTATTACAAGTTGCAATAATGTTTCTATTTCCTGTTGTGAACCTTGAGAATCTAAATCGATTAATCCTCCCAAAAGATGCGAATATTCCCAAGAAATTACTCGACCTAATCCCCATAAAGATGATTGAGTAACTGCTATTTTTTCTGTGTTTAATACAGGCTGAGATCCTCTAGTGATTAACCACAATTGCGGTAAGATAGTCTTGGAGTTTTTGATTACAGCTTGTAACCAGTGGATTACACTACCACATCCCCAAAGTTGTAATTCTTCTAAGGCAGAAATGGTTAAATTCTGTTCGGTAGTAGCATCTAAACTCCACAAGTGAATAATTTTTTGTAAAGGTAATGTACTGCTTTCAATAATAGCTTGATAGAGTTGATCAAATTCCTGGGGCTGTTCGGGATTTAGTCGATAAATTCCTGTCTCTGAATGTTGATAGGTATCGGCTCGATAAACTAAACTACATTCATGTCCTTGGTGCTGTAATTGATTCTTTAAGGCTTGTCCTAATCCTTTGGAATCAGCAAAGATTAACCAATGACTCGGTTGGAAAATATGATGTGATTGACGAATATTTAAAGGTTTCCACTCAATTTTATAGAGCCAATTTTTAATATTAGGTTCTGATAATTGACCCTGCTCTTTTTTAGTCAAATCATTTAAGAAATTAACAAGTATTTCTAGCTGGCTGTCTGAAAAAATCCCCATTTTTTCTAGCTTTTGAACTAATTTTTCAATATCTTTTTGATTCAGTTGTTTAAGCGGAGAAATGTTATTTTGTCTGGTAATGGAGGTAAGTTTTTTTTGTGTGTCTTGTAACGATTCTATCCAGTATCGTTGCCGTTGAAAGGGATAGGTTGGTAAGGAAACTTTAACAGGCAAGATGTCTGTTCTATAGGGATAGTTTATTTTAAATCCTTGCACATATAACTGTGCCAAACTGGAAAACGTTTGTTGGGAATCTATTTGAGGTGGATGCAAAGAGGGCAACCATATTGCTTTATTTCCAGGGAGACATTGACGACCCATTCCTAACAGAATCGGCTGAGGGCCAATTTCCAAAAAAACTGTATATCCCTGCTGATGTAATGTATCGATACCCTGAGCAAACTTTACAGGTTGTCTGAGATGTTGTACCCAATATTGAGAGGTGGCAATACTTTGGTCATTTTGCTGACCTGTAATATTAGAAATTAGTGGAATTTGAGGCAAGTTGTAGGTAATTTGTTGAGCGATCGCAGCAAATTCTGTTAATATCGGTTCCATTAGTGGAGAATGGAAAGCATGAGATACCTGTAATTGCTTTGTCTTGATTCCTTGTGATTCTAAATGACTACAAATTGCCCTAATCGCTTCTTTGGTTCCCGAAATTACGATATTTTCAATCCCGTTAAAAGCGGCAATAGAAACTTGTGAATTGTAGGGTGTGATCGCTTTTCTAACCACCGACTCTGAAGCTAACACTGAAACCATTTCACCCGTTTGGGTTAACTGCATTAACCTTCCTCTAGCAGCAATTAATTTCAAACCTTCTTCGAGACTAAAAACTCCGGCAACAGTTGCGGCAACATATTCTCCCACACTATGACCCATCAGAATATCTGGTTTGATTCCCCAGGATTTCCATAACTCGAATAAGGCATATTCAATGGCAAATAAGGCGGGTTGAGTATAAACAGTTTGGTTAATAAGATCGGGATTTTCTAAATGAGAATAAAGTGCTTCTAGGAGAGGGATTTCTAAATAAGGTTGTAGAATGTGATCGCATTCCTGCAAAGCTTCACGAAAGCGAGGTTGAGTTTGATATAGATCCCATCCCATTCGGTGATATTGAGCACCCTGACCTGTAAATAGAAAAGCAATCTTAGGTTGTCTGCTCGTATTCAGAACTTGACCATAAAATGCCCCTGATGCTTGATTTTCCCTCTGGAAATTTGCCAATTTTTCCCCAAGTTCGGCAGAGGTTGTTGCTAATACAGCTAAACGATATGGAAAATGAGATCGTCCCATATTAGCCGTAAAACAAACATCTTGTAATTTTTGTTCGGGATACAGTTGTAGATGATTTTGATATCGATAGACTAAATCTTTGAGAGCATTTTCAGTTTTTGCTGACAGCGTTAACAGATTTACAGGACACTTTAAACCCTCTTCAGATTTAACCGTTTCTGGAGCTTCTGACAAAATCACATGAACATTGCTGCCACTCATGCCGAAGGAACTCACCCCCGCCAAACGCGGCGCTTTTTCCCAAGGCATAACTTTCGTTGAAATCATCACAGGAATCTGATTCCAAGGGATATAAGGATTGGGTTGATTAAAATGTAAATGAGGGGGAATTTCCTGATTTTTAATTGCTAAAGCGACTTTAATTAAACTAGAGATTCCAGCAGCGGCTTCTAAATGTCCAAAATTGGTTTTCACCGAACCTACAATTAGAGGTTGATTGATAGGCCTGTTTTTCCCATAAACTGCTGCTAAAGCCTCTAATTCAATCGGATCACCCAAAGTTGTGCCTGTACCGTGAGCTTCTACATAACTAACTTGATGGGGTTCAATTCTAGCATTTTTCAAAGCTTGCTCAATCACATCTTTTTGAGCCTTTTTATTAGGAACTGTCAAACCACTGCTCGGCCCATCATGGTTGGTTGCCGAACCCCGAATCACTGCTAAAATTCTATCCCCATCGCTGATAGCATCGGAGAGACGTTTGAGGACGACCATCCCACATCCTTCTCCCTGACCATAACCATCTGCGGTGGCATCAAAAGCTTTACAACGACCGTCAGGCGCTAGAGCTTTCATTTCGCAGCGAGCAATTGTATTTCCTGGGGACAAAATCAAGTTAACTCCACCCACAAGAGCGAGATTGCATTCTTTTAAACGCAAACCACAACACGCCAAATGTACAGCAATTAAAGAAGAAGAACAGGCGGTATCTAACTGAATATTCGGCCCTTGTAATCCGAGAAAATGGGAAATTCGACCCACTGCAATACTACGAGCACCACCGATACCAGTGTAGGCATCAACAGAGGTAGAAACTTCTTGATTTGTCAGTGCTTGGGTGACTAATCGAGTTGTTGCGTTGATGATTTGGTTAGATACATAATCGTCTGTGCAAATGCCAACATAAACACTCGTGCGACTATTTTTGAGATGATTTGGTGCTATTGCTGCATTTTCCAAAGCTTCCCAAGTCACCTCTAAAAGCAGTCTTTGCTGTGGGTCTAAACTCGCTGCTTCTCTCGGAGAAATACCAAAAAATAAAGGATCAAACTGGTCTATTTGCTGAAGAAAACTACCTTCTTTTGTATAAGCTTTCAAAGGTGTTTTGGGATTGGGATCATAGAAAGCTTCAATATCCCATCGGTCTGATGGGATTTCTGTGACCGCATCTACACCTTTGCGTAATAACTGCCAAAATGAAGCCGGATCGTTGACGTTACCGGGAAATCGACAACCTACACCAATAATCGCAATGGGTTCGGTTTTTTCCCGTTCAACTACCTCCAATTTATTGTGAACTTGCTCTAAAAGTTCAAGCAACTGTTGAGATGAAAGCGGTTGATTCATATCATAACCCCTGATTAAGTAGGTTTTGGATTTGTTGGAATTTTTGGGCGATCGCATCACTCACTTCCTGACCCGAAACAGAAGGCTGTTCTGTCTGCTGGGAATCGGTATTTTGAATCGTCGCTTCTAACTCTTCTGCCAAAACCTCTGTTGTTAAATACTCCGCAAGAGCCTCAATATTTGTGTATTCAAATAACAGTGTAGCCGACACCGCACAACCCAACTGGACTTGCAACAAATTCCTGAGTTCTAAAGACAGCAAAGAATCCATTCCCAGATCGAAAAATCCTAACTGTGAATCTAACATTTCTGGGTCAGGATATCCCAGTAATTTAGCTACCACACCTTGCAAATAATTTTTCATTAATTGAGTGCGATCGCCTTGTTTTGCAGCCTTCAATTCTAACAAAAATGTGTTATGTTCAGTTTGTTTCGTGGAATAGGCATCTTGCCTGTAATTTTGCCTGTAATTTTGCCTGTAATTTTGCCTGTAATAGCATTCCATTTCCTCCAAAATCGGCAGTTTCATTCCAGAGGGTAACGTAGCTGTAAATCGATCCCAATCAATCGGCACCACCGTTACTTGCGTCGCCGATTCTTCTAATAATTGTGTCAAAATTTGTAATCCCTGTTCCGGTGGAATGCTACCCATGCCCAAAGAACGAATCCGACTTTGGAACTGACTTGCCAAACGAGATGCCATGCCCGTTTCTGCCCAAGCACCCCAATTAATACTTAAACCGGGTAAACCCAAACTGCGCCGATAGTGAACCAAACCATCCAAAAACGCATTTGCTGCCGCATAATTTCCTTGCCCTGTTGAACCTAAAACCGACGCTGCTGAAGAAAAACAAACAAAGAAGTCTAAGGGTAATTCCTGAGTTAACTGATGTAGATGCCATGCACCTTGAACTTTCGGAGCCATTACTTTAATAAACCTTTGCCAATTCATCTGTTGTAAAACTCCATCATCCAAGACTCCGGCGGCATGAATTACACCCCGCAAAGGTGGCAAAGAACCCTGAATTTGTTTGAGAAGATTAGCCACATCTTCTGCCACAGAAATATCTGCCAATAACACCGAGACTTGTACTCCCAACTGCTCTAATTGAGCGATTATTTGTCGTGCTTTTTCTGAAGGTTCTTTGCGCCCAACCAATACCAAAGATTTAGCGCCTTTATCCACCAACCACTTAGCGGTTTGTAATCCCAAAGCTCCTAATCCACCTGTAATTAAATAACTGGCTTCAGGGATAATATTAATGTCTGGTTTCTCTGTCTTTGTTGGCGGTTGTCGGCGTACCAGTCGCGCGACCTGACGTAGAGACGTTGTATGCAACGTCTCTACTGCATAAGCAATTTGGTTTTCTGTTGTGGTTAATGTTAATTCTTGATATAGCACCTTCGCCACTTCTTCAGCTTCGATATCTGCTGGTAAATCGAGTAACCGACATTGCAATTCTGGATGTTCCAAAGCAACAACTCGACCTAATCCCCAAACAGGTGTTTGTTGTACATTTCCTGTACTTTGAGTAACCACCAAAAGAGGCGGTATTTGTGGTTGTTTTGTCTGAATCAAAGCTTGTATCAAGTGCAGTAAACTTGCACAACTATATTCTAAAGCTGTTTCTAATTGATCGGCACTTGTTGACAAACTCCAGAGGTGAACAATCCCCTGAATTTGTAAATTTTGAGCAAGAATCTCTTCCAAAAACTGTTTAAAATTTTCAGGTAAAGTTGGATTGATTTGATAATGTTTGTCATTGATTTTCTGATAACTCAAACCCAAAGAAACTACCACTGATTTTTCTGCTAATTTTTGCTGTAGTTCTGTCGCTACTGCACCCGGTTCTATGAACAGTAACCAATTTCCCGTTATCGATGCTGGTGTTTGTTCTGAGGTAGAGACGTTGCAGGAAACGTCACATTGCCATTTCAATTCATACAGCCAGCGTTGGGGTGTCACTTGAGAGTAAGATGATAATTGCGCTAGCATTTGTTGATTCCATTCAGCTATTTCTGGTTTTGATAACTGCTGTTGTTTTTGAGCCGTTAGTAACACATAGCTCGCCAATCCCTTACTCAAAACTTTACCTAACTGATAGTAAGACTTAAACCCAGCCTTGACATTTTCATCCCGATTTTTTTGATACAACTGTTCTAAATGTTGCTCAAAATCGGGATCATACAAAAAGTTAGATATTTCTGGGCTAACATCGATCGCACCCACTAACTGAAGTTGATGTTCAGACAAAAGTTCTACCCACTCGGATTTAGTAATAAAGTAAGAAGAAGTTTCCTGATGATCGATTGCAAAATCACTATTAGAGATAAAATCTGCCAACACCAAATATCCCTGGTCGTTCAAATGATTGCCGATATTAGCAAATAACGACTTTTTATCGAGAATATGGTGGGCAACTTCAAAACCAAATACCAAATCATATAGATCGGGAAAGTTATCTTTAGCACTATCTCGATTAAAGATTTTTATCCGTTCTTGAAATTGACTTTTAGTAACTCTTTGCAGAGCAAACTTAGCCTGTTCGCTAGAAATTGTATATCCAGTTAGCTGCAAATGTTCATATCTTTCTGCCAATTGAATCAAATCGGAACCATAGCCACAACCAAAATCTAAAACCTTTTGACAAGCGGAGAAATTAACTAAAGCAAATAGGAGCTTTCTCAACTCTTTTTGAGACTCAACAATCATCTCACGAGATTGTTCTTGATTCGGTTCCGTCAGGCATTTAATCCAAGAAAAACCAGGGACTTTTTCGGGAAACAAACCAAAAGTTAAATAAGGGGATTCTGCCAATCCATCTGTTTGACTCCCAACTTGTTCTTGGCCCAAAGTGGCAACCGCATTATAATATTCGTGAACCGTTCCTCCTTTGAAATCTAAATAATTTTGCTGTCGTTTAACCAGAAGTTCCAATAATTTTGGTAACAATTGTCGCTCTTGTTCTGTTAATTCCCCCGCCAGTTCTACCTCCTGAACTAACTGTTGTGTTGCACCTTGATTCAGCAAATTAATAATCGGTGTAGAGACTGTTTCATCCTGGGGTTGCTGTTGGTTTTTCTTGATTTCCCACCAATAGCGTTGTCGTTGAAACGGATAGGTCGGTAATGCTACTTTATGACAAAAATAATCTCGGTTAAAGCCTGACCAATCTATTGCCATGCCCTGAATATAAAGTTGTCCTAAACTAGAGAGAATGTGTTGCCAATCTTCTTGAGGCGGACGTAAACTTGGCAACCAAATTCCCTGCTTTTCTGGCAAACATTGCCGACCCATTCCTAACAAAATTGGCTTGGCTCCAATTTCTAAGAATAGTTTATATCCTTGCTGATCAAGAGTTTGCATCCCATCACTGAAACGGACAGGTTGTCGGATATGGTTCACCCAATATTCAGGAGTTGCTATTTCTTGTGTTGCTAACTGTCCTGTAACATTAGAAATTAGCGGTATCCCGGGCTGATTGTAAGTAACCTTTTTAGCGGCGAGTTCAAACTCTGCTAACATCGGTTCCACCAAAGGCGAATGGAAAGCATGAGAAACTTGCAGAGGTTTGGTTTTAATTCCCATCTCAGTTAATCGGCTACAAATTTCTTGGATGGCTTCACTAAGACCAGAAATGACAACACTTTCCGGGCCATTAATGGCAGCAATATTAACTTGTGAATCGTAGGGAGTTATTAATTCTTTGATTTGAGATTCTGTTGCCAAAACAGACACCATTTCGCCACCACTTGGCAACTGCTGCATTAATTTTCCCCGGGTTGCTACCAGTTTTAAACCTGCTTCTAAACTGAATACTCCAGCGACAGTTGCAGCCACATATTCCCCTACACTATGACCCATGACTCCATCGGGTTTGATCCCCCAAGATTGCCATAATTGAGCTAAAGCATACTCAATCGAAAATAAAGCGGGTTGGGTGTAGATAGTTTGATCAAGTAGAGACGCGCCATGGCGAGTCTCTACAGTGGGATAGAGAACTTGCAATAAAGGGATTTCTAAATAGGGGCGCAGAATTTCGTCACATTGCTCTAGGGCTTTTCTAAAAGTAGGTTGAGTTTGGTACAACTGTAAACCCATATTGACAAATTGGGAACCTTGACCCGTAAACAGAAAGGCTATTTTGGGTGAACCTGTGTGACTAGAGATTTGACCCGAAAATACTCCAGAAATTTCTTGATTTGTGGCTAAGTTTTTCAGTTTAGTAGTCAGTTCAATTTTATTAGACGCAATCACAGCTAATCGATGATTAAAATGAGAACGTCCAGCATTTGCTGTATAACAAATATCTCCTAACTCTAATTCTGGATGATTTTGCAGATGATTAATATAATTAATCCTTAATTCTTCAAAGGCTTTCTGAGTTTTTGCTGAAAAAGTTAAGAGGTTGAATTTAGGCTCTAAAGACTTTTCAGTTTTGACGGGTTCTGGTGCTTCTTCGAGAATTAAATGCACATTTGTCCCACTAATTCCAAAAGCACTAATCCCGGCAATTCTAGGCTGATTTCCTCGATTCCAGGGAATACATGAAGTTGGAATTACCAAAGGAAGTTGATGCCAAGGAATATGGGGATTGGGTGTTTTTAGATGCAAATGGGGCGGTATTTCTTGATTCTGAAGCGATAAAACTATTTTAATTAAACCAGAAATTCCGGCGGCGGCTTCTAAATGCCCAAAATTGGTTTTCACGGAACCGACAACCAAGGGCTGATTAATCGGTCGGTTTTGCCCATAAACTGTGGCTAAAGATTCAAGTTCTATCGGGTCTCCCAAGGATGTTCCTGTGCCGTGAGCTTCCACATAATTAACTTGATGAGGTTCAACTTTAGCATTTTTTAACGCTTGCTGAATTACATCTTTTTGAGCCATTTTGTTCGGAACTGTAAGACCGCTACTAGGGCCATCATGGTTAATAGCAGAACCTCTAATTACTGCTAGAATTGTGTCGCCATCGGCTATGGCATCGGAAAGACGTTTCAGGACTACCATTCCACATCCTTCTCCCTGACCATAACCATCTGCTGAAGCGTCAAAGGTTTTGCAGCGTCCATCGGGGGCTAATGCTTTTAATTGACAACGACCAATGGTACTTAGGGGCCATAAAATCAGATTGACTCCCCCAGCGAGGGCGAGATTACATTCTTTTAAACGTAAACTTTGGCAAGCTAAATGGACTGTTACCAAAGAAGAAGAACAAGCCGTATCTAACTGAATATTCGGCCCTTGTAAACCCAGGAAATGGGAAATTCGACCGACAGCCATACTGCGAGCGTTACCTGTGCCACAGTGAGCATCCATTGAGGACAGGTTCTCCAAATTCGCAAACCGTTCGCTATAGTCATCGGTGCAAATTCCTACATAGACACCTGTTTGGCTATGCCTCAGTTTTGTTGGTGTTTGTCCTGCGTTTTCCAGGGCTTCCCAGGTCACTTCTAAAAGTAGTCTTTGTTGTGGGTCTAAACTCACTGCTTCTCTCGGAGAAATGCCAAAAAATAAAGGATCAAACTGGTCAACTTCCTGAAGGAAACCTCCTTGTTTAGTGTAGGTTTTGCCGGGTGTTCCCGGGTTGGGATCGTAATAATCATCAACCTTCCATCTGCCCGGAGGTACTTCGCCAACAGCATCAATTCCTTGTTGCAATAAACTCCAGAATGCTTCCGGGTTATTCGCGTTACCCGGAAATCGACAACCCAGACCAATAATTGCAATCGGTTCTGTTTTTTCTCTATGGAGTGCTTCCAGTCTATTTCGCATTTCTTTGATAGTTTGAAGCACCTGATCGGAAGAAATAATTTGTTTTTCTGTCTGTTGGGTAATCTTAGTCATTTTATATTCCCTCTAGTAAAACTTGGATGTCTTGGAGTTCATTTTGAATTTGATGTGCGATCGCTTCTTCTTGTATAGCATTAGCGATCGCTTCTTCAGTGAGAAATTCTATTTCATCCTTAACCCCTGTTGAATTTTTAGTTTCAGTTTGATGATTTGGGTTAATGTTTAAAAATTTTTGCTCTATTTCTCCTCTAAAAACACTTTGAATTAAATAATCAGCCAGTTTTTGGATATTAAAATGTTCTGACAAGGTGGTGACTGTTACAGAACAACCAAAACTTTTCTGTAACAAATCTCCGAGTTCCAGCATCATCGAATACTCTAAGCCTAAATCAAAAAATCCTAACTGTGAATCGGAAATTTGCGAGTCATTCAATCCTAATAATTGAGCAACCACACCTTGCAGATAATTTATCGTTAGCTGGAGGCGTTCTCTTTCTGGAGTTTTTTCCAGTTGTTGCAAAATCCCAGTTTCTTGTTCGGAACATTTACTATCTTGTTTATACCGATTGCTTAAAATCTTTAGCAGTTTAGGGAGCAGTTTTTTCTCTTGTTCGGTCAAGTGTTCATTGTCCTTCAAATCCTCAGCTAATAAATTGATATCAATTTGATTGAATAAATTGATAAGTGGGCTGGTGTTATTTTCAACATCTTTTCCCTGTTCATTTTCCGAAATTTTCAACGAATAACGTTGTCCGGTATAACGCCCCAAGATTGCCACAATTGAGCTAAAGCATACTCGATGGCAAATACGGCAAGTAGAGACGCGCCCTGGCGCGTCTCTACAGTGGGATAAAGGAATTGTAACAAGGGTATTTCTTCTAGGTAGGGTTGCAGAATTTTGTCACATTGTTCTAGGGTTTTTCTAAAAGTAGGTTGAGTTTGGTATAACTGCAACCCTAAGTTCACCGCATCAGAAGTTTCTCCGGTGAACAAAAACACGATTTTTGCTTTTTCGCTTTTTACTGTTTTCTCTACATTCGTCAGATTAACCTGGATGAAACTTTGCAGTTGTTTGTGTAATTCAAAATTAGATTCAGCGACGAAAAAGCATCTTTTTTCAAAATGGCTGCGTCCCGTATTCGCCGTAAAACAAATATCGGCGATGGATACTTCTTGATTTGACTGCAAATAAACTTGATATTTTTTGACCAATTCTTCTAATGCTTTCTCATTCTTGGCAGAAAGAGTTAAAATGTGTTCAGGACGCTCTTCAATTTCTGCCTTTTGAATTTCTGGCTGTGGTGCTTCTTCCAGAACAACATGAGCATTCACACCTCCAACCCCAAAGGAACTAACACCTGCCCGTCGGGGAATTATTTCCTCTGATTCGGTTTTTAATGGCTGCCATTCTTGGTTTTCATCAACGATATAAAAAGGACTATTTTCTAACTCAATACGGGGATTTAATTGCTTAAAATTGAGAATCTTAGGCAATTTTTTATGCTTTATTGCTAAAAGAACTTTAATCATTCCAGCAATTCCCGCCGCCCCTTCCAAATGTCCAATATTAGTTTTAACTGTCCCTAAACCACAATAAGGTTTTGCCGATTCTGGCAATTTATATTGTTCATAGAGTTGTTTAAACCCTCGTTTAAGCGCGTTAACTTCAATCGGATCTCCCAATGGTGTCCCAGTGCCATGAACTTCAATATAAGAAACTGTATTAGGGGGGACATTAGCATTAGTATAAGCAGCCCGAATCACTTGGGCTTGAGCATAAATATTGGGAGAACTCAGAGTCCGTGATTTTCCCCCATGATTAACGGCACTACCTTTAATTACAGCATAAATATGATCTCGATCCTCAATCGCTTTTGTCAGAGGTTTTAATAATATGATTCCTGCCCCTTCTCCTCGAACATAACCATCAGCATCCTGGTCAAAAGTTTGGCACTGTCCTGTAGGAGACAACATCCCTAATTGACTCATTTGGATGTACATTATAGGATTATTTAAAACGCTAATTCCTCCCACCATTACCATGTCACATTCGCTGTCTTTGAGCGCATTAACACCTAGATGAAGGGCAACCAGGGAACTGGAACAGGCGGTGTCTACAGGAACACTTAAACCGCGAAAATTCAGGAAGTAGGAAATGCGGTTAGCAATCATACAAGTCCAACTTCCTGTACCGCTATGTCCTTCTATATTTTCTTGATCTTCGTTGAGTAAAAGAACAGAATCATAATTACAAGCGCCAATAAAAACACCGATTTGGCTTCCCGATAATTGAGAGGGGGAATATCCGGCATCTTCTAAACAAGACCAACTCAACTCCAGCATCAATTTTTGTTGAGGATCGAGGGTTTTCGCTTCGCGAGGAGAAATCGCAAAAAACTGAGCATCAAATTGGTCTGAACCTTCAATCAATCCTGACCATTTACTAATCGTTTTATTGGGCTGTTGAGGATGGGGAGAATAATATTGATTGACATCCCATCTTTGGGAAGGAATTTCGGTGATGCTATTGACTCCAGTTTCCAAGTTGCGCCAAAATTGCTGGTAGTCATTGGCTTCAGGAAAGTGACAAGCCATCCCGATAATTGCGATCGCTTCACCTTGATTTTGTTCTCTATCTTTTGTTTGAGTGCTGTTGTCTTCAACTTCCACTTGAGGCTGAGAAAAATACTGGTGATTGTGTTGAAAATGTTGATTCATTGATTCCCTCTTTGACTCAACCCTTGACTGCTGGTACAAGTTTTACACTCATCCAGTCAGACTGGAAAGGAGCGCTCATAAAATCTAGTTTACGACGAATCCGAACTAAGTAAAAACCATCTTGTTCTAGGACAGGAATTATATATTTTTCTTCCTGAATTTGACACAAAATTACAGGTAAACTGGAACGATTATATACCGTTAAGTAGATATCATAGTTATCAAGTAATATTATCTTAATTTCCACACAAAAAGAATAATTTTTATAAACAACTCCATAGAAAAACTCGTTATTTGTGTCGCCAACTGGTAAATATTCTTTCCTAACCCATTCTTGAGGTAGCCATTTTTGGCAAATCAGTAGCGTGAATATATAATAATTCAGACATCGATAAAAAATATGATCTCGTTTTGTTAAATTTTCCAGATAGTTATTAACATCATCCCTCTTAATAGATTGAGTCTCAGTTACTAGATTTTTATCTATTTTTATTGCTGGTAAATTAATCGGATCTGACCAATGATAGTATCTTAAACCTAAAGTATATTTGCCGGGGTTCAGTTTTAATTGAGTCCATTCTTCCTGAACGTTTAAATCATGAGAGGATATATGTTGAATCGATGTGGCTTGAGGAAATGTATAAATTCCTATACTCCATGATTCGGCTGAAGTGATACAGGATTTGACCTCTATAGCTAAGGATTCTTTCACCTCAAAAGGGCCAAGACCAGCAGCAATCGCATGAGGGTTCCACCGGGGCCCAGTCACTAAAATCGAGGGTAATATTAAAGGTTTTTTGAGAAGTTCATCAGAGTACACTAGCCATCTAAAGACTGTTTTTTTGTTAAGACTTGCATTGATATTAGCTAGAGTCCGTAGCAATAACCTAACTGTTTTGAAAAATATAAAAGATAAAAAAGCTACTGGAATTTCCCACAATAATCTTCTATCTGCAATTTTTTCGCTCTTGGTCATTGAATTAATAATTCCATAGCGTTATATTACCAAAAAATGTGAACGGAAAGCAGAAAAAAGGGTAAAGTTTAAGAGGCTCCCTACTTTCAACTTTCACCCTTTTTTTCAGGCAACAAGCTCAAACGGAGATCAATTTTTGTCTTTCTTGCAGTAGCTGAGTCACCGCTTAGAAGCTGCCAAATAGCCAATTACTCGGAGCATCTTCGTCGTCTTCGTTCAAATAGAACTGTTCGATATGTCCTATCAGTTCATCGATGGAGATACTAAGTAGGTGGGCATAATTAAAGTTAAAATCCTAAATGCTGTAAGTCCTTTAGGATAAAGGTTTTAGCTTTTGGTTTGTTGACGTTATTTATGCCCAGCTACTTACCATTACCATTACTATCAAGCTTTTCAAATGCAGTGAGTGCATCACCTCTTCCTACACCTACAGACCTCGAAAAGATTACATACTCTTGCTTAGTGATGTTCTCGTCTCCATCAGCATCTAGGGAGTTCAAAAGTGTTTGTATTGTTTTGATTATCTGTCGGTTAAACCGATCCTCGTCATGGATTACGTCCTCAAGATATTGATACCATTCTTCAGTAAGTGTCTTTGTATCAAGGGTAAATATTTTTATTGATAGAATTGCATTGCCAAAACGGGTAAACAAAAAGCCGATAGGAAGATTGAATTGTACAGACCCTCTGCTTTCTGTTTTTACCCCCGTTTTTTAGGTAGCACAAGCTCAAAAATAGAGCCATTGCAGCCTTTCTCTGAGTTACCGAGTCACCCTTTAGAATTGGCCAAACAGCCAGTTACCAGGAGCATTCTCGTCTTCGGTCAAATAGAACTCTCGGACAGCTGCTTGTAATACTAAATCCGGTTGTCATATCCATCTAAAGAGAACAGAGCCAATGATAGTTAGTTAAATTTCTAATTTCCTCCTTCATATTACTCAAAACATTACAACGTTTGACTAACAACTCCTCGATTTCATCCAAGCTCTCAAAACATTCAT
>JACCEC010460360.1_pt1 | contig 17596 bp, 20 predicted proteins | sample 7450121 | NCBI WGS metagenome assembly JACCEC01 (sample SAMN15323455, study PRJNA562643) | freshwater metagenome | isolation source: river surface water | place: USA:Blue River Watershed | collected 2017-08-18 | reverse complement strand
ACCGATATGCCAAAGGCTACCGATATGCCAAAGGCGACCGATATGCCAAAGGCTACCATAGATATGCCAAAGGCGACCGATATGCCAAAGACAGAGAGGTTGTGCGACGCGCCAACCAACAAACAGCACGTGATAAAAAAGAGTGTTATAATGCCCAAGTATCAGAATACATTATTTTGGTGTTTTTTTATACATCATTATGGTGTAGCCGAATATGAAATGATTGGTCAGCGGTATCAGAATGCGGAGTTGGATGAGAAATACAGAATAAGTGAAGAGTTAGAAAAAGAACCGGGAAGATTGAAGGCGACGAATTATAGTCCTTCAAAACAAACCATCAAAGAGTTATGTTCTGCGATTGCCTCATCGACCCGCGATGATTTTTTCTCATTGATAGCGTTTTGTGCGTATTATAAAACAAATACACGAGTTGTGTTCGAACCGTCGCGGACTTATTTGGAATTTAATTGTAGTTCTGATGCGGACAATGAATCAAAACCAATGACTATATTCGCGACTAAATCAAAGATGGGAGCAAAGTGGTTGTATTCTCTGTATGCTGGTGATTTTGATGTAACGCAATATGTCAAATTAAATACGTATTTAAAACCGTTGAAAGGCATAAGTGCTTACAAATCAGATGATTTAATTGAAATGGCAGAAAAAATGGCAATAGAAATAGATAAGAAGGATGGGAAGAAGGAACTATACGAGAAAATAGGACAAAAAATAGGAGCTATTCATCAAGAATAGGTGCGTGGTGCGCGGTGCGCTGCGTAGATTATACTATACCTTACATTAGTATTGCATTCAGAAGTTTGTTGATTTCATAATATTTGTATAATAATGTTGCTGTCATTATTATTATGCCATTCGTTTCCACTTGAATTGAAATATAACACTTGTCCTTCCTATACTTACGAATGATTATGTACTCGTTCATATCTTTCTGTATTCGTATTTCCCACTGATGTTTCTGTTTCATTGGAATGTTGATTGCATCATGTTCGCAATATATTTTGTCGCATTTGCCAACATCGAATTCAAGCAATTTATTTTTATTCCAATGATGAATACAATAGACAGAAATATTTTTATTAAATTCTGTGACAATGATTTCAATCTCGTAATTATTCATTCTGGGTTTTGTGGTGGGGATTCATTGAAAAAAATAAAAATCAATTTTATTTTTTCTGTTATATTTGAATATACTTACCTCCACCAAGAATATTCACACTGCCAGGTTCTTTTAATTTTTCCACGTTTTTGATGCAGGTATAAACAATTTCCACATTGCTCATTGATTTTAATTTATTCGTATATTGTTTGCATAATACAGCACCCATTTTAATAACGTATTTTATATCGCTTTCATAATCATCCGGAATTATTGCAACTACATGACACGAGGGTGTTTCGCTCGCATGAAACCAAATATCATCGGGAGAACCCATATCAATTACTTTGTGATTTTCGGATTGACATCTCCCGATAATAAATAGAATTTCTTGTCCATCAATTGTTTTGTATTCTTTTTTCATTTGGTTTGGTTTTTGTTTGTTATTTCAAGCCTTTGGCCAAACAAATCAATTTTATGAAGTAAAATAACATAAACCCATTCATTTATGTAAATATATTTACATAATGTCAATACCACTTATTATTATGCATTTGGGTGAGAATCATCCTTATTTCATAAAGTGTGTTGAATTAAACACAAAATTCAACGACGTCATATTAATCGGAGACCAATCAAATTTGCGCACATTTAAAAAGAATTCCAGAGTGAAACATTATCACACATATAATTTGGAAACGGATGATACACGCGCATTCCGCAAATATTTTAGCAATTATAATACGAATTCATATGAAGCAGAATACACTTGTTTTATTCGATATTTTCACTATATTACCATTATGGATGAATTAGGTATTGATAAAATTGCAGTATGTGATAGCGATTGTGTCATTTTGGAGGATGTAAATGAGTTGTGGCCCATTTATATGTCCGATCCAACAGTGGAAGCTGCCATGCCGCGAAATATATATGCAGACCATGAATTTGCGGATAAAGTGTGTAATTCTGCGGGATTATTGACTCGCGCATTTTGTGTGAAATTCATCGAACTCTTGAAAGAGATTTACCTCACGCAATCCAAACATTCGTTAATTGAACCCAAAACAAGATGGCACGCTATTAATGAAATTCCGGGTGGTATTAGTGATATGTCTATATTGACTGCTATGTGGGAACATAAGTTAGCCAAAATCGAGGATTTAGCAGGAACGCAATTATACAATAATGAGATTTGCGTATTTGATTGGAATTTGCAATCTGCCGCTGGGTTCAAGGGCAAAGATACATATGTTATGTTGCAGTCGGGTATAAAATACGCAAAGAAATCGGCGGGTGACGGCGGAACTCCGAAATTTTATTTTGCAACGAAGGATATGGAATATGTGCGAGCGCTCTCTTTCCATTTTCAAGGATTTAAAAGCAAGGCATTATTGGAAACATTCAATATGTAATAACACAACACACGAAAAAATGATAAAACCAATTGAATGAATATAATCAATCCGTTATATTCATTTTCAAAAAAAAGCATGTCAGAAACGAAAACTGCAACTATTAAAACAATCGTGATGTCCGGCGGCGGCAATGTCGCCTTCACATTTTACGGCATATTGCGTGAGACACATCGGTTGGGGGTTTGGAACTTTGACGATGTGGAAGCTTATTATAGCACATCTGCGGGCTCCATTATTGCTGCCATGATTCCGGTGGCGAAACATTTGGGCTGGGAAATCATGGACGATTTCATGATTAAACGACCCTGGCAAAAATTGTTCGATTTTAATTTGACCACCATTGTTTCTGCATATCAAAAACAAGGCATGTTTGATACCTCTCTCGCGCAAAAAATATATGAACCACTGTTATTAGCCGCGGATTTAAATCTCAATATAACACTTGCCGAACATCACGACTGGTGTGGGAAAGACATGCATTTTATTGCTTGCGATTTAACCACGATGCAAATCGTGGATTTAAATTGGCGCACACACCCAGATTGGAGACTCACTGATGCAGTATATTGTTCAATGTGTTTGCCAATGTTGTGTGTGCCATACAAACATGAGGGTCACATATATGCTGATGGAGGAGTTATGTGTAATTTCCCGATACATCAATGTTTAGCCGATGGTTGGGATGAATACGAGATTTTTGGCATTGATGCCACTAAATATTCTGATGATTCGGGAGAGAACAATACACCACAATTTGAAACTATCACAGATTATTTGCTTTGGTTGCTTGTTTGTGCTTGGCGCAAAATATCAGCACCAATGAAAATAACACCATATCATTTGCGTGTCAAAAAAGAAAAGGAGTATGCGAGTATATACGACATCTATGTCAGCACGAGCAATGTGGAAGAACGCACGAAATTAGTGGAAGATGGTAAAAGAATGGCGAGGGAATTCTCTGCAGATAAATTTTTTTCGAAAGATGGGAAAAACAACATAAACCTTTGAGAATACAAATATGACACAGCACAACACATGTCAGAGACTGCATATTTAGAAGTTATTTTGGGCCCAATGTTTAGCGGGAAAACTTCCCGATTGGTTGAAATATATAAAAAATGCGATTTTTGTAACATACCGGTTATTGTAATAAATCATGTTATTGATAATAGATATGATAATGATGCTGCCGTGAAAGGACCATTTAACCAAAGATTGATTACACATGACAAGGTTGGCATACCGTGCATGAAAACGGACAAACTTATGTCTATGAATCAATATATTATTGATAATAACTATGAAGTCGTGTTAATTAACGAAGGACAGTTTTTCCCTGATTTAGTCGAATTCGTTGAATTTATGCTTCTTTGTGGAAAGAAAGTTCATGTGTGTGGGCTTGACGGAGATTTTGAACGCAAGAAATTCGGACAAATGCTGGATTTAATACCCATATGTGACACAGTGACAAAACTCACATCTTTATGCAGTTTATGCATATCTAGCCAAAAGCCCGCATCAACACTGGTGAGACCCGGCATTTTCTCAAAACGAATTACTGCCGAAAAAGAACAAACAGTTGTTGGTTCCGACAATTATCTCCCGGTGTGTCGAAAATGTTATATGAAATAAATAGGACAATATTTTAGATTGAACCATCTAACCAATAAAATCCAATGTCTTTAGCAACAAGTGCAGCATCATGGACATTAGACGACATTCCACCATTGCCTATCACAAATAAAAAACGCCAATCGACTGTTCGAACCGCATCCGAAATAATTGGAAAATCGAGTAATCACGTGTATATGCACGATGACGACGGTTCGACAAACGCCCGACCAACCAGGGAGGGATGGTCTTTGACCAAGTCCCGAATGCCAGGGAGGGCAGTCAAACATCAAACCATTCAAGAGAATTTAGAAGAGCAACAAGACCGCAAGGTGAAAGTGAATAAATTGCTAGACAAATTGACCGGAAATGGAGCCAATGCAGAAGGATTAATGGATTATGTGCCCGCTGGTCCAACGGCCACATCTATTCGCTCCGATGATTCACAATTATTGATGCCCAAAATACAGTCATTACCAACAATGCAGCCCACTATAGAACGCAATATTGGTAAATATATACCGGTTGGTAATGGATACGTGGGAGGGAGCACTTTAGGGGAAGCATACAGTTCATTGTCTGAACACAAAGTTTCCGGTTGGTCTCCCACCATGACTGCAAATTTGAGAGGGAAAACAAGTGACGATAAATTGATGGAAAAAATTAATTATATGATTCATTTGTTGGAAGAACAGAAAATGGAAAAAACAAATTACGTAATGGAAGAGTTCGTATTATACACAATGTTAGGTGTATTTGTTATTTATGTCGTTGATTCTTTCTCTCGTTCAGCCAAATATATCAGATAATAAAAAAAATTAAAAATTTATAAAATTGAAATGAAAATTAATTGATTTCATTTCAATTAATAACAAAACAACAACAAACAAACAAACAAACAAACAAACAAACAAACAAACAAACAAAATGCTTAACAACGTCAGTTACGATAAGATTTCCGCCATTGTGAATGAAATCACTGTGAAAACAATTCATCAAACATCTGATTATTTGGTGGATAATTATGGTGAAACGGTTGAGTCTATTAGTAATAATATTATTGCGGCTGCACATAATAATATTGATGTTTTGAGAGAAAACATTTCAACTTTGAGTGTGAATGCGTCAAAGACCATCTCTCCACTACTGAGTGTCGAGCATTTGTCAAAGACCATCTCTCCACTACTGAGTGTCGAGCATTTGTCGGAATATTTTAATCGCATAAACACTGAAACTATTAGAGCACAAATACTAGCGTATCTATTAGATATTGGTTCTACATTTATAAGAAGATGCAATCAGAACCTTCCATTATTCATTATTGTGTATGTGATTTGTTTGGTAGTCACAGTGCAATTGAATGAGATGCGTCGCGAATTCAATAATCGGATGCAAGAAATGTCTCAATTCATTGATGATAATGAATTGGAACACATGTCCATGATTGATACATATCGCCACGAATTCAAGAAAATAATGACTGCTCATTCACGCCGTATATCAAATGGCATGAAGAAACTCCGCGCAGAACAAACGAAGGCTTCAAAGCGCCAAGAATTAATGTTATATGAACGCATCCGCAAACATCGTCACGAAGAATTGCGTGAAAGCATTTGCATGTATTTGGATTTGTTTAATCAGTATGCTTCCGGCGACAAATACAACGAACTGTTCAACATATCCGAAGACATTATTTATTTAGACCCCAAAACGGATGGTGCCGTCATTAAACAATATTTTGGCAAGTATTTCTCGTATAATAAATCCTCTATGTGTCAAATATTGTATCCACTCAACTTGGCAGTTGCTCCCCACGTATATAATAAACATATGAAAGATATTCGTGATTTAGCAGATTCTATGCCAGCAAATAGTGTGAAGGAGTTGCGCAAATTTAGAATGGAGGTTGAGGAGAATTACGCGGAGAATTTCGATTTGCCCATCGTTCGCGGATTAAATGAAACACAAATTGAATATGAAATCAGCATCTTTCAGTATTTACACCAATCATTATCTCAATGCTACCAAACATACAATATGTATTGCAAAGTTGGTTTAAATTAGGTATAGTATAATAAAAAAATGAGAGTTTCTTTACTCTTTATTTTTTTACATATCATGATATAAACAAACATGTATTCCAACACCAAAACAGGCGATTTAGACCCCGAAGTATGGGGTCCGCACTATTGGTTTTTTTTAGAGAGTGTGGCATACACCTATCCCGAATATCCCAATAAAACAACCAAACGCAAATATTACGATTTGATACATAATTTGCCATTGTTTATTCCCCACACTAAAATAGCCGACCGGTTTGCATCGCTTTTGGACAAATATCCTGTGTCGCCATATTTAGACAAAAAAGATTCATTCAAACGATGGGTTAATTTCATACACAATCGAATTAATGATGACCTTGATAAACCGCGCGTCAATTTAGTAGATGGAGAAGCCATGTATTTTCAAACCTATAAAAATCACCGCAAAACAAATACGCGCGATTTATCCATTTATGTGGGTGGCGTCATGATTATTGGACTCAGTATCGCCATTTATATATCTTGCCGGTGCTACGATGAGTGAGAAAACCTGGGTTTTCTTTATATAATATGAAAACTCGCCGACACAAAAATCGGGGTCGGGGGCGGAGATCGCGAGCATATAGTCCATTGACGCCATTGACGCCATTGACGCCATTGACGCCATTGACCGAATATCCAGACGTGGAATCAGCCGTCTTTGCGTTTCATGAAATGACAAAGAACCTTGATTATGAAATATGTGCTACTATTACGACAGATGAATCCATGGGAGCACAGTTAATATTACACAACAAGAAGAAAGAGAGAACCGATGACAAAAGAAATTCGTGTGATTATTCCAAAGGTTACACATCAATCATACTACATAACCACCCAGATAAATATTATCCAAGTATCGAAGACTTGGAGAAAATCGTGACAAACAAAAAGAAAAATGCAATCATTCGGGAGAGTTACATCACTTGCAAATTCGGAATATGGATGTTTTTGATTGATTCCAAACATAAACTCACCGAAGAAGAAATGAAAAATAAACACGCGAATATGAAGAAGAAACTCAACGCATTCTATTGGGCCACGGAAAAGGGACGGACATATAATGCCGAAGAGATAAAACTATTATGTAGCCAAATACATGATATTTATAATATTGACGCGGATTTTATAGTTCATGCACACTTATAAATTCTCAATCGCCGTTTTCTCCCCATGACAATCGCGACACAATGCCACTAAATTATCGACGTGATTACTACCCCCATATTCGAGCCGGATTTTGTGATCCACTTCGAACCACGACGGCAACATGCGCCCACATTGACCACATTTCCAACTCTGACTCGCTGCGACCCATTTTTTCTTTGTTTCACTCACCGAACGTTTCGTTGCTTTACCTCCAGCTCCATATTGGGGTGGTGTGGCTAAATTATGTGACCTTTCACTGGACGACAAATCCAACATTGGCGAAGCAACATTTAGCCCACTATATTTGGATGTGAAATCTAAAATCGGCGATAACATCGACGACGTATTTCTATCCACCGGGAGATATTTTAAATATTCATTGGAAGATGCAATCATGCGATGCGCGTTGGCCGGATTCTTGCGAAACATGTAATATATCACAAACGCACCCAGAGCCACACCGGCCATCTGGTAATATTTTTTATATGTCATTGCATTCTTGAGAAATTTGCCTTCCGTATAAATATTAGCCATTATTGCGGCCGTTATTGCCAACAACACGAATTCAAAACGCATTATATAGTCTCCTGGCATTATAAATGAATGCGACGATGAACAATCCGAAACCAACAAATACCACTATTCCGTCCAAATCCTTGCGACAGGACATGCCATACATAAAATTCGCCAAATATTTGGCTGGACATGACCCCAAGAAACCATTATCTCCCAAACAAGAATCCGAAATGTGGGCGTGTATGATGAATGCAGCAATTGGCATTATAATGCTCGTATTAGCTTCTGCGTTAGTATATGTTGCATCTACAGACCCGACTGCTGCCTCGAATCGAATGTATATTTATTCGGTTCTCATCGTGGTTCCTATAATAGTAGCTGCATACATGATGGTTCCGTCCGTGGGTTCGAAACCCAGTGGAACTCGTCTTATTGGATACGGTATATTTGTGTGTGCTTTATTCATTGTGTCATATAATTTAATGAAAAATATGAGCATGAAACAAATCGTATATGCCAATTATTTTATCATGTTTTTATTAGTTTGTTTTGCTGCGTTTATAGTGGTTATTCTTGGCAAAGTCAGCACCCGGTATTTGATGAGTTTGGAAGGATGGACCGGATTTGTAGCTAAACTCATGTTGTATTTACCATGCTTAATTTACGAGTTGATTATGGGGTCAATTGAAATAATTCCCAATATTTACGCCAAAATTGCAGTTATATTAGTATATGTCTCTCTGTTTTTGTTCGTGTTATACAAAATACTCATCCTTTTTGTTGATTTTTCCGATTCGTTCCCTTTACCTCAATGGCTCAAAGACGTGTTTCCCAAATGGTCAAATGACGTGTTTCCCAAATGGTCATGGTCAAACAATGATGTGTTTCCCAAATGGTTGAAAAATATCAAGTATGATAAATCACTCATGAAAATGGATACACAGCCTCTGAATGTAATGAACAAACATAATGTATCTGATCTTGACATGAGCGACCTTATATCTGGAACTAGCGTGAAAAATTACACCATTTCCGCATGGGTATATCTCCCGGCCGTATGCGAACCAACACGCATTCTTGCGTTACGAAGAGCATCCGATGAGGATACAAAAGAACGTGGTTCCCCATCCGTCATATATCTGAGCAATGGCAAGATGCAAATTGTTTTTTCGCGACCAACTGGTAGTGATGATGGAAAACCCCTGAATTATCAACCCACACAAAAAATAATTGATATTGCCCCACAAAAATGGAATTATTTAGTGTTTGTCTATGAAGACCAAGTGGCGCACTTTTATTTGAACTCCAAACTCCTATTTTCCGAACCCCTGAACACGGCATTGCCTGATTACCATTTTTCAGACGAGTTGGTAACGGGAGAAGACGGCAACATGATTGAGGGTGGCAAAGTGTCCGGTGCGAGTTATGTGCCGACCACATATACGGCTCAACAAATAGTTGGTATATATGAGAATACACGTCGCTTTTATATGTAAGTAATTTATAAACATGGATTACGGAACAATAACTTTAGCATTTATCGCATTATTATTGCTGTATATTCTTTACACATTCTTCTTCGTCACATCTTCCTTGATTGGTAATCCCATTGATTTGAATGTTACAAGCGAATATGAATATAAAACAGAAAAACTCAAAAATCCCGGTTCCACGAGATATTACTACGAGGCATACATTTACATTGACAGCAACGCACCCGGCAAAAATAACGTCATCTTCCGTCGCGGAGACAAATTTTACTTGGCTTTGGACGGGTCCGTATTGAAAATATATAATTCATCTGGATATGATGCAAACGGTAAAATAGGTAACGCAGTAGGTGGTCAAATAAGTGTTTATACGCCGCCAGCAACATATACACCAACCTCAATAATTACTCAAACATTCCCATTCCAAAAATGGGTGCAGGTTGTGGTGAGCGTGGATGGCAATGCAGTTGATGTATATTTAGAAGGACAGCTTGTGCAAACCTTTACCGCTAATTTTGGCAGTTCGGCAGAGTTGAAAACATCTGGTATTTTTGCCGGCAATTCCATGACCGTTGGCAAACTCAAGGATTTCGTGTATCGCCCCGTTGTGATTAGTCCGCAGGAGGTGTATAATAGTTACATGCGACACAATTCCTTGGCCGGATTGGGTGGGTTCTTCAGCAAGTATGGTATCGATATGTCGATTGCCAAGAATAATGAAAGTTTGTTCGATTTGAAATTATTATAACCATTGAATTTAGGCGTTATTTACTCTTGGATAGTATTGTTGGTTTCTGACGTAACTATATATGGACATTTGGGTAATAATTTTAATTGTATTAATATTCATCATCATTTATGCGATGTATATGATAACCAAAACTGCGTCTCTCATTAAAGCCATGACGCCATTAACGAGTAAAATCGAAATTAAAGACGATGGTACTACCGTCCGTATTCCATCGCCCACATCACAACGATATTATTATGAAGCGTGGGTATATTTAACTGGAGATGGAATTAATGTAAAAAATGCAGATGAATCAATAGATATATCATTTAACAAATTCAGCAATTTAATTGGTAGAATGAATACCAGCAAAGGTGATTTAGCATTAACTGTGTCGAGAAACACTGGGGCAACTGACCCAGTTACGTTATGTGTGTTAGCAGGGAAGAATGATGCTTCTAGAGCACTAGCAAAAGCATATATTGTCACGAGTGATTTTCCGACAAATAAATGGGTTTATTTAGTGATGAATGTGGATAATAGATTAGTGGAGGTTTATGTGAATGGCAAATTGGTGAAAACAATAATGACGTTAAGTAGCGGTACAGGAAATGTGGATGGAGCAAGAGCTGATGGAACTTACCCTATTGTAATTGGTGGAGGAGGTTTAGGCGGTTATATAACTCGCGCTATCCGCAAACCGGAAACCATAGACCCCACCAAAGTCTGGAATAATTATTTGCAGGGCAACGGTCAATATGCCGGTATTTTGTTCGGTCTGTTGGACTACATTAACTCGTATGCATTCAAGATGGACATAACAAGCAATGGCAAGGTTCAGCGCCAATTCACCGCTCAATTGGGTGGAACGGAAACCTACTAAATGACACAGCACCAGTCCATAAATAAAGGTTCATTCTACTGCAAAGCAAACTAGTGAATAAAGATTAAGTATATTTAGTATATAATGGATGTATTAACTCAAGCCCAAAATACCTTATCAAATGCAACACAAAATATATCTAACGCTGTGCAAAGCACGAAAGAAAGTGTTGCCGGGTCTGTGAATCAGCTCACCAGCTCTGCTGCAGTGGGCGGAACGAGCGAATTTTTAAGTTCGAACGGTGTGGTCGGCAAATTTTTCTTCCTCATATTCGCTCTCATTGCATTCATGATTTTATTTCGTTTAGGCGTAATGGTTATCGGCTACTTTTTCCAGCCTTCCGGGTCGCCTTATATCGTGAAAGGCATGTTGAGCGGAAACGCTCCCGTAACTATTACCGCGAGTCCCGACGATAAATTCGGCGTGCAAGTCTTGCGGTCGGATAACCAGGCATCTGGCATTGAATTCACTTGGTCGTGCTGGTTGAATGTGTTTTCTATTAATAACACCGCAACAAAATGGCAACACATTTTTAACAAAGGCAGCAATGAATATGATACAACTAGTTCTTATGCTAATGGAAAAGGTGTAGCCAAAGTGAATAACGCGCCGGGGTTGTATGTCAGTGATGGCGAAAACAAAATTCTATTTGTAATGGACACGGTAAATCCAAATCAAAGTTATGTTTCAGCCGATAAACAGAAAATAGAAATACCAAATATTCCGATTGGCAAATGGTTCCATTTGTGTCTCCGTCTGCAGAACAAGATATTGGATGCATATGTGAATGGTGTGATTTATGCCCGAAAAACTTTCCTTGATATACCAAAACAGAATAATGACAATATATATTTGTTCCAAAACAATGGATTCCCCGGCCAATTATCCAATTTGCGCTATTTCGACAGTGCCTTGTCGATTTTCCAAATAAATAGTATTGTGAGTTATGGACCCAATTTAACATCGGCCAATTTAACCAACCAATACTCTGGCGCGGCAGATTATTTATCTACCGCTTGGTATAAACCACAATAATGATTCAAACGAATACAAAATAAATAGTATATTTGCAAATATTATTTATTGTTTGCATATGTTAATTACACCACACGCATATGACCACTCCAAGCGATATTTCTATTTTATGCAATCAGAGAACCACTTGGCTCAACAATCGAACACCTCAAGTCCGGTTCGAGCTAATTAGTCCATACGATGGGACTAATTACACGCAGAAACAACTTAATATGCGTCGCAAAGCCGAAATATTAAAATACAGCGGACCACGCAGTGCCAACCAATCCAATAAACTGACTAAAAAACTCAACTTAGCATACGCTCTCACCGGCCGCCTTGGAAAAATAAGTGCCAACCAGATTGATGCATGCGGTAATTATTTCAATTGCGCCGACCAACAGGGCAAACCCACGCCGACAACCAATTCCGATATTCCCGGACCTATGGAACTCATCTATTTAGACGATACCGTGCCACTCTACAACTATTTAACAGGAAATCGGGCCTACCCGTCTGACCGCATTATCGAAAGCGAGTTCTGGTCAGTGGAAGCGAATGCCGACCGTTTGATACCATACAATACAGAAACGTCTATATTCGCACTGCATATCAAAGACCATATTGATTCCGCGTCATACACGTATTCTTTCGGCACGCCCATAGCAATATGTTGTAGTGGGAACATTATAAATAATGGGTTCGCAAAACCGAATCCCGTCACGGTGCGTGTGAATTATTTGGAGGTGAAGGTTCTGTTCAGTGGGACGGTTGTTGCTACCAAAGTTTTGGTTCCTGCCATATCGGATTTGGTGTTTGATGTGAGCGGGTTTGTGGGGCAGTTTGTAGCAACACAATACATGGGATATTTGAATGTTTCGGGGCTGAATTTAATCACATCTCCCGGATATCACTATGATGTTCAGATCTTGGCGCGATACACAATATCGGGGCAAGGTATTAGTTATTTTTCTAGTGTGAGCGCGTATGCGTTTGCGAATGTGAGCACGCTGAATAATACGGTAACGAATTGTCGCATACGGAGTACGCCATCAAGTGTGCCGAATGAAGGATTTCGAATTAGTGGTATTTGATATTTTCAATATTTCGGGAGAGAACCCAGGTAAGGGGGCCTTCGGCCCCCGGGGGCGCGAAGCGCCCCCTTACAAGATGCATTATAGACTATGTATTATTGTGTATAAAGAACAAGACCATTGCAAAAACAAAGAAAGATTAATTCATTACGTTAAATACAATATAAAAATACACTTCGGTATTTTGATATTATCCGCCCAAAACAGAAAATGAACGAAGCAAACAATGTCTTGACCATCAAAACCGTCCAAATTCAGCCCATTCGCAATATGATTACCGCCATCAAAGATATTTTGACCGACGCCACCATCACATTTACCAAAGAGCGCATGAGTATAGTTAATTTCGATAAAACCCAAACCATTCTTGTGAATGTGCAACTGGACGCCAATAAATTCGAAAAATACTATTGCGGGCCGGAAAAAATCATAGTGTGTGCCAATACACTTCATCTATTCAAGGTCATAAGCACCATGTCCAACGACGACACACTCACCATTTACATTGACAAGAACGACTACAATGAAGGCAGTGTTTCGTATTTGGGCCTGCAATATGAGAACGGCAATATCAAGCAGTGTTATAACCAGCGCCTGCGTTTAATCGACCCCGATACGGAGGAATTGGTTGTGCCTAAAGTGGATTATACCACCATTATTACTTTGCCGACTTCGGATTTCCAAAAGAATATCCGCGATTTGTCGGGCATTTCTGACCGTCTCGAAATCAAGTCGGTGGGCAGTGATTTGTTTTTCTCGTGCAAGGGGCCGTTTGCTGAATCGTGCATTCTGCGGTCGGAATCAAATGGAAACATGGAATTTGTCATTAAACCGAGTGCATCCACGATTATTCAGGGCGAGTTTTCACTAAAGTCTCTCACCCAGTTTATTAAATGCACGCCACTGTGCCCGCATTTAGAGATGTATTTGGAGAACGACTTGCCCTTGATTGTGAAATACGAAGTGGCTTCTTTGGGTAAAATGGAACTGTGTTTGGTGCCCCTGCCCCCGGCATAGAGTAAATATTATACACGATAAACAATATAAAGGCCAAAGCTCGTATTAATGTGGGCATAGGTTGTTTGTCATCAAACACCATCCCAAATAAGCCCTTGTAGCTCAGTGGTTAGAGCATCAGTCTTGTATTTAAGACCCTCATTTACTTGGAGTGGCTTTATTAAGCTAACTCTTGAAATGGTTTTATCGAGCAAACTGGAGGTCGAGAGTTCGATTCTCTCCTGGGGCTGTATATGTGTGTTTTATTTTATTGAATAGAATAAAACAGTGTAAAATTAATTAGCTTTTAATACGATAAATGTGGCGGATATGATTTGCACCAAAGGAATAACGACACACATGTGTTCCAGTATCTCGTTTGTGGTCTTCATTTCTTTGACGATATGCTCTGTGCTGTCATGAATGGCCTGATTTATGTGTTTCAGACGCGTATTGGTTTCCAGCGTATGACAGCAATCTTGACATTTGGGTTTGGGGGTCAAAGACCGGGCGTTTGTCATTGTGCTGCAGAATCTAATGGTGCTTTTGGTAACAGTTCGGAACAAGTTGCGCATTTGTGCTAGGTAGGTATTAGTAGTATTATATGTTTATATGAATGTATATATGAATTATATCATAATAATATAAATGAGCTACGTCACTCTTGGACAAGGTTCTTATGGAACCATTATAATGAATAAAAATAATCCAAGTGTGGTTATAAAAATACATCAATTATCCAGTAATGAAATAGATTATGCCAAAGATGTAACCAAAAGTGTAAGCGACCAAAAAATGAAAGAACGTATCTGCAGTGATTTATTTTCGGGAGAGTTCAAAATACACAATGAACTATATTCCAATCAAAAGCACGTGAGTGTAATAATACCATATCCGGTTAAGTATGAATATGTTACTAGACACACAAAAGAGTACATCACCGGAGATGATGCGTGCAGTTACACGATGCAAAAATTAAAATATCCAACACATTTGAACGGAGTGGTCAAACGCGCAAGGTTGAAAGATTTAGAGAAATCGAATCCCGCGGTTCATTCGCCGCCGTATTTATTTTTCTCAAGCACATCAACCGAATATCAGAATGGTATTGTTCAGCTTTCGGATTTGGAAGATGTTGAACAAATGGGCAGACTCTATTATGTAATAAACAACAAACTTGTGCATAAACTTGCGCATTCCATGATTAACTGTTTCTTTCAATTAACATATCGCAACGAGGTTATTTTGCAAGACGTGGAGTTTCTGTTATCTGAAAAATACTCCGCAAGAAACCCAACTGTCGGAATCATTGATTTCAATCAAGTCGTGCATTTTGCAGAACGCGTGAAAGCGGTGAAAGGCCGAGCTGGTCCAAACTATTCCATTGAATTCGACATTGCAAATACATATTTGTTTTTATCCGGCATTGATACGGGATTTTTCATGACGGACCGAAATACAAATTGGAAATTCATGCCAACTCCGAATATATTGCCGCACGAGTTCTTTTATGCGATTTCAAAAGAAATTGACAATTTGCCAAAAGAACATATTGGAAGTTTTATGCGCACGGTTGGACATATATGTGAAAATATTCATGGCATGGAACTCTCCCGAATCCGTGAAAGCAATATCCAAAAACCAGATGCATTTAATAGTTTATATAACCAAATCATGATTTGGCATGAACTATTGATATATGGTATGTTGTCTGAGGATGAGACGATGCCAATTGATGTTGTAACACGCATGTCGGAAAGAGAGGGTTTATTTGAATACGAACCTGCCAACAAATATGTTGTATCGAAAATGGTGAATACATATACATATTTCATTGGAGCCAAAGACGTGAAAATAAATTTAACTAGCGGTGAGGGGGAAGATTTTTATTATTTCGTATTGAAAACGACGACGGATAATAATTCATATGTGCAGAGATTTCAAAAAAGCATTCATAATGGTGTGATGACGGAAAATGTGATTCAGGAAAATTATCCACACGTTTGGTTTGATATTGCGTTCCAACGTTTATTTTTAATTAAACATTTAGCTGCAAACATGAAATCTATGAGCAATAAAAAAATCGCGAAACTCACAGAATTGTTAAAAAATGAAGCGTCGTTCAAACAAATTTTGCGATTCTTTCATTTAGTCAATTCCAAAACAAACAATATGTCTCTCCGCAGCAGGTCCATTCGCAAAAGAAGTGAAAGCTCAAGCACGAGCAGAAGAAATAAGACTAATTCACGATGATTATAAACAAACCAGGAAGGTATGGTCTTTTTGATACACGACACAATATTTACAAATGTATATTTTGTGAATATTTATTATAATGGTAAAGACCGCAAAAAAGAAACATCGTGTATATAGATACCATTCCAAACGAATATTTGGAGGTGCGGACCAGGTACAGAAGGAACAATCAAATGAACAATCAGAAGATCTGTATTTGACGAACAAAAAGTTGGCATCCATCGCGAAGAATGTGGCGTCGAAACGCGAATTGCATTCTCTGATTCTCATGTTATTTTTGTATGTGGCGGATAATTATGTTTCAAACGTAGTTCAACCTGATACATACAAATTTTACAAATCGGAATTATTGAGTTTCATGTATAAAGTTGCACGGATTGTTAATGAATATCATATTTTCTTAAACGATGTGTTTCAAACAACACAATTTACCACGATAAAAAGACGCGATTATCCTTTGGAACAAGAAATGATAGACGAAACTGCTGCATTGATTAATGGAATAAACTTATTGAAAACTCTAACTCAAGCTCCGCCTGAAGCTCAAACAACTAATGTTGGATCAAAAAATGATAATACCACGCCGGTAATTGATAATGAAAACCTCCCAACTGAACCATCAACACCATCACAATCACAACAGCAACCGCAACCGCAAAACAATGAAGTGCAACCACCTGTGTCGCAATGGATTGTGCGGCAAATAAATGAAAAGATTGATACAGCAAAAACAACAAAAGGGACATGTTTTAGTCTCAACAGCACAAATACAAAAATAAGTGAGCATCCATATTACCCAAACCCGTTAAACACTGATTTTGTGTTTTGCGAGATTGATGAGCTTGTGCGTCACGCGCAAATATTTACGGCAATGCTACAAATATTGCATAATATTTACACTACCTCCTCCAACATTTCTGATAATAAAACTATTATGGCACTTGGCAAAACATACATTGGCAATTCAAAGTTTATGCAAAAATACTCATCTATTATGAGCGGTACCAAAATGATAGGTAACCTTGCGTATAGTGGAGTTGCTTCTTCTTTGAGAAAAGCTTCTGGTTATTTAACCAGTAAAAAAAATGATGCAACCGATACGACTGCACCTACAACTGCAACTTACGGAGGAAACCGAAAGGTGATGAGAACGAAGCGTGTCATAGTTGGAAAACGGTATTATAAAGGAAGACCGGATCCTTCATTTCAAATTCGCGGAGGAGGATTTTTTTCAAGTATTT
>JACCEC011750779.1_pt1 | contig 17605 bp, 16 predicted proteins | sample 7450121 | NCBI WGS metagenome assembly JACCEC01 (sample SAMN15323455, study PRJNA562643) | freshwater metagenome | isolation source: river surface water | place: USA:Blue River Watershed | collected 2017-08-18 | reverse complement strand
GTCTCGATCAGGTTGTCCAGTTCCAGTGCCTCGACACGCGCGGTGTTGAACACCTTGGACTTGTCCTTGAACGACACCTGCTTGCGGCGCTCGTCGAGTTCCAGGATTTTCCGGACGCCCTCGTCGAGCAGCTCTTGCGTGCGGAACACGCCGCAATAGTGCTGCATCGTTGCACGAATGTCGTTGGCCACATCCTGCACCCGCTCGGAACCGGTCGAGGCTTCGAGATGGGCCAGACGCGAGAGCGCGAGATCGGCGCCATCGGCCGGCAGGCTCTGGTGGCTTTGTTCCTTGAGCTTGCTGGCGACGATGTGATTGCCCGCCGCACGGCCGAACACCAGCAGATCGAGCAGCGAGTTGGTGCCGAGGCGGTTCGCGCCGTGGACCGATACGCAGGCGCACTCGCCGATCGCATACAGGCCGCGCACGACTTCCTGACCGCCGTTCTTCGGAGCGACGACCTGACCATGAATATTGGTCGGTATGCCGCCCATCTGGTAGTGAATCGTCGGCACGACGGGAATCGGCTCTTTGGTCGCATCGACGTTTGCAAACTTGTGGCCGATCTCGAGAATCGACGGCAGGCGCTTGCGGATCGTGTCGGCGCCGATATGGCGCAGGTCGAGCAGCACATGGTCTTTCTTCGGACCGCAGCCGCGTCCCTCTTTGATCTCCTGATCCATCGACCGCGAAACGAAGTCACGCGGCGCGAGATCTTTCAGCGTCGGTGCATAGCGCTCCATGAAGCGCTCGCCATTGCTGTTGATGAGGATACCGCCCTCGCCGCGCACGCCCTCGGTGATCAGCACGCCCGCGCCGGCCACGCCGGTCGGGTGGAACTGCCAGAACTCCATGTCTTCCAGCGGCAGGCCGGCACGCGCTGCCATGCCCATGCCGTCGCCGGTATTGATGAAGGCATTCGTCGATGCGGCCCAGATACGGCCGGCGCCGCCGGTGGCGAATACGGTGGTCTTTGCTTCGAGCACCATCACCTCGCCGGTTTCCATCTCGAGTGCGACCACGCCGAGCACATCGCCGTCCTGATTGCGGACCAGATCAATCGCCATCCACTCGACGAAGAAATGGGTCTTCGCGCGCACATTGCGCTGATACAGCGTATGCAGCATCGCATGGCCGGTGCGGTCTGCGGCCGCGCAGGCGCGCTGCACGGGCTTCTCGCCAAAGTTGGCCGTGTGGCCGCCGAACGGACGCTGGTAAATGGTGCCGTCCGGGTTACGATCGAACGGCATGCCGAAGTGCTCGAGTTCGTAAACGACCTTGGGCGCTTCGCGGCACATGAATTCGATCGCATCCTGATCGCCAAGGTAATCGCTGCCCTTGACGGTGTCGAACATGTGCCAGTACCAGTTATCTTCGGACATGTTGCCCAGTGACGCGCCAATGCCGCCCTGCGCTGCCACGGTATGCGAACGAGTCGGGAACACTTTTGACAGCACGGCCACGTTCAGGCCAGCCTCGGCCAACTGGAGCGCGGCACGCATGCCGGAGCCGCCTGCGCCGATGATCACCGCATCGAAGCGGCGGGAAGGAATGGAGGATTTAATGGATGCCACTTTTTATACTCTCCAGAGAATCTGCACCGTCCAGCCGGCGCAGCCGACCAGCCAGAGAATCGTCAGCACCTGCAGCAGCAGGCGAATCGCGACAGGTTTTACGTAATCCATCCAGATATCACGCACGCCCACCCAGGCGTGGTAGTACAGGGACATGAAGGTGACGAAGGCCAGCAGCTTGAACCACTGCTGTGCATAGAGACCTGCCCAGCCCTCATAGCTGAAGTCCGACGCGCCGAAAAACAGTACCAGCAGGACGATGGTGAACACGGCCATTACGATGGCCGTGATGCGCTGCGCGAGCCAGTCACGGAGACCATAATGCGCGCCGACGACCAGGCGCTTGGGTCCGATGTTATTGCTCATCTCAGAAGCCTCCGAACAGTTTGAGCGCCACCAGCACGGCCAGCGGCACGCTCACGTAAAACACGGAACGCGCGGATTTTGCAGCGCCCTCTTTCGACAGACCGATATGCAGGTCCATTACCAGATGACGGACACCTGCGCAGAAGTGGTGCAGGTAGGCCCACGAGATCGCGAGGATCAGCAGCTTCACGAACCAGTGGCTGGCGACGCCGGACAGGTAAGCAAAGGAAATCTCGGACGTGATCGACAGATCGAACAGATAAAGAATGAACGGCAGCAGCAGGAACATCATGGCGCCGCTGATCCGGTGCAGGATGGACACCATCCCGGCCGCCGGCAAGCGGTAGCGCAGGATGTCGGTGACATGAATATTGGTATATCGTTTTCTGCTGCTGGCTGATGTAGTCACTTCTGACATATGCTTTTTCTCCAACGATGGGGCTTCGTCTGATTCGGTGCTTTCCCGATTCTATCTGCTTGGGCTGTTCCGTTCAGCTCATGATGCGTGGCCTCTGTTGAATATTTTTGGCGAACTGGATGGTGGGCTTAGATAAGCTCATTGTGATAATGGTGCTGCGCCGTGACGTAGAGGGCGCGTCGTAATTCGACTGGCCGGTCACCATAGGTATAGGCGACGCGCTCCACACTCAGCAGGGGTGTGCCCTGTTGCACATTCAGCAAATCGACTGCCAGATCGTCTGCTGCCACTGCCTTGAGTTTTTCGGAGGCCCGGATCATCGGGGTGCCGAATTCTGTCTCGAACAAGCCGTACATCGGGCCCTTGTACTCGGCCAGGCGCTCGACCGTCAGTCCCTTGAAAATCGCGCCGGGAAGCCAGATCTCTTCCAGAATGGTCGGCACCGCATCGAAATATTGAAGACGACGGATGAAGACCACGGAATCTCCGGCCTTGATGTCGAGTACCCTGGCCACCTCGGCCGGGCCACGCAGGCGCTTGACTTCGAGGATGTGGTTTTCCGGCTGGTGCGCCTCGCCCGCGTCGGGCATCAGGCGCAGGAAGCGGAACTGGACGCGGGCCTCATGATGGGTGGCGACGAAGGTGCCTTTGCCCTGACGGCGAACCACGAGGTTTTCGGCGGACAGCTCATCGATCGCCTTGCGCACCGTGCCCTGGCTGACCTTGTAGCGATACGCCAGCTCGACCTCGCTGGGGATCAGTTCGCCCGGCTTCCACTCACCTGTCTGCAAGCTTTGCATGATCAGCGACTTGATCTGCTGGTATAGCGGGCTGAAGGTCGGCGAAGCCGCGCCCGTGCCGCCGGCACTGGCGGCCTGACCGGGAACTGAGGGCGGGAAGACGGTCTGGCTCATGGCGGGGATTTCACCACGATCCGGGCTTAACGTCCAGAAAATTGTGCGTGTAATATGTCTTATATAAGATATATGATACGCATTGACAGACCTGCACGTCACGCCTACACTCGCGAGCAATGTTCAGGCGCCCCGCCTGCAGTCGGCTGTAAGGCTGCGAGGCCGGGCCGCCCGACTCCGCCCAGATTCCTCGACCTCATTGGAGATTCACTATGGCTAAAGCCCCCATGCGCGTTGCCGTCACCGGCGCCGCAGGCCAGATCGGTTATTCACTCCTGTTCCGCATCGCCAATGGCGACATGCTGGGCAAAGACCAGCCCGTGATCCTGCAGCTGCTGGAGATCCCGGACGAGAAGGCGCAAAAAGCGCTCAAGGGCGTGATGATGGAAATCGATGACTGCGCATTCCCGCTGCTGGCCGGCATGACCGCGCATGCTGATCCGATGACCGCGTTCAAGGATGCCGACGTCGCACTGCTGGTCGGCGCCCGTCCCCGTGGCCCGGGCATGGAGCGCAAGGACCTGCTCGAAGCGAACGCCCAGATCTTCACCGTGCAGGGCAAGGCACTGGATGCGGTCGCCTCGCGCAATGTGAAGGTGCTGGTGGTGGGCAATCCGGCCAACACCAACGCTTACATCGCGATGAAATCCGCGCCCAGCCTGCCCGCCAAGAACTTTACCGCGATGCTGCGCCTCGACCACAACCGTGCGCTGTCGCAGATCGCCGCCAAGACCGGCAAGCCGGTGGCCTCGATCGAGAAGCTCTGCGTCTGGGGCAACCACTCGCCCACGATGTATGCCGACTATCGTTTTGCCACCATCGACGGCAAATCGGTCAAGGACATGATCAATGACGAGGCCTGGAATCGTGACACCTTCCTGCCCACCGTCGGCAAGCGCGGTGCTGCGATCATAGAGGCGCGCGGGCTGTCGTCTGCCGCATCGGCAGCGAACGCGGCAATCGACCACGTGCGCGACTGGGTGCTGGGCACCCATGGCAAATGGACCACGATGGGCATCCCTTCCGATGGCTCGTATGGCATTCCCAAGGACGTGATGTTCGGCTTCCCGGTCACCACCGAGAACGGCGAGTACAAGATCGTTCAGGGTCTCGAGATCGACGCCTTCTCGCAGGAGCGCATCGATCTGACACTCAAGGAATTGAGCGAAGAGCGCGACGGCGTCAAGCACCTGCTGCCGTAAATCCCCGTGCCGCAGGCAGGCCACCGGCCTGCCTGCGCTTCGTATCCTGCCGCACCCTGCCCCCCCTGAAACGCATGCATCCTTCCGAGGTTCTGTTCCAAGGCGCACACCAGCCGGTGACGATACCGGTCTGCGATCACTACGCCGGCTCCGAGAAGCTGATGCGCAAATCGCTGGCGTTGCAGCACACGCTGGGGCCGGTCTTTGACATCACCTTCGACTGCGAAGATGGCGCCGCCGCTGGCGACGAAGCCGCGCATGCGCGCCTGGTCGGCGAACTCGTCGCGGGCAGCGAGAACCGCTTCGGGCGCATCGGGGCGCGCGTGCATGATGCCGACAGCCCGCATTTCGAGCAGGATGTCGCGACGATCTGCACGCTGGCCGCTCCCCGTCTCGCCTATCTGGTGATTCCCAAAACGGAAAGCCTGGGCCAGCTGGAACAGGCGATTGCGGTCGTGCAGCGCCATGCCAGCGCCGCCGGCCGCCCTGAGCTGCCCGTTCATGTGCTGATCGAAACCCACGAGGCACTGCACGACGTATGGACGATTGCGTCCATGCCGGCCGTCGAGTGCCTGTCCTTCGGGATCATGGACTTCGTTTCCGCCCACTACGGCGCCATTCCCGGGGAGGCGATGCGCAGCCCGGGGCAGTTCAGCCATCCGCTGATCACGCGTGCCAAGCTCGACATTGCTGCGGCGTGTCACGCACATGGCAAAGTCCCGTCGCATAATGTGTGCACCGAGATCCGGGACTTGTCCGTGGTGGCCAGTGATGCCATGCTGGCCAGCCGGCAGTTTGGCTACCAGCGGATGTGGAGCATCCATCCTGACCAGATCACGCACATCCTGGCCGCGTTCGCCCCGGACATGGCCGAGACCGAGGATGCGGCGGCAATCCTGAGCGCCGCACGGGACAAGGACTGGGGGCCGATACAGCACAAGGGCAAGCTGCATGACCGGGCCAGCTACCGGTATTACTGGACCGTGCTGCAACGCGCAAGACAAACCGGGCAGGTGCTGCCAAAGGAGGCGGACGGCTTGCTCTAGTCAACGATGACGTAAAGGAGGCCGTATGCGCACACTGAGATCGATCGCCATCCTGATGGCTGCCCTGTCGGGCACCCACGCAATGGCGGCAAAAACGGACATGCTCTGCGAGATGGGGCAACCGATGTCGGTGGCAGGCGACCACCGGCTCGATGACGTGATCCAGGTGATCTGGCGCGGCCGCGCCTACACCATGGAGCGGGTGCGCACCTCGACCGGCGCGCACCGTTTCGAAGATGCGCAAAACGGCCTGGTCTGGATCGGCATACCGGCCAAGGCCATGCTGCTGGACAGCCGGCGCGGTGCACCGGTGGTCAGTGACTGCAAGGTGGCCAGCGCCGCCGTGCCAAAGCGCTGACCGGGCGGTCAGCCAAGACAGGCGCAAGCAGGCCGTGCGGGTCTGCGGGGGAAGATTTTTTAGATTTGAAAAACAAGGAGAGCACATGTCGCACAACACGCTAAACACGCTCAAGGAATTCAAGATTTCCGGTGCAAAGAAAGGCCAGTTCTATTCGCTGCCCGCGCTGCAGAAGGCGCTCGGCACCAAGATAGACCGTCTGCCCGTGTCGATCCGCATCGTTCTCGAATCCGTGCTGCGCAATTGCGATGGCAAGAAGGTCACCGAGGCGCATGTCCGCCAGCTGGCCAACTGGAAGCCAAACGCCGCCCGCACCGATGAGATTCCTTTCGTCGTCGCACGCGTCGTGCTGCAAGACTTCACCGGCGTGCCGCTGCTGGCTGACCTCGCTGCGATGCGTGGCGTTGCGTCCAAGATGGGCAAGAACCCGAAGAATATCGAGCCGCTGGTGCCGGTTGATCTCGTGGTCGACCATTCGGTGCAGATCGACCACTTCCGCGACAAGAACGCACTCGACCTGAACATGAAGCTGGAGTTCCAGCGCAATAACGAGCGCTACCAGTTCATGAAATGGGGCATGCAGGCGTTTGACACCTTTGGTGTCGTGCCGCCGGGCTTTGGCATCGTGCATCAGGTGAATCTCGAATACCTCGCGCGCGGCGTGCATGAGCGCAGCGGCGTGTACTACCCCGACACGCTGGTCGGCACCGATTCGCACACCACCATGATCAATGGCATTGGCGTCGTTGGCTGGGGCGTGGGTGGCATCGAAGCTGAAGCGGGCATGCTGGGCCAGCCGGTGTACTTCCTGACGCCGGATGTCGTCGGCGTGAACCTGACCGGCGTGCTGCGCGAAGGCGTGACTGCGACCGACCTCGTGCTGACCATCACCGAGATGCTGCGCAAGGAAAAGGTCGTCGGCAAGTTTGTCGAATTCTTTGGCGAGGGCAGCGAGTCGCTGTCCCTCACCGACCGTGCCACCATCGCCAATATGGCGCCCGAGTACGGCGCAACGATGGGCTTTTTCCCGGTCGATGAAGCGACGATCGAGTATTTCCATGGCACCGGCCGCACCAAGGCCGAAATCGATGCGTTCGAGGCCTACTTCAAGGCGCAGGGCCTGTTCGGCATTCCGAAGGCCGGCGAGATCGATTACAGCAAGGTGCTGAAGCTCGACCTGTCCTCGGTCGCCCCGTCGCTCGCCGGCCCCAAGCGTCCGCAGGACCGTATCGAAATCGGTCATGTGAAGAACACTTTCAAAGAGCTGTTCGCCAAGCCAGTCGCAGAAAATGGCTTCAACAAGAAGGCGGAAGACCTCGAGGCCGAGTACACGACCTCGGATGGCGTGAAGCTGCACAACGGTGACGTGCTGATCGCAGCGATCACTTCCTGCACCAACACCTCGAACCCAAGCGTGCTGCTGGCCGCCGGTCTGCTGGCGAAGAAGGCAGTGGCGCTTGGCCTGTCCGTGCCCAGACACATCAAGACCTCGCTCGCGCCGGGATCGCGCGTCGTCACCAAGTACCTCGAAGCGGCCGGCCTGCTGCCGTATCTGGAAGAGCTGGGCTTTGGCATCACCGCGTATGGCTGCACGACCTGTATCGGCAATGCCGGCGACCTGACGCCGTCGATGAATGAAGCAATCGTGACGAACGATGTGGTGGCTGCCGCCGTCCTGTCGGGCAACCGTAACTTCGAGGCGCGTATTCATCCGAACATCCGCGCGAACTTCCTCGCCTCGCCGCCGCTGGTCGTCGCCTACGCGATCGCCGGCAACGTGACCATCGACCTGATGACCCAGCCCATCGGCAAGGACAAGAAAGGCCGCGATGTGTACATCGGCGATATCTGGCCGACCAGCGCCGAGATCAGCAAGCTGATGAAGCATGCGATGAACGCCAAGACCTTCAAAGCCAACTACGCCGACGTGAAGGGCGCGCCGGGCAAGCTGTGGGAAGACATCAAGGGGGTCGCCCAGGGCCAGGTCTATAACTGGCCGACATCGACCTACATCGCCGAGCCGCCGTTCTTCGAAGATTTCGCGATGCAGCCCAAGGCAGCGGCGACCGGCATCACCGGCGCGCGCGCACTGGGTGTGTTTGGCGATTCGATCACCACCGACCATATCTCGCCCGCCGGCTCGATCAAGGAATCCAGCCCCGCAGGCAAGTGGCTGCAAGAGAATGGCGTACTGAAGGCCGACTTCAACTCGTATGGTTCGCGTCGTGGCAATCACGAGATCATGATGCGGGGCACCTTCGCCAACGTCCGTATCAAGAACCTGATGATCCCGGCCAAGCCGGATGGCTCCCGCGTCGAAGGCGGCATCACCATTCACCAGCCTACCGGCGAAGAAATGTCGATCTACGACGCCGCGATGAAGTACATCAGCAGCAGCGTGCCGACCATGATCTTCGCGGGCGAAGAGTATGGCACCGGCTCCTCGCGCGACTGGGCAGCGAAAGGCACCCAGCTGCTCGGCGTGAAGGCGGTGGTTGCCCGCTCGTTCGAGCGCATTCATCGCTCGAACCTCGTTGGCATGGGGGTCCTGCCGCTGCAGTTCATCGGCAATGACAGCGTGCAGTCGCTGAACATCACCGGTGAAGAGACCTTTGATCTGCTTGGCCTCGAACATGACATCAAGCCTCAGCAGGAAGTGACGCTCGTGATCAAGCGCGCGAACGGCCAGAGCCAGCAGGTGACCCTCTTGCTGCGCATCGACACGCCGATCGAGGTCGACTACTATCGCCATGGTGGCATTCTGCCCTTCGTGCTGCGCCAGCTGCTGGCCGCCTGATCGGTCTGCCCCCAACGCTGTCCGGGTACCACGGCCCGGATAGCACACAGCACTACTGCACCAATTTCATCCGGAGACTACTATGTGGAAAATTCTCGTTGCGTTCATCATCTTCGCGGCGATCGCACTGACCGTCGTGTTCCAAATGGGCGACAAGGCCGACATGGCGGGTGAGGCCGGCGGCCACAGCTCCGAGCAGCCTGCGTCCGAGCCTGCCAAGCCGGCAGAGGCACCCGCAGCAGGAACGGCAACAGACGCAGCGACGCCCGCACCGGCAGCGCCTGCCGCCAGCGAAGAAAAAAAGTGATACGTCACTGATGACCGGCCCGGAAGAGGCCGGACTTCTGCAAAAGCGCGGCATGTGTCGCGCTTTTGTGTTTTTATGCGTTGCCGCTCTCGCGCATTGTTTTCTTCGTGTTCTCTTGCGTTTTTGGCAGCGGCCGGACAATCGGCCCGGCTTTACTTTACAATCTGACCCGACTTGCCGAGAACGTCCATGCGCCGCATACAAAAATCCCCGTCACGCAAATTCACGGCCGACAGCCAGAACCTGGCCTCGCTCGCCCAGTCGCTGGCCTTGTCCGGCAGCCGGCTCGAGCGCCGCCACTGGGAGCGACGCCTCGACCAGTCGCTGCAAAAAATGCTTGGCAATCATCAGCAGCACGCGATCGACAGCGCACTCGATCACCTGTTCCATACCGACCTGGGTGGCTATGACGTGCTGCTGGACGGCGTCGAGGCAGCCAGCTCCAGCTGCACGCTGATCCATGACGGCAAATCCTTCGACGGCCTGCTGATCGCCGTACCGCTCGTCGCCTGGACGCGTTTCTCGATCCCGGCGGGCCCGCTCTCGGCCGAACAACTGCAGCCGCTTTTCGCTCATCTGCACGGCCATGTACTGGCCAGCAGTGCGCGCGCCGTGCTGGCCCCGACACTGCTCTCGATCGATCACCTGCCCCGCAGTTATTGCGATACCTATTTGCTGACCCGCAGCATGGTCGATGCCGCACTGACGGGCAAGACGCTGCAGATGCCGGCGAACCTCCCCGAGACCGCACCCTTTCTGGCGGATACCCGCTACCTGCTGATGGCCGTGGTCGCGGAATCGTCGCAGCCGCTGCTGCGCTGGCAGGAAGAAGACGCCGGAACGAATGCGCAGACAAGTCGCCGTGCCGTGCTCGCGCAGTGGCAGACGCAGGCGGCGCCAAACCTTCAGGCCTTGATGCCCGGTTGCGGGGTGGAGTTGCTGCTACCCGATGCCTACTATGTTGCGTGCCGCGATGCAGACAAAGCCGTGCGCCCGGCATCCCTGCGTGCGGCCGCGCACTACCTGACGCATTCGCTGTCGGTGGAAACCAATCAGCTGTCGGCAGTCATCGCTGCCATCGGCGATCCGGCGAATGGCATGCGTGTCGATGAATACCGGATCAGCTTCAGCTCGGGCAATCAGACCGATGTTTTCTATGGGGTGGTCTGGCCCCTCTATGACGAAGAGAGCGCAGATGATGATGCGCCCGCAGAGGCTGCGCGTCGTCCCGGGATGCCTGCACCGCCTTCACCGCTGGAGCAGATCGTGACCACGCTGCGCGAGGCAGGCATCACGCGCATACAGAACAGCGACACCGTGTTCGCCCCCGAGTACTGTGATGATTGCGGCTCACCGCTGTTCTGCGACAGTGCCGATGAGATGGTGCATGCCGAGATGCCGGAAGACGCCAACCAGAATGCCGGACATTTGCACTGAGCTTCTTGCGATGGTGTGCGTGTCGGTTCGGTGTCAATCCGGGTTGATCCGCAGTGAATGATCGAACCACCAGGCGCTGATGAGCTGCACGATGTTTTGTATTGCAGTAATCGCAAATTGTTCTGCTATAATCTTGGGCTCGTCGGGGCGTAGCGCAGCCTGGTAGCGCACTTGCATGGGGTGCAAGGGGTCGCGAGTTCGAATCCCGCCGCCCCGACCATTCAGCACACCGGCGATCCAACGCCGTAATAAAAGGCCTTGCTTTCGCAAGGCCTTTTGTTTTTCTGACTGACGCGCTGACCACCCAGCGCATTGAACCCTCACCCTGCCGCCCGCCGTATCGCGCGCGGCGAATGTGCACTGTCCGCGGCGCTCAACCTCCGGAGGCGGCCGCTATCAGCCTGCCACCCTGGGTCGAGAGGTCGAAAAAATTATCAATAAGGCTATTAATCGCATGTTTTTGGTGAAAATTAGCCAAAAAACCCTATAATTGCCAGTTCAAAAAAGATTGCCTTGCCGCAACAGCAACCTTCTGTACATCTTTGGGGGAACGTCATGCAGTTGATGTGGGTTTCCGGTCCGACCGGCCATGTCCGTACGATCTCGATCACGGCTCGCAAAGTCCTGATCGGTACGTGCGCCGCTGCATTCGCGTTGGTGGCCACCGGCTTTCTGCTGTATCTGATCGGCTTCAAGATTGCTATCGAGGTGCGTCCTGAACTCGCACGCAGCCTCGGCGGCGTCACGACGGAAGCCGAGCAGCAGCGAATGGAATCGGTGTACCGCGAGCGTCTGGCCAAGTTGCAGGGCATGCTCGACTCGACCGCGCAGGACATCCGCCAGCTGCAGGCACTCAAGAACCGCTTCATGGAAATCGCGACGCCTGCGGCGATGCGCGAAAAGCGCGGCGGCACAGAAGACGGCAAAGGCGGTCCCCTGCTGCCGACCAATCATCCCGGCCACAACCCGAACCAGCCGCTGGTCAGCAGCTTTGACGACGCGACTCAGGAATTCAATCAGTTCCGCAAAGTCGTGGGCAGCATGCGCAACGACTGGGATCGTCAGCTCGTCTGGCTGCAGACGTTGCCTACGGGCCTTCCCATCAGCGGGGATTTCAGGGTGACCAGCGGCTTCGGCATGCGCAACGATCCCTTCACAGGCATGCTGGCGCGCCATGAAGGACTGGATTTCACCGCCGCCAGCGGCACGCCGATTCTCGCGACCGCAGATGGCGTCGTAACACGCGCAGGCTGGGAAGACACCTACGGCAACATCGTTGAGATCACCCATGCGGAAGGTTTCATGACCCGCTACGCGCACATCAGCAAGCGGCACGTGACCGAAGGCCAGCAGGTCAAGCGCGGTCAGCGTATCGCCGAGGTGGGGAGTACCGGGCGCTCCACCGGGCCCCACCTGCATTACGAAGTTTTCCGCCATGGCCGGGTGCTCAATCCGGCGCAGGTTCTGCCGGTTCACAACAGCTGATACGGCGGATGATCCGGCCGCATCGCGCCGGAGCGCCACACAGATGCCCAGACGTGCGGCCATTGACCCGGCGTGACCGACTCTCGCTCCCCTGCTTTCCTTACCCGAAAAAATTCAAAACCGGGCAGGCGCAGATCGCGTTATATTGACGATATTGGCGTCTGAGCAATCCGAGCCTTGGAGATCCCGATGTTCCGCAAAATGAAACAAAATAAACTGTTGCCGACCCAGGAAAAGTTCGACACCCTGATTGGCGCGACGACGGAAATTTACGGCCGTCTGGTGCTCCTGGACAGCGTGCGCATCGACGGCAAAGTGATTGGTAATATTGAAACCGCCAAGGACAAGAAAGTGACGGTCGCTATCGGTCGGTCCGGCGAAGTGTCGGGCGACATCACCGCACACCGCGTCATGGTTGCCGGAAAAATCGAGGGCAATATCTACGCGACCGAGCGGGCCGAATTCCACAAAGACTCCGAAGTGCGCGGCGATATCACCTATGGCACCATCGGTGTCGAACATGGCGCCAAGCTGCTTGGACTGGTGATTCAGGCGCAAAACAATTCGAGCACGGCGACCGATGCGCAAACCGTGATCAAGATGGCGCAGGAAAAGAAGTAAGCTCCGCGCCGCATGCTACCCGCCCCGACCTGCCCATAAAAAAAGCCGTCACGAGGACGGCTTTTTTTATGCTGCCAGCGCATGGGGCGTCTGTCAGGGTTTTTTCTTGAGCTCGCCCTTGACCACACCACCACGCTGGATTGTGATGCTCTTGAAGCTGACCTTGCCATCGACCACCGCACGGCTGCCGATCGTCAGGTCACGGCAATCCAGCGCGCCGGAGAAGTTTCCTTTGACGTTCATCGTGTCGCAAGTGACGTTCCCGTCGAGCACACCCGATACACCGATCTGGATCGAGTGCAGCGACAAGGTGCCGCGTACCGTGCCATCGATCGTCAGATAGCCATTCGAGCGAATCTCGCCGATAAACTCGAAGCCTTCGCTGATGATCGAGGGCTTGAGGTTGTTCACCGCAGGCTTGGCGCCGCCATTGCCGTTCGTGTACTGCCCGGGATCCTGCTCGACCGGGGGTGCTGTGGGCTCGGGTTCTGCCTGGATGATGGGCTCGGCCGGTTCAGGCGCGGTCTCGGCAACCGACGCTACTGTGCGATCCCTCTCGTCATTTCGTTTTTTGTTGAACACGTGTCACCCCTCCACATCAGTAGGAGCCAGAGGATGTGGACGGGCCACCATCTCCGTCGATCTTCTGCAGCGCACCCTGCAGATCGCCGCCCTTCTCGATCTCGATCTCGGCGTACTGCACTGAGCCCAGCGCCTTGCCTGTGGATCGGATGAACAGGGACTTCTTGGCGGTCAGCGTGTCGTGGATCTCGCCGCGCAGATCGATGATGTCTGCAGTGACTTTTCCTTTAATCACGCCCGAGCTGGCGACGATCAGTTCACGGGCGGTGATTTCGCCCTCAATGCTTCCGGACACAGACGCGATATCGGGAACGACAAACGACCCGTTCAGCACGACACCCTCGCCCACCGTCAAACATCCGCTTTGATTTGAATCCGCCAACAGGGCCTCCCAGAGTTCAGGTGAAGAAAATCCGCACTACCGCGCGAAACCACGTGCTACCTGTTCAATGAGCAAAAAAGTTTCTTCCACTCATGGATCAGTAGTTTTATTCCTTAAAAGAAATTATACGGTGAAATATTCCAAAAATCGCTAAAAATTGCAATCTTTCAAGTAATTTTAGTATTGCAATATTACATTTTTGAAACCCATTTCGCGGTCGATCTCTGTTTTGCGAGGGAAAGGTTAGCAATAAGAAAAATAAAAGGCGGGGTCATGCGCAGGCGTCGTGGCGCGAGGACTCAATTCGGGTTCACAGGCGATCCTGTGGCGGGAAAAGCCAAGTTATATTAATTATTTATGGCTATTATTTTTAATCTAAATTTGCCTTATATTTTGCGAAGCAGCATAATCGCATCTGTCTCCTCTATGTCTTCTCTTCAGATATAGATTCAGCCCGCTCACTGAGCGGGCTTTTTTTTCGCCTGAGGAGCAGAGCAAGGAAGCCGTAGTGCCCTGCCATGCGACAGAGACGGCCATGACAGGCGTCGGGACGTGGTCAGGCGCTCAGCAAATCGCGGATGCGGACGAGTTCAAGACGCAGGCCCGCCAGATCCTGGCTGATGGGCGGAAGACCGGCCACCGGCGCCTCGGCGGGAGTGCGACTGTCGAGCTTGTTACGGGCGCCACTGATCGTGAAGCCCTGCTCATAGAGCAGCTCGCGAATGCGGCGGATCAGCAGCACCTCATGATGCTGGTAGTACCGGCGGTTGCCCCGCCGCTTGACCGGTTTGAGCTGCGCGAACTCCTGTTCCCAGTACCTGAGCACATGGGGCTTGACGCCGCACAACTCGCTGACCTCGCCGATCGTGAAGTAGCGCTTCGCCGGAATGGGCGGCAACGGGTCCAGCAGAGGTTTGGCGGCTCTGTCGTTCATCGCAGGAAAAAGAATCAGCCGCCGTGGGGTGTCGAGCGCCGGGTAGCGCTGTCAACCATGGCCTTGAGTTTCTGACTGGCGTGGAAGGTCACGACACGACGGGCGCTGATCGGAATCTCCTCGCCTGTCTTCGGGTTGCGTCCGGGACGCTGGGGCTTGTCGCGCAACTGGAAGTTGCCGAAGCCGGAGAGTTTGACCGCCTCGCCGCGTTCCAGCGCATCGCGGATTTCCTCGAAAAAGGTTTCCACCATGTCCTTGGCTTCACGCTTGTTGAGGCCCACCTGCTCGAACAGCAACTCGGCCAGTTCCGCCTTGGTGAGCGTCGGGAGTTCTTTTTCTGCCTTGACCCGCGCCTGAGTGGCGAGCATCGCCCTGCCCAGATCGGCGGCAAGAACAGATTCCATTTCGGCAGGATTGCTGTGGTTCATGATGCCTGTTTTTTGAATCGACGCGGCTGGCTTGTTGCCTGATTACTTTCTCAGCGTAGCACCGTGTTTTTTGTTAACGACATCGACGAAAGCGGCGATCGCAGCATCCACCGACTCGTCCTGAAGGGTGCTTTGAGTATCTTGCATGGTAATGCGGAAAGCAAGACTTTTTTGGCCTTCCGCCAGACCTTTTCCCCGATATTCATCAAATAAAACAATATCTTGCATTATCTGACATGCGGGGTTGACAAGGCGCTCACCGGCAAAAGCATCCAGCAGCATTTGCACACTGACCGATTGCTCAACCAGCAAGGCGAGGTCGCGGGTCACGGCAGGAAATTTGGAAATTTCCTGATACACAGGCAAGCCGCGTTGCTGCAGGAAACGCGCATCGACCTCGAACATCACGGGCGCCAGCGGCAGGTCAAATTTCTGCTGCAGGCGGGGGTGAAGCTCGCCAATGACACCAGCCGGAGCGCCGTCGATGATGACCGCCGCCGACCGACCGGGATGCAAGGCCGGATGCGTCGCCGCCTCGAAACGGGGTCGCAGCGGCAGGAACAAGGCCTCCAGATCGGCTTTCAGATCGAAGAAATCCACCGCACGCGATGCCTGCCCCCATTGCTCATCGGCCACCGGCCCGTAGGCGAGCGCAGCGATCCGCTTGGGCTGGGCAATACCTGCCACCGTGAGCGGGCCCTCGGCCGTGCCGTCGTCGCGCGAGAACACCGCTCCCACCTCGAACACGCGCACGCGGCTGGCCTTTCGGTTCAGGTTGTAGCGCACATTCGCCACCAGGCCGCTGAACAACTGGGAGCGCATCACATTCATCTGGCTGGCGATCGGGTTGAGCAGCCGCACCGGCGCCGCGTTGCCGGCGTAATCGATCTCGGCATCCTCTTCAATGAAGCTGAAGTTCACGACCTCCTGATAATCGAGGTCGGCCAGCTGGCGCCGCAACGTAAACAACGACCGGGTCGCCTCGGGCGCGATGCGTATCGCATTCGCTGCGACCGGCGGCTGGGCGGGAATGTTCTCGAAGCCATGCACGCGCGCGATCTCTTCGATCAGATCTTCCTCGATCTCGATATCGAAGCGGTAGCTGGGCGACGTCACCTCGAACACCTCGCCCTGCTGCGTGAACGGCAGGCCGAGCCGGGTAAAGATATCGGCGATCTGGGCGGTGGTGAACGGGATACCGATGATCTTGGCAGCGCGCGCCGCCCGCAACCGCACGGGCGCTCGCTCGGGAAGACGGGTCACCTGATCATCGACCGGACCGACGCGGGTCTGCCCCGGCACACCGCAGATCTCGACGATCAGCCGCGTGATGCGCTCGATATGCTCGACCGTCGTCGCATAGTCAACGCCGCGCTCAAAGCGATGCGCGGCATCCGTGGAGAAGTTATACCGGCGCGCGCGGCCCTGCAGCGCCTGCGGCCACCAGAAGGCGGCCTCGAGGTAAATGTCGGTGGTATCGAGCGACACGGCGGTCGCATCGCCGCCCATGATGCCGGCGAGCGATTCGACGTCCTTGTCGTCGGCGATCACGCCGACCCATTCATCCAGTGCCACGGTATTGCCGTTCAGGAGCTTCAGGCTCTCGCCCTCGCGGCCCCAGCGCACCGTCAGGCCGCCGTGGATTTTGGCCAGATCGAACACATGGGTGGGGCGCCCCAGTTCCAGCATCACATAGTTGGAGATATCCACCAGCGCCGAGATCGGGCGCTGGCCACTGCGCTCGAGGCGCTGCTTCATCCATTCCGGCGTGGCGGCCTTCGCATTCAGGCCACGGATCACGCGGCCCGAGAAGCGGCCGCAGAGGTCGGGCGCGGTGATCTTCACCGGCAGCACCTCATCGATGTCGGCCGGCACCGGGCTGAAGGCCGGCGCGTTCAGTGCGGTGCCGGTCAGCGCAGCCACTTCACGCGCAACGCCCAGCACAGACAGGCAGTCAGCGCGGTTCGGCGTGAGCTTGATCGTGAATTTCAGATCGTTGAGCTGATAGTAATCGCGGAAATTCTGGCCGACCGGCGCATCGCCGGGCAGCTCCAGCAGCCCGCCATGATCTTCCGACAGGCCCAGCTCGCGCGCGGAACACAGCATGCCCTGCGACTCGACGCCGCGCAGCTTGCCCACACGGATCTCGAACGGCTTGCCATCCGCCCCCGGCGGGAGTTTCGCGCCCACCAGCGCGCACGGAACGCGCAGGCCAGCACGCACGTTCGGAGCGCCGCAGACGATATTGAGCAGCGTGCCGGTGCCGGCATCGACCTGACAGACATTGAGCCGGTCAGCATCCGGATGGCGCTGCACCTCGCGCACCTCGGCCACGACAATGTGCGAGAACGGCGGTGCGACCGGATCGATCTCTTCGACCTCGAGCCCCGCCATGGTCAGCAGGTGCGACAGCTCATCCGAAGTCAGCTTGGGGTTGACCAGGGTGCGCAACCAGTTTTCCGAAAATTGCATGTCAGGGCACTCAGTTGAATTGTTTCAGGAAGCGCAGATCGCCCTCGTAAAACAGGCGCAGATCATTGATCCCATAGCGGAGCATGGTGAGCCGCTCCAGTCCAGAACCGAAGGCAAAGCCGATGAATTGCTCCGGATCCAGTCCCATGTTGCGAAGCACGTTCGGATGGACCTGCCCCGCGCCGGAAACTTCCAGCCAGCGACCACGCAGCGGTCCGCTGCCAAAGGCGATGTCGATTTCGGCAGAAGGCTCGGTAAACGGGAAATACGACGGCCGGAATC
>JACCEC011689866.1_pt1 | contig 17614 bp, 10 predicted proteins | sample 7450121 | NCBI WGS metagenome assembly JACCEC01 (sample SAMN15323455, study PRJNA562643) | freshwater metagenome | isolation source: river surface water | place: USA:Blue River Watershed | collected 2017-08-18 | reverse complement strand
CCAACGATTTCGTCACGGAGATCGACCACGCGAGCGAACGCGCGATCATCGATACGCTGCTGCAGGCCTACCCCGACCACGGCATCTGGGCCGAGGAATCGGGTCGCCGGGAGGGCAAGGGTTCGGGACGCAAGCACATGTGGATCATCGATCCGCTCGATGGCACCACCAACTTCATCCACGGCTTTCCGGTCTACTGCGTCAGCATCGCGCTGATGTACGACGGCAAGATCGAGCAGGCCGTCGTCTACGACCCGACCCGCAACGACCTGTTCTGCGCCACCAAGGGCCGCGGCGCCTACCTCAACGACCACCGCCTGCGCGTGGCCAAACGCACCCAGCTGCGCGACTGCCTGCTCAGCACCGGCTTCCCGTTCCGTCCGGGCGACAACTTCAAGTCCTACATGGCGATGCTGACCGAAGTCATGCCCAAGGTGGCCGGCGTGCGCCGTCCGGGCTCGGCGGCGCTGGACCTGGCCTATGTGGCGGCCGGCTTCTCGGACGGCTTCTTCGAGACCGGCCTGAGCGCCTGGGACACCGCCGCCGGTGCGCTGCTGGTAACCGAGGCTGGCGGCCTGGTCGGCAACTTCAGCGGCGAGGCCGACTTCCTGGAGCAGAGGGAATGCGTCGCGGCCAACCCGCGCATCTACGGCCAGCTGGTCGGCCTGCTGGGCAAGTACAGCAAGTTCGCCAGCGCCGGCGACAAGGCCGCCGTACGCCAGACGCTGGGCCTGCCGTCCGCCGAAGCTCCTGCAGCCGAAGCGGCCGATGCCGCCAGCGAAGCCGCACCGGCTGCGACACCGAAGGCTGACGAAGCACCGTTCTGACGCCCGGCTCTGCCGCGAAACCCGCGCCTGCGACCCGCAGCGCGGGTTTTTTCATGGGCGGACAAACCGCCCCGGCGCGCCTGGACCGCCAGCGACACGAATCAGCGCTGGTCACGATCGGTTTTGGCGTCAATAATCGACGACAGGGAGGGGGGCCAGCAGGCCGCTCCGACAGATCGGGATGGCAAAGGGGGTCACACCTATGTCCTGGTACAGCAGAGTCGTCTGGTCAGAGGGCCTTTTTCTGCGGCCGCAGCATTTCCAGCAGCAGGACCGCTACCACGAGTGGCTGCTCGAAGCCAGGGCGCGCGCGCTCGGCGGCAACTGCTGGGGTTTCCTGCAGCTCGAAGTCGACGAGGCGGCGCTGCTGACCGGCAAGGTGGCGCTCTCCAAGGCCAGCGGCGTGCTGCCTGACGGCACGCCGTTCGACTTTCCCGCCGCGCACCCGGCGCCGCAAGCGCTGGACTTCCCCGTCGGGCTGCGCAACGCGGTCGTTCAGCTGGCACTGCCGCTGCGCCGCGCCAACGCGATCGAGACGGTGCGCCCGGGTGTCACCGCAGAGCTCGCACGCCACTGCCATGCCGATGAGTACGTGCTCGACTCGACCGGGACCGGCAGCACGCCTGAAGCGATCGAGGTCGGGCTGCCGCGCCTGCGGCTGACAGCTGGAACGCAGAACGGCGACGGCCATGTGCATCTGGGCGTGGTGCGCGTGGTCGAGCGCCGGCCAGACAACAGCCTGGTGCTCGATCGCGGCTACATCCCGCCGGTGCTGTCCTGCGCCGCTGCCCCGCTGCTCGCGGGCTGGCTGCAGGAGGTCAGGGGACTGCTCGCGCAGCGTTCGCAGGCGCTGGCGGCGCGCCTGGGCCAGCCGGGCAGCGGTGGCTTGGGCGAGATCGCCGACTTCATCTTCCTGCTCACGCTCAACCGGCACCAGCCGGTGCTGGAACACCTGGTGGCGCTGTCGCAGCTGCACCCGGAGCGCGCCTTCACCCGCCTGCTCGAACTCCATGGCGAACTCGCGACGCTGGCCAGCAGCGAGCGCCGCCCGCTGGCCATGCCGGCCTACCAGCACGACGCGCTGGAGGCCTGCTTCGCGCCGCTGCTGCGCGAGCTGCGGCTCGCGCTGGCGACCGTGCTGGAACAGAACGCCGTCCCGATCGAGCTCAAGAACCACCAGCAAGGCCGCTATGTCGGCCTGATCGCCGACCGCAGCCTGCTGCGCCAGGCCGGCTTCGTGCTCGCGGTCAAGGCCAGGCTGCCGGGCGAGACGATCCGCACGCGCTTTCCGGCCCAGGCCAAGCTGGGGCCGGTCGAGCGCATCCGCGAGATCGTCAATCTGCAGCTGCCGGGCGTGCGCCTGACACCGCTGCCGGTCGCGCCACGCCAGCTGCCCTATCACGCGGGCTTCAGCTATTTCGAGCTCGACCAGACGGGTGAGCTCTGGGGCCAGCTCGAACAATCCGGGGGCCTGGGCCTCTACGTCACGGGCGAGTTCCCTGGGCTGGAGCTCGCGCTCTGGGCCGTCCGGTAACCGCAGCCCAGCGAGGCGAGACACCATGCAATCCCCATACCCAGCCCCGGGCGAGCAGACGATCGTGATCCCGTCGCCGCTCCGGCGCGCGGAAAGCCTGCCGGCAGCCATCGAGCCACCCCCCTTGCCGCGCGTGAGCCTGGACGCGCTCGACTGGCAGACCGGAATCAATCCGCTGGTCGCCGCCGCCAACCCGCTGCTCGGGCTGGTGCCGCTGCTGCGTCAGACTCGGCATCCCGATCCGGCCGGGCTGCGCGAGACCTTGGCGCAGGCCATCATGCAATTCCAGGCCAGGGCTGGCGCGGCGGGCTTGCCACACGAGCAGGTGATCGCGGCGCGCTACGCGCTGTGCACTTTTCTGGACGAGGCCGCTGCCCACACGCCCTGGGGCGAGAAGGTCTGGGCCCAGCGCAGCCTGCTGGTGCAGTTCCACAACGAGGCCTGGGGCGGCGAGAAGTTCTTCCAGCTGCTGGGCAGGGTGGCCGAACGGCCGGCGCAGCAGCGCGATCTGCTCGAACTGTTCCAGCTGATCCTGGCGCTCGGCTTCGAGGGCCGCTACCGCGTGCTGGAGAACGGCCGCGCCCAGCTCGCGGGCGTGCGCGAGCGGCTCGCGCAGATGATCGCGCGCGAGCGCGGCCCCGTCGATCCCGAACTCTCGCCGCAATGGCGCGGCGCCAGCGTCCAGGCCGCCGGGCCGCAGGAGCGCCTGCCGCTGTGGGTAAACGTCGCGGCGGCGGGACTGCTGCTCGCGCTGGTCCATGCCGGCTTGTCGTTCGCGCTCGACCGCCAGTCCGACCGCACTGTCTCGGCCATCCTGGCGCTCAGGGCGCAGCCGCCCGCCACGCAGGCAACGCCGGACCGGCTCGCGCATCTGCTGGCGCCCGAGATCGCGGCGAAAACGCTGGTGGTGCGCGATCTGCCCGACCGCAGCATCGTCATCGCGCGCAGCGACCAGTTGTTCGAGCCCGGCAGCGCGACGGTCTCGCCCGCGTTCGAACAGCTGCTCGCACGCATCGGCGCGGCGGCCGCCAGCACGGGCGGCCAGGTGCTGGTGCTGGGACACACGGATGACCGCCCGATCCGCTCGGCGCGCTACCCGTCCAACTGGCACCTGTCGCAGGCGCGCGCCGATGCCGCCGCCCGGCTGCTGCGCCCTCAGCTGGCAGATCCGGGCCGGCTGCGCACCGAGGGCCGCGCCGACAGCGAGCCGGTCGCCAGCAACCAGACGGCACAGGGCCGCGCGAGCAACCGCCGGGTCGAGATCGTCGTCCATGCCGATCGCGGCCGATGAGACGACCATGGCAGAAACAGGACGGGCAGCATGAACAGACTCTTCGGTACCGGCGCAAGGAATTCCCGCCTGCTGCGCGGCCTGTTCGGCCAGCCCAAGGCCGAGGCCGCCGAGGTCCGGCTGCTGCGCCGGCGGCTTGAGGCAGCGCTCAAGGTCTTGCGCGACAGCCAGATCGGCCAATCTGGAAAAGGGCTGGCCGGGCTGCTGACGCTGGGCAGCAAACGCCTCTATCAGCTGCCCTGGTATGTCTTGATCGGCGCGCCGGGTTCCGGCAAGACGACCGCGCTGACCCGATCAGGCCTGCGTTTTGCGCTGGCCGACCAGCCGGGACGGCACCCGATGCCGGCCATGGGCGGCACGCGCGACTGCGACTGGTGGTTCAGCGACGAGGCCGTGCTGCTCGACACCTCCGGCCGCTACACGACGCAGGACTGCGGCCAGGACAGCGAGGCCTGGCTCGGCTTGCTCGATCTGCTGCGCCGGCACCGGCCACGCCAGCCGCTCAACGGCGTGCTGCTGACAGTGAGCAGCACCGACCTGCTGGACCTGCCCGGAACCGCCGACCAGGCGCAGGCGCTGCGCGCGCGGCTGCAGGAACTCTACAGCCGGCTCGACATGAGGCTGCCGGTCTATGTGCTGGTGACCCAGTCCGACCTGATCGCCGGCTTCGACGAGTTCTTCGCCACGCTCGACCAGACGGCGCGCGAGCAGGTCTGGGGCTGCACGCTGCCGCTGGACAGCACCGATCCGCAGGCGCTCGGCCCCCTGCTCGACGCGCTGCGCCAGCGCCTGCAGGACCAGCTGCCGACCCGGCTGCAGAGCGAGCCCGACCTGGGCCGGCGCAGCGCAATCGCCGGCTTCGACCAGCAGTTCGCCGCCGCCTGCCGCGCGCTGCAGACCTGGCTGGCGCAGGTGTTCGAGCGCTCGCGCTACGACCATGAACTGATGCTGCGCGGCGTCTATTTCACCAGCGGCACGCAGCAAGGCAGACCGATCGACCGGCTGTCGAGCCTGGGCGGCGCCTTCGGCTTCGAGCGCACCATCCTGCCCGCCTCGTCGGGCAGCAGGGGCTACTTCCTGACCCGGCTGCTGCGCGAGCTGGTGTTTCCCGAGCAGCATCTGGGCCGCCGCCGGCTGGCCTGGCAGCGGCAGCGCGAACTGGCGCGGGTCGGACTGCTGGGCGCGCTCGGGCTGGCCAGCGTCGCGCTGCTGGGTGGCTGGGCGGTCAGCTACACGCGCAACAGCCAGCATGTCACGCGGGTCGATCAGGCCGTCGCGGCAGCGCAGCCCATGGTCGCCCGGCTCGGGAACACGCCAGCGCCGGAGCTGGGAGCGCTGCTGCCGGTGCTGGAGACGGTCACGACGGTATCCAGCACGCCCGAGCGGGCGCTGGGCGAGCAGCCCGTCGGCATGGGCCTGGGCCTGTTCCAGGGCGACAAGCTCGATAGCGCAGCGGAACGGGCCGACCGCGCGCTGTTGCGTGACTGGCTGCTGCCGCTGATCGCCAGCCGCATCGAGCAGCAGTTGCGTGCGCTTGACGGCAGCGACCCCGAGTTCGCCTACGAGGCGCTCAAGGCCTACCGGATGCTGCACGATCCGGCACATTTCGATGCCGCCGCGCTCAAGGCCTGGATCCTGCTCGACTGGGAGCGCCGGCCAGCCGGCCCGGACCGGGCCAGACGCCCGGCGTTCGAGCGCCAGCTCGACCGGCTGTTCGATTCCGGGCCGCTGCCGCCCTTGGCGCAGGACGCGGCGCTGGTCGAGCGCCAGCGTGCGCTGCTGCTGCGTTTTTCGCTGCCGCAGCGCATCTACAGCCGGCTGCAGCGCGAGGGAGTGGGCAAGGAATTGCCGGGCTTCAGCATCGAGCGTGCGGCAGGTCCCACCGCAGCGCTGGTGTTCGTGCGCCGCAGCGGCCAGCCGCTCGGCGACGCCATGGCCGGCCTCTACACCCGGGAGGGCTACCGCCAGGGCTTCGCGCGCGAGGTCGATCGCATCAGCCGCCAGCTCGCCGCCGAGGCCAGCTGGGTGCTCGGCGACACCGGCAGCACGCCGGCCCAGGCGGATGTGGTCGCCGCCCAGGTGCGCCAGCTCTACCTGACGGACTACGCGCGCAGCTGGGAAGCGTTGCTGGCCGATCTCGCGCTGCGCCCTCCAGGCAGCCTGGAGCAGAGCGTGCAGATCGCGCGCATCCTGTCGGGACCGGAGTCACCCTTGCCCAGGCTGGTCAGCGCCATCGTGCACGAAACCACGCTGGCACAGGAACCCAAGGGCATTGCCGAGCAGGCGGGCGAACAGCTGGCCGGCGCGCGCGAGCAGCTCGGCCGGCTGTTCGGCAGCCCGAGCCCCGCAGTGGCACGGGCGGACGAGGTGCCGGAACGCCTGGTCGATGAGCGCTTCGCCGCGCTGCGCCAGCTGGTCGCGGGCGATGCCAATGGCGATGTGAAATCGGCGCCGATCAACGCCGTGCTCAAGCTGTTCGATGAGCTCCATGTCCAGCTCTCGGCGACCGAGACCGCGATCCGCGACAAGCTGCCACCGCCGCCCGATGACGCTGGCGCGCGCATCAAGGCCGAGAGCACCCGCCTGCCCGAGCCGCTGCGCTCGCTGCTGCAGCAGCTCTCTGCCGCCAGCACCGCGCAGACGCTGTCAGCAACGCGCCAGAACCTGTCGGCTGCAGTCGGCAGCCAGGTCGGCCGCTTCTGCAGCCTGGCAACAGCCGGACGCTATCCATTCGAGCGTGGCAGCCCCCGCGACGTCACGCGCGAGGACTTCGCCCGCCTGTTCGCGCCCGGCGGGCTGATCGACGGCTTCTTCCAGCAACTCGCGCCCCATGTCGACACCAGCAGCCGGCCCTGGAGCTTCAGGAAGATGCAACCGTCTTTCGGCACGGGCCAGCTGGCGCAGTTCGAGCGCGCGGCGACCATACGCGAGGTGTTCTTCCGCACCACCTCGCTGCGCTTCGACTTCAAGCTGCTCGAAGCCGATCCCGGACTCGCGCCGCTGACGCTGGACATCGATGGCCAGTCGCTGCAGTTCGACCCCGGACCAGCCGGGCCGCAGTCGGCGCAGTGGCCGGGGCCGCGCGGCGGACTGACGGCACAGCTCAAGCTGGGCAATGCGGGCGTGCTGGCCAGCGAAGGCCCCTGGGCGCTGTTCCGGCTGGTTGACCGCGCCCGCACCGAGCCGCTGGGCGCGCCCGAGAAACTGCGCGCCACCTTCGAGGCTGGTGGCCGGCGCGCGAGCTTCGAGATCACGGCCTCCAGCGTGCAGAACCCGCTGCGGCTGCGCGAGCTGGCCGAGTTCCGCTGCCCGCAAGGGCTGTGAAAGAACAACAGGAGCGCTCGCGCATGTTGAAGTTCAGCCCGGACCAGTACTGGCTGCTGGGTCGCGAAAACTACCTGCAGCGCCTGCTCGCGCTCATCCGCGAGCATTTCCCGCGCCAGGCCGCCGAGTTCGACGACGAGACGCTGGCAGAAGGGCTGTGGGAGCAGACGCTGCTGGCACGGCGCTACGGACTGGAGGACGAGCGCTCGGCCGCCACCTTCGCGCTGACGGCCTGGCTGCTGGGCAAGGGCTTCGACCGCAACATCCCGGCGCTGACGCAGATCCTGGACTCCGACGAGCTCTCGCCCACGCGCAAGGCACAGGCGCTGTCGGATTTCACGCGGCTGCTGTTCCACATTCTCGAGGGCGGACGGACAGGTTCCGGCACGGAGGCATCACCATGAACGATTCCGGCATCGCGCAGCAGGCGCTGGCGCACGATGATCAGACCCAGGTGCTCGGCAGCGCCGCGACCAGCCTCGACACCACGCCCGGCTTGCTGCCGGTCGGCACGCGGCTGCATGAGTTCGAGATCACCGGCCTGATCGGCGAAGGCGGTTTCGGCGTCGTCTATCTGGCCCAGGACCATCAGCTGCAGCGCCGCGTCGCACTGAAGGAATACCTGCCCGCGACGCTGGCGGTGCGCGGCAGCGGCCAGGGGGTCACGCTGCGCTCGCAGCGCCACGCCGAGACCTTCGCCAAGGGTCTGCAGAGCTTCATCAACGAGGCCCGGTTGCTGGCGCGTTTCGACCACCCGGCGCTGGTCAAGGTGCACCGCTTCTGGGAGGCGAACGGCACGGCGTATCTGGTCATGCCGTACTACGAAGGGCCGACGCTGAAGGCGGCCAGGCTGGCCATGGCTGAGCCGCCCGACGAGGACTGGATACGGCGTCTGCTGGCACCGCTGCTCGACGCGCTCGAATTGATCCATGACCAGGGCTGCCTGCACCGCGACATCGCGCCCGACAACATCCTGCTGGTCGAGGAAAGGCCGGTGCTGCTCGACTTCGGCGCTGCACGCCAGGTGATCAGCGACACGCAGGCACTGACCGTGATCCTCAAGCCCGGCTATGCACCGGTCGAGCAGTACGCCGAGATGCCTGGCATCCGGCAGGGCCCCTGGACCGATCTCTACGCGCTGGGCGCGGTCGTGCATTTCCTGGTCACGGGCCAGGCACCGCCGCCCGCAGTGGGTCGCATGCTGCAAGACCCCCGCGTGGCGCTGGCGGCGGGTGCAACGGGCCGCTACCCGGCATCACTGCTGGAAGCGATCGACCGCTGCCTGGCCGTGCGCGTGGAGGACAGGCCGCAATCGGTGGCCCAGTTGCGCGAGCTGCTGGATCCGCCCGGGAAGTCCACGGCGCCGGTCGCTTCCCCCGTGGATCGGCACGCAGTGCCGGCACGCATCCGTCACACTCGCCGGATCGGTGCCGCCGTCGTCACGGCAGGCCTGCTGGGCGGCTGGCTGCTCCATGACCGTGAACCCGGTGCAGCAGCGGATGCTGCGCCTCAAGTGCAGGCCGCGAACAGCATATCCGCACCGGACGCGTCCCCCGCCGTCACTGCGCCAGTCAGACACGATCTCGAATCCGCCTGGCTCGCCGTGGCGCGGGGCGCAGCACCGGACTACGGCCTCACTGTCTCGGGCTTGCGCAACCCGCTGCGCATCGGCCGCGACAGCCTGGAGCTGGAACTGCGCAGCGCGCGCGACGGCTGGCTCCATCTGCTGCTGTGGGACCGGGCCAGCGGCGAGGTCGGGCTGCTGCTGCCCAACGAGGCCGACCGCGAGCACCGGATCGAGGCCGGCCAGACGCTGGCGCTGCCGCGCCCCGGCTGGCACTATGTCGCCGACGCGCCCGCCGGCGCCTGGGAGCTGCTGCTGATCGTTTCGGAGTCGCCGCGCGAATTCCCCGCGCTGGAGCTGAAGCCGGGCGACTTGATGCGCGCCGCGAGCCGGGAGCGCATCGAGCAGGCGCTCGCGTCCGGGCTTGCGGCCCTGGCGGGCCTGCCGCAATGCGGCGCCAGCGCCAGCTGCTCTCCAGCCTATGGCGCGCTGCGGCTGACGCTGCAGGAAGTCGATGCCCCCTAGAAGCGGCTGAGCGCCAGCCCGCTGGCGGCCAGCTCCAGCGCCAGCCCCTGGTCCGGCCGTTCGGCTTCGAGCAGGAAGCGCGTGACGGGCCCGAACAAGGTCTGCAGCTGACCGGGGTCGAAACCCGGCACGGCGAGCCTGAGCACGCGCGGATCGTACCAGCGGAACCACAGCGGCTCGCCAGCCGGACCCTGGACCAGGCCGAGCTTGCGCAGGTGGCGGCGCAGCAGCGCCAGATCGGTCGCCTCGGGTGCCTGCAGGTAGACGCCCCAATGGTGACCCCAGCCCGAGAGCAGCCAGTCGAGCAGCTCACCCTGGCGCGGCAGCTCCAGCAGATAGGGCGCGAGCTCGGCGACATCGGGCTCCAGCTGGCCATGGAACAGGCAGGCCCAGCGCTGCGCCGGCAGTCCTGACAGCCGGACCGGCAGACCGGGCACGCCGGCACCGTCGAGCACGACCCAGGGCCGCAAGCCGGGATCGGACCAGAGCCGCTGCCGCAATCGGTGTGTCATGCATCCTCCTCAATCCGGGCATTTCTCGACGAAGGCGCTGGCGCTGTCACGGGCCTGCCTGAGCGCGCTGGCCTGCCGGGACCGGCCGGCGGCGACCGGCTGGGCGGCCGGCCTGGGGGCTGCGCCATCGTCTGCGGCAGCGCGCGGTGACCTGGGTCTGTCCGGGCTGGCACCGGAGCCGCTGCCCGGCGGGCCGCCCCCCTGGTTGAGGCTGATCGAAGGGCCCATGATGGTCACGCCGCCAGGGCCGATCTCGACGAAGCTGCCCCCGACCTTGAGCGTGATCCGGGCCCCGGCCTCCAGCACCAGCCGGCTGCCCGCCTTGAGGTGGATTTCCTCGCCCGCCTCGGCCGCCATGCGCAGGCCGACCTGGCCCTGCCAGTCCTGGCCGACGCGGAACGAATGGCTGCCGCCGAGCTCGACATTCTGGTCCCCGGCCACGGTCAGGTGCTGGTCGGCGTCACAGCGCGTCAGCATGTCTTTGGCGACGATCAGGTGGCTCTCATGTCCGACCCACTCGATGCGATCGTGGCCCGTGTGCAGCAGCTGGTCGCGCTCGGCCTGCAGCCGCAGCTCCTCGGCGCCGCGCCGGTCCTCGAAGCGGATCTCGTTGCAGTTCGAGCCGTTGGCATCCGGCGTCGAGCGCGACCGGATACCGCTTTGCGTCATGTGCCGGGGCAGCTCATAGGGCGGCATCTGGTCGGCGTTGTACACGCTGCCGGTGATGATGGGACGGTCCGGATCGCCATCCAAAAACTCGACCACCACTTCCTGCCCGACGCGCGGGACGGCGACCATGCCCCAGTTCTGCCCGGCCCAGGGATGCGCGACCCGGATCCAGCAGGAACTGTGCTGGTCGCGCTGTCCCTGCCGGTCCCAGTGGAACTGGACCTTGACGCGGCCGTAGCGGTCGGTGTGGATCTCGTCGCCGGCCGGTCCGGTGACGACCGCCGTCTGCGGCCCCTGGACCACGGGCTTGGCAGTGATTCGGGGCGGACGGTATGGCTGCTCGGCCGCGATCGCCTCGATCTTCAGCGCCAGCCACTGCCCGGCCGCATCGCCCGCATCGCCCGCCTCGCGGCCGCTTTCCTGCAGGCAGTATTCGGCCGCCGTGACCAGGTAGTCGCGGTTCTGGTCGGACCGGGGGTGGGCCTGGAGCCGGAACAGCGCGCCGGGAGCCAGACCGCCGGCATTGCCCTCCCCCTGAAAGGACTCATGTTGCACCCGCGCTGCCTCGGCCCTGATGCGCGCGAGCCGCTCGCCGTCGGCGCGCTCGCGGTAGCCCCCGGGATGGTCGTAGCACTCGAGCTCACCGGCATGATCATGGCCCGCAGGCCGCAGGGGCTCGGCGCCGGCCTGGAGGTCGGCGCGCGGCTTCTCGAAATCGTAGTCGCGCAGGACCTGGCGTGCCGGCTGGATCTCGGCCAGGCAGGTCCAGCCCCGCAGGCCCTCGCGCAGCGCTGCCTGCTGTGGCCCGGACTCGATGAAGGACACGCTTTCATAGCCGGTCACGGGCGCATGCGCCTTGGCGCTGTCGGCCAGCACCAGCGTATGGCGGCCGGCCACATGCTCGAAGAAGAAATGGATGCCGTCCTCCTCCAGCAGCCTTGACATGAAGTGGAAGTCGCTCTCGCGGTACTGCACGCAATAGGGACGTGCGGAATAGCTGCCGGCGAGGTCGAAGCGGAAATCGGCGCAGGAATGGCCGGCGAAGACCGCCTGCAGGATCTGCTGCGTGGTCTGGCCCTGGAAGATGCGGCTGTCGCTGCGCCGCGTCAGCATCCAGGTCCAGGGCCTGAGCACGACCCGGTAGCGGTGCAGGCGTCCCCGGGGCTGCAGCAGCGAGAACCCCGCCGCCAGGCCGTTGAATTCGCGCCGTCCCGCTGGCAGATCGACGACGAGCGAGATCGGCTTGCCGAGCAGTTCGGCCGCCGCGATGTCGCCGCGCCGCGACAGCAGCACCAGCCGGTACTCGCCGTGGCGCGACAAGCCGTCATGGCCGTCCAGGCGTTCGAGCCAGAGCGCATCGCCCAGTGCGCTGTCAACCCTGACGCGCCGGTCAAGCGACCAGGCTTCCATCGCGGCCCTCCCGTCGCGGCGCCGGGCCGCCTCGCATGCCCGGACTCGCCACGGCGCGGACACGGCATTCCAGGTCCAGCACCAGATCATCCGCCACCCGGCCCGGGTGGCGCCGGCCCAGCCAGCAGGTGCAACCCAGCCGCTGCCCGCCCCCGAGCCGCAGGCGCGGCAGCTCCGCTGCGCGCAGGAGCAGCCGCAGGTCCCACACGTACTCGAAGCCGGCGTAGTGGCGCACTGCGGCGACCAGCGCTGCGATGCCGGCGCCGTCGGGCAGCAGCCGCTCGTAGTCGATCAGCGACAGCGGCCCGACCAGCAGCCTGAACTTGTGCTGCCGGTCCCAGACCTGCCGCCCCAGCGTGGCGCCCTGCCCCAGGGTGCATCGACCCAGCCGAGTCCGGTCGCGCTCGCGCAGCGCCATCCAGTGGCCGACGAACTGCTCGACCTCGACCGGCAAACCAAGAAAGCCCGACAGCAGCGCGGCCAGCCCCTCGGCATTGCGTACCTGGCGCGCCAGCAGCCCGGCGTGGTGCAGCTTGGCCTGATCCGGCATCGCGTCGCGCCCGCGCAGGCTCGCCAGCCCCAGCCCGCAGAGCGAGCCGAGCTGGATACCGAAGCGGTCCTGCGGCCGGTCCAGGCTGACGCAGGGTTGGGCCTGTGCCCAGGCGCGGTAGAACAGGCTCAGGAAGCGGTGGTGGATCAGATCGGTGAAGCGCACCAGGCTGGCGTCACCGGCGTGCAGCAGCCGGTTGCGCGCGTATTCGGTCAGGTGCAGCGGCAGCGGCCCGTTGGGGCCGAACAGGCCCAGGAAGCGCACCGACAGCCGCGGCGGTCCGGCGCGACCCGGAGTCAATCCCGCCAGGCTCGCCGGCGCGAACGACAGCGAGGGCTCCTGTCCCAGGCGGACCGGCTCGTCGGCCGGACGGGCTGCCGTGCCGATCCGGGGCAGGCCGGGAAAGCGGCACTCGATCAGGCGCAGCGCCTGGAAATAGTTCCAGTTCCAGGGTCGGGCGGCGATCGAGGCGAACAGCGGCCCGCTGCGATCCGGTCTGCCGGGTACCGCCGGCCCGGCAGGATGCGAGGCGCTCACAGGACCGGCCGCGTCCCGCATCGGGGCCTCCAGCGCATGATCTCGCCGCGCGTGAGCGTGCGCAGCACCGTCTCGGTGAAAGCGTTGAGCGAGACATGGCGCGCCAGGAAGCGCTCGAGCACGCAGCCGAGCAGGAAGGCGCTGCCGCCTTCGAAGGCCAGTTCGTCGAACTCGAGCGTGACCTCGACGCCGCGCCCGAAACACAGCGGGCCCGGCAGCGGCAGGCGGCTGACCACCGGCACGCTGCGTACCGAGCGCAAGCCCTCGACATGCCGGCGCAGCCCCGCATCGGCGGTGCGCGCGTGCAGCGCAAGCAACTCGCGCAAGGCGGCCGCGCCCTGCTCGGCGCTGCTGTCGAGCAGCGACAGGTGGTTGAGCGAGAGCTGGCTGATGAGCTGCCAGCAGCCGGCATCCTGCGCCAGCGCCGAAAAGGGCGGCGACGGCCCCCTGACGCAGCGGATGCAATCGACCGGTGCCGCCACCTCGAGCGCGAAATCGCTGCGCCCGGATCCGAAAACCATCAGCAGCGGCAAATCACGGTTGGTGCAGCGCGCGTGCAGCGAGAGCTGGCGCAAGGACTCCGGATAGGGAGCTTCCTGCGGATCGACCAGCGACAGGAAGACTTCGCTGCCGACATAGCCGGTCGGGCGACGGCCATGACGCTGGCTGGCACTCTGCAGCCGGGGCTCGCGGCGCAGCGTGAAATAGCCGGGCTGATGCCCGCTGTCGCGGCTGGCATAGAAGGCATGGAAATGGCGCTCGTCCTGACCGGTGCCCAGACCCGTCACCTCGAGCAGGTCGTAGATCTCGTAGTCCGATGGCCGCGTGCGGTCGGCCACGACATGGAACTCGGGTTCGCCCCGGTTGACCTGGATACGGTCGATCCGACGCTCGAACAGGTTGATCGCTGGCACGCAATTGAGCAGGAAGTTGCCAGCGGTGACCTGCGCCTCCAGCCCGGCATCGGCGCGACCGAACAGCAGCACCAGTTCGAGCTCATCACCCGGGCTGGCGGCCAGCAAGGGCGCCAGCCCGGCAAGCTCGAAGAACAGAAAACGCGCCGGAAAGGCGAAGTATTCCTGCAGCAGCCGGTAGCCATCGAAGCTGCGCGTGCAGCGCGGCAGCAGTGCCTCGTCGGCATCCAGGCCCGCCAGGCTGACGCTGCCCGCCGGCAGCAGCGTCCAGGCGTCGCCCGCGGCGCCGGCACGCACCAGCAGTCCCAGCATCGAGGCGCCGATGAGCTCGTGCAGCCGGTGCGCGACATCGGGCGCACCGCCCAGGAAGAAACGCAGCCGGTCGAGCCCGAGCGCGGCCAGCGGCAGGCCGGCGCTGGTGCGCAGCTTGAGCCTGACACCCCCACGGCAGCGCGCCGGCAGGGTCACCCGTTCCAGCTTCAGGTCGGGCGCGACGCTGAAGCCACGCGCCTCGGTCAACTCCAGCGGCCAGAGCGTCAGGTCGCGCCCGGTGCGGAACTCGCAGGCGGGGCCGTCGGAGCGGCCCGGCAGGTGGCGGATCACGGTCCCGCGCGGCAGCAGGCTGCCCGTCGCCAGGTTGGCGTCACCCAGGACCGGATGGAACTGCGCGATCAGCATCGATGGCGTCGGCGCCAGATAGTGCGGATGCAGCATCTCGAGCAGGTGCTGGGTGAAGCGCGGAAACTCGGCATCGAGCTTGAGCTGGACCCGCGCTGCCAGGAAGGCGGCGCCCTCGAGCAGGCGCTCGACATGGGGATCGGGAACGACCTCGCTGCCGTGCAGGCCAAGCCGGGCCGCGATCTTGGGAAACTCGGCAGCAAATTCGGCTCCGAGCTCGCGCAGATGGCCGAGCTCGCGGTTGTAGTGGTCGAGCAGGCGTCGATCCATCCGGCCCCCTACGACTTCAGTTCGGAGAGCGATACCTGTCCGGTCTCGAGGTCCACCTCGGTACGCAGCAGGATCTCGAGCGGGACGGGCTGGGCCCGGATCAGGCCGCTGATCCTGACGCAGACCAGGTTGTGCGAGCCCGGCAGGCCGTCCTCGATGGCATCGACCTCGAGCAGGTCGGCCAGGATGCGCGGCTCGAAGCGCAGGATGGCCTGCCGGATCGCGCGCTCGAGCCCCTTGACGTCGAGCGTGGACGCCGTCTGGCCGGCAAGGACCGGCAGGCCGTAGTTGAGCACCGAGCGCTCGACCTCGGGCCAGGACCCGAGCTCGGAAGCCCCGAGCCGGGTCGTGTTCATCAGCCAGGCGAGATCGCGCAACACCGCGGCCCGCAAGCCGGACTTGGCCAGCCCGGGAGCGCCGGCCGGATCCTGGCGCTGCGGCTCATCGTCGGTCAGGCGATCGAGCAGGGATGGCTGCAGCGCGACGGCGCGGGTGTCGTTCATCTCCAATTCCTCCCCCTTGCGGCCAGTATAGGACAGCGGCCGGAAAATTGCACTTTGTTCATTTCCGGCACCAAAAGACCCGAATCAGGCCCTGCACCCATGCGGTTCCCGGTGCACATCGTCGCGGTCTTGACGATCAAGCCTGCAAGGCCTGCGACAATCCCTGCTTTCCTGGCTGCCGCAGACGGCAGCAGTTTTCCGCTACCCCTTGATGCCAAGCGAAAAGACCCTGTCCCGCACCCGATCCGACCTCGACCAGCACACGCCGATGATGGCGCAATACCTGCGCCTGAAAGCCGACCACCCGGGCACGCTGCTGTTCTACCGGATGGGCGACTTCTACGAACTGTTCTGGGAGGACGCCGAGAAGGCGGCGCGCCTGCTCGACATCACGCTGACCCGGCGCGGCCAGTCGGCCGGCGAGCCGGTGGTGATGGCGGGCGTACCCTTCCATTCGGTCGAGACCTACCTGGCGCGCCTGATCAAGCTCGGCGAGTCGGTCGCGATCTGCGAGCAGGTCGGCGAGGCCACGTCCAAGGGTCCGGTCGAGCGCAAGGTGGTGCGCGTGGTCACGCCCGGCACGCTGACCGACAGCGAGCTGCTGGGCGACAAGAACGAATCCATCCTGCTGTCGGTGCATGCCGGCCCGCGCGCGACCTGCGGCCTGGCCTGGCTCAGCGTCACGCAAGGCGTGCTGCAGCTCGCGCAATGCCCGGCCGACGAGTTGCGCGCCTGGATCGTGCGCATCGCCCCGAGCGAGCTGCTGCACAGCGCCGACGTGACGCCGGCGTTCGAGCAGCAGCTCCAGGAACTGCAGCGCCAGTGGCCGGCGCTGGCGCAGAACGGCGCCGGCGCGCGCCTGAGCCTGGCGCTGCGGCCAGCCTGGGCCTTCGACGCCGCCCTGGGTGAACGCAAGCTCTGCGCCCAGCTGCAGGCCGCCAGCCTGGCCGGCTGGGGGGCGCAGGATCTGCCACAGGCGCATGCCGCCGCCTCGGCGCTGCTCGACTATGCCGAGCACACGCAGGGCCAGGCGCTGGCGCATCTGCGCCAGCTGCAGGTAACGCGAGCGCAGGAGCTGATCGACCTGCCGGCGACGACGCGGCGCAACCTGGAGCTGACGCAGACGCTGCGCGGCGAGGCGGCGCCGACGCTGTTCTCGCTGCTCGACAGCTGCCAGACGGGGATGGGCAGCCGCCAGCTCAAGCGCTGGCTGCTGGAGCCGCCGCGCGAGCGGACAACGGCGCGCCGCCGGCTCGAAGCCATCGGTACGCTGCGCGCCGGACTGCACGAGCCGCTGCGCCACGCGCTCAAAGGGGCTGCCGACGTCGAGCGCATCACCGCGCGCATCGCGCTGCGCCAGGTGCGACCGCGCGAGCTCGTCGGCCTGGTGCACACGCTGGAGCAGGCGGCCGGCATCGCGCAGGGGCTGCAGCCGTCACAGCCCGGGGGCCAGCCGGACGCGCTGCTGGCCGAATTCGCACGCGAACTCGAACCGCCCGAGACCTGCGCCGTCCTGCTGCACCGCGCGCTGCTGCCCGAGCCCGCCGCGCTGGTGCGCGATGGCGGTGTCATCAACCACGGCTTTGATGCCGACCTCGACGAGCTGCGCGCGATCCAGAACAACTGCGACGGCTTCCTGCTCGATCTGGAGGCGCGCGAGCGCGCGCGCACCGGCATCCAGAACCTGCGCGTGCAGTACAACAAGGTGCACGGCTTCTACATCGAGGTCACGACCAGTGGCCTCGACCGTGTGCCCGACGACTACCGCCGGCGCCAGACGCTGAAGAACGCCGAGCGCTTCATCACGCCCGAGCTGAAAAGCTTCGAGGACAAGGCGCTGTCGGCGCAGGAGCGCGCGCTGGCGCGCGAGAAATGGCTCTACGAGGGCCTGCTCGACCAGTTGCAGCAGCATGTGCCAGCGCTCGGGACGCTGGCGCGCGCGCTGGCCAGCCTCGATGCGCTGTGCGCGCTGGCCGAGCGCTCGCTGACGCTGGACTGGTGCGAGCCCGAATTCACGCCCCAGCCCGGCATCGAGATCCGCGCCGGCCGCCATCCGGTGATCGAGGCGCGCATGGCCGAGACCGGCGCGGGCCGCTTCATCCCCAACGACACGGTATTGGGCCCGAAGGCGCGCCTGCAGGTCATCACCGGCCCCAACATGGGCGGCAAATCGACCTACATGCGCCAGGTGGCGGTGATCGCGCTGCTCGCCAGCATGGGCAGCTACGTGCCGGCACAGAGTTGCCGCCTGGGTCCGCTCGACGCCATCCACACCCGCATCGGCGCCGCCGACGACCTGGCCAACGCGCAATCGACCTTCATGCTCGAGATGACCGAAGCGGCGCAGATCCTGCACTCGGCCACGCCGCACAGCCTGGTGCTGATGGACGAGATCGGGCGTGGCACCTCGACCTTCGACGGCCTGGCGCTGGCCAGCGCGATCGCCACCCATCTGCACGACAAGGTCAAGGCCTTCACCCTGTTCGCGACCCACTACTTCGAGCTG
>JACCEC010646990.1_pt1 | contig 17614 bp, 17 predicted proteins | sample 7450121 | NCBI WGS metagenome assembly JACCEC01 (sample SAMN15323455, study PRJNA562643) | freshwater metagenome | isolation source: river surface water | place: USA:Blue River Watershed | collected 2017-08-18 | reverse complement strand
GCTCCACTCACTCCCACAGCCATCAAATTACGAAAAACGGACATAAGGCTTCTTTTCTGTCTACAAGTCCAGAAACAATTTTAGAGCAAGCGAGCAATATTCCTAAGTTTTTTGAGACTACCTGGCGCATTAGAACGTTGCAGTTCAGTCAACGTGAGGATTTTCTTAGCAGGCAATTTGTTCTGCTTCTAAATCTAACTGGCGCAGGAGATTGAGGTCGCCCCGTGCTATCGCCGCTTGACGCCGCCGCTCTAATAAACGGCTTAAATGATTGGCGTGAACTTTAGCGGTATTTTCATCTAGGCTTTTCTCAAAGGTAACTAACCGTAGCGTTGCACCCTGTCGTGTCTCGACAGGTGACTTTTCACTGAAAGCTAAAGGGGTAATGCCGTTCAGTCTCTCTTCCGGTTGTGTGTGATTGTAGGAAACACCTCGATATTTTAGGGGTTGAGGGTTGTGAGGAACGGGAACATGGCGGGGATAGTGAAACTGGACACTTTGACCCCGATATTTACCTGTGAGTTCGCTTTCTACCACATCCCCAGGGGGAAAAGAGGCATTGTACTGATTGCCACGATAGTTAAGTTTCATATCTGTTTCTCCTGACCTTAGATTTAAAGAGGCTGTCTCAAAGACAAATTTTAAACGATTTTTTTATTTCTGTATTCATTGTTACACTTTTTGGGACAATATCAGTAAATTTAACAAAACTTTATGAATTTTTCCTCATATTCTTAACGGTTGACCGTTAACAGACAAGACAACAGACAACCGTTAACAAGTCCTAACCAATGGTGACTTGAGAGGTGTCAACGCTAATGGCTCCGGGCTGGAATTGGGCAATATTGACGGCTTTTTCCAGAAACCCTGGGCTGGGGACTTTTCCTTTGAGAATCACAATTCCGCCTTTTTGAGCGACCCACAAGGAACCAATATCATCCAGTTCAGGATCTTCGTCAAAGGCTAAAGCGACCCGTTTGGCTAGACCGCTTTCGTCATATTCCCCAGCAATTCCAATGCGTTCTGGCGGAAGGGAGGTATTCGTCGCTGCCTGTTGTACCCTATCGTCAGAGGGTTTGTTGGGAATATCACCTGTAATTGCGCCAAAAATACGTTCAAACCATGCCATAAAATTAATGATCCGCTTAAAATTAATAAGACGGCTTCAGTCTAGTTGAGATTTGTTTTAGACGCAAGCCATTTTTGCAATTCTTCTTTTAACCATTTTAATTCTTCTTCGGGTAATTGATGCCCAAAACGATAGGTTTTTCGACGAGATAAAAAGAAAATATTAGGTTCTTGGGTTACAATTTCTAAACTGGGATAATAATTTCCTTTATGATCGGTTTTTCTAATTAAATTAATTTGTTGAATCTGAGAAATTTCTCCTGTTTTACGAAAAGGTAAATAGGAAAACCAAAAAATCTCAAATTTTTTATCTTTAAAATTAAGTTTAACTTTTTCAAAGGGTTTATAATCAATTAAAGCCTGATAAATTAGCCATCCTAAACTTAGCGGAATTCCCAATAATGTTAAATAAAATAAAATTGTTAAACCGAAATTGACTTGCGTTAAGATGGAAGGTTCTAAAATCTTATACAGGGGGTAAGTGATTAAACAAGCGATCGCACTTAATCCTAATAGTTTAATCGGTATTGTTCCAGGGATAATTTGTAACCCTTTTTGAATGTCCTTGAGGGGATATCCTAAAATCTTCTGGACAGGAGAAATATATTGTAAGGAAAACCGAGAGGGAATCTTAACATTAAACTGGTTAGGAGATTGAGATAACTCAATAGACGGTTCAGAGGATGTTTTTGAGAGGAATTTAGGTTTATAATTTAAACCATATAAAGCTACTTGAGCGGAAGAAAACCGAGCATCTACCGCAGGTTCAATTAAAGTTTCTAACCAATTATTAAAAGCTGGATCTAGGCGATCTCCGTTAAACTGCATCTTAAAATTTTGTTGAGGTAATTCGGCGGGAGGAATTCCCGTTAAAAGATGAATTAATGTTGCTCCTAACGCATATAAATCGGATGCAGGAACGGCTAACCCTCCAAATTGTTCAATGGGAGTATAACCAAAGGTTCCAACCACTGTAAAGGTTGATCCAGGGGTTCGGGGTTGTAGTTGAACCGCACCTAAATCAATTAAATAAAGATGATGATCTTCTCCCCAAATTAAATTACTCGGTTTCAAATCTCGATGCAATACTGGGGGATGCAGTTGATGTAAATAATTAAGAATTTCTAAAACTTCAAAAGCGATCCAATAAAGTTGTTGTTGAGTAAAGCGATGATGTTCTTCTAATTTTTGTTTTAAGGAACACCCCGGAATATATTCTGTAGCTAAAGCAAACCAGACATTTTGATCATCTAGGGAAAAATAATCTCGATATTTGACTAAGCGAGGATGATTTAATTGTTTTAAAATCTGAGCTTCTCGCTCTAATAATTTTAAGTCTTCCCATTGCATTGAACCTCCCAAAGCCAATAATTTAACAACGGCTTTATCCTTCAGCATTAAATCATCCGCTAACCAAGTTTGGCGAATGGGGTTTTCATTGAGTTGGCGTTTGAGTCGAAACCGACGGTTTAGAAGGGTTCCCGCAGTCAGCATTATCCTCAAAATAGATCATAAAGGTTAATTTGATATTGTATACCAGGGAATAGGAAACCGGGAAGCAAAGGATTATAATTCTTACTCATGATTGCATCGTCTGTTTGATGAAGAATGAGGATATTTTTAGGATTAAAAAATCATGATATCTCTCCAAAAGAACTTGTAGAGACATTTAATGAAACGTCTCTACAAAGGTTTGAGGGGGCGTACTTTTAATTTCTGAAGATGTCTATTAAGTGTTAATACTCAATCACCTTGATTAAATATTATCAATCTATAATTTAGTTTTTTTCCTGTCTGGCTGACGACGTGGCTCCTCAGTGAACGTAAAGTTTCGTTACAACTCTTATTAAAATGTTTAAAATTTTTCCAAAATCGAATCCACCCTTTAACCTAGAAGTTTAAAGCAATATTACAAGAGAGAGCCAATGCAAGATCTGAAAAAGTATCGTATTCGATGCACACTCACCTATGGCGATATCTACAGCCAAATTATCGTTTGGTTAATTGTCATCTTTATTGCCTTAGCGACTTCATTAGCACTGTGGAGTACAACCCGTCAAATTTATGCTTTAGCAACGGTGGGCTTAATTGTTGTGCTGTCTTTACCTTTTTTACTCTTCGCATTTGTCACCACTTTATTTAACCATATCGAAATTTTATCCGTAGACCCATCCATTGAAGACGCACCCAACCGCGCGGAAATGCCAACTTCCCAAGCGGCGCAAGTGGCGAGTTAAAAATTAAAACTATCTAATGTTAAAAACTTCCCTTGTTTTTAACGAGGGGGTTTTTTTATATTGCACTATGGAAGGATATACAGAATAATTAAAACTGTGCACGATGCTAGAACATGATGTAATTATTGTTGGGGGCGGGTTAGCCGGATGTCGGGCGGCGGTAGAAATTGCCCGTACTAACCCTAGCTTCAATATAGCCGTTGTTGCCAAAACTCACCCGATTCGTTCCCATTCCGTCGCCGCCCAAGGGGGGATTGCCGCTACATTAAAAAATATTGATGAAAGTGATAGTTGGGAAGCCCATGCTTTCGATACCGTCAAGGGTTCAGACTATCTCGCTGACCAAGATGCCGTTGAAATTTTAGCTCAAGAAGCCCCGGATGTGATTATTGATTTAGAACATTTGGGAGTCTTATTTTCTCGTCTTCCTGATGGACGCATCGCTCAACGCGCCTTCGGAGGACATTCTCACAACCGCACCTGCTACGCCGCCGATAAAACAGGTCATGCGATTTTACACGAACTGGTGAATAACCTGCGACGTTATGGCGTTCAAATCTATGATGAATGGTACGTCATGCGGTTGATATTGGAGGACGGACAGGCGAAGGGTGTTGTCATGTTTCGTATCAATGATGGACAGTTAACCGTTGTTCGCGCGAAGGCGGTGATGTTTGCAACAGGAGGCTATGGTCGGGTGTTTAATACGACTTCCAACGACTACGCCTCAACGGGGGACGGGTTAGCGATGTCGGCGATGGCGGGAGTTCCCCTGGAAGATATGGAGTTTGTGCAGTTTCATCCAACGGGTTTATATCCGGTGGGGGTATTAATTTCGGAAGCGGTGCGGGGAGAAGGAGCTTATTTAATTAATAGTAATGGGGAACGATTTATGGCAACTTATGCCCCAAGTCGCATGGAATTAGCACCCAGAGATATTACTTCTCGTGCGATTACTTTAGAAATTCGAGCAGGACGTGGAATTAACCTTGATGGCAGTTCTGGGGGGCCTTATGTTTATTTGGATTTGCGACATTTAGGACGGGAAAAAATTATGAGTCGGATTCCTTTTTGTTGGGAAGAAGCTCATCGTTTATTAGGCATTGATGCTGTGGTTCAACCGATGCCTGTCCGTCCAACGGTTCACTATTCTATGGGGGGAATTCCGACTAATATTAATGGGCAAGTTTTAAGCGGTGCTGATAGTTTAGTGGATGGATTATTTGCGGCGGGTGAAGCGGCTTGTGTCTCGGTTCATGGGGCAAATCGTTTAGGCAGTAATTCTTTATTAGAATGTGTTGTTTATGGAAAAAGAACCGGGGCGGCTATTGCTGAATTTATCCAAAATCGCAAGTTACCAACGATTGATGAAAAACGGTATTTAAAAGAAGCTCAGGAGCAATTACAAGGATTATTAGATCAATCAGGAGACTACCGAATTGGGAAACTGCGTCAAGAGTTTCAAGATGCCATGACAGAGCATTGTGGTGTGTTTAGAACTGATTCAGTGATGCGGGAAGGGTTAAATCAAATTCAAGAATTACAGAATCGTTATCAACGGATTTATTTAGATGATAAAGGCAAATATTGGAATACAGAATTAATTGAAGCGTTGGAATTAAGAAGTTTAATGATTGTGGGAAATCTAATTTTAACTTCAGCTTTAAATCGTCAAGAAAGTCGAGGGGCTCACAGTCGAGAAGATTATCCTCAACGCAATGATGAACTGTTCCTGAAACATACCTTAGCTTATTATTCCCCGGCGGGGATTGATTTAGCGTATCGTCCGGTTAAAATTACGATGTTTGAACCGCAGGAACGCAAATATTAAAAAAAGTAGTGAGGCGTTCACGCCTCCTCGCCCTTTAGGGCTGACTACAATTGAGATATAATAGAGAGCAAGTAAAAACTCTTAAAATTAAGTCTATGTTTACTTATAGCAAGGTACTGAATCAAGTTAAAAACCTCACGCTTGTAGATCAATTGCGGTTATTAGAAGACTTGAAAAAGATGATTCAGTTACAAGAAGAAGTTGGAGAAGATCAGGAAAATCAAGTCTATGTTCGTCACCGATTTCAACCTAAATCTAAGGGTCGTATTTTAGAATTAGAAGGGTTAGGTGAGGAAATTTGGCAGGGGATTGATGCTCAAGAATATGTGAATCACGAACGAAATTCATGGAATGGATAACTCAGTTACAGGGAAAAGTTGTCGGATTAGATACCGCGCCTTTGATTTACTTTATGGAGCAAAATCCAAACTATTTAGATTGGAAAAAACAAGTTGCGAGCACTCAGCTAATGAGTTAAAATAGAAAAGACATATAACTCTGTAGTTAACATGGACAGGATCTCAGTCAACCCTCAAATTCACTTTGGTAAGCCTTGCATAGCAGGTACCCGCATCACTATTCAGAGTGTTCTCGAATTACTAAATGAAGGTCTTTCTTTTCCAGAAATTATCCGAGACTACTATCCCGATTTGCAAGTAGAGGATATTAGAGCTTGCCTACAGTATGCAATCGCATTGGTAGCGGCTGAGGATGTTCATTTGACCGTAGCTTAAATTATGAAATTTCTGATAGATCAAGATGTGTATGCTGTCACCACAAAGTTTTTGATTGATGCAGGACATGATGTAATTATTGTGGCGCAAATGGGTTTAGCCCAAGCAAGTGATGAAGAAATATTGAGAGTAGCGCAAGCGGAAAATCGCATCCTGATTACGCGAGACAGAGATTACGGAAATCTGGTTTTTATTAGGGCGATCGGAACAGGTGTGATTTACCTTCGAGTTTTACCTAAAATGGTCAATGAAGTTCACAACCAACTAGCAAGAGTTATAGAAAATTATTCTGAAGTAGAACTAAAAGGGGCATTTGTAGTTATAGAACCTGATGGACATCGCTTTAGAAAACCGCTTACATAGGGAATTGAATTAGTTTGGTGTTGGAAAAAAAAGAGCGATCGCACTTCGTAAAATTAAGGGCGATCGCTAATATCCAACACCTTATCAATTGTTATTTGGGTTGTTTCTTGTGACGAGAAATCCTTGAATTTTTAACTAACATTCTCCCTGTATTGTCCAGGGAATGTCGGCGAAAAAATTTTGCAGTACCTCCAGTTTTTTAATAATTTCCTCAATACGTTCTTTTGAGTTTGTATCAGGAGAAACGAGTTCTCGTAAATGTTCAAGATTGTCTTGACTGGCAGTTTCTAATGCTTCAGCACCTTTTTCAAAAGCTGTAGCTGTATCTTCTTGCCAATACTTTTTATTTTCTCTTAATAACTTTCCACAAACATCCTGTTCTTGAAAGTATTTAACAATTTGTTTTGCTAAACGACTTTGCCAAGCTTCCCCAAATAATCCAAATATTAAAGAAGCGAGTCCAGCAGCTAAACCAATTCCGAGAGCGATCGGGCCACCGATAGCAGCAACAAAAGAAATTACTGCTGCGGTTCCACCACCAATACTAATACCAAGTGCTGATAAAAGACTGACTAATTTTGCGACTAAGATATAGCCACCAAGATTACCAAGACCCGCTGCCCAAGTCGCTAAAGCACCGTAAGCACCTAATCCAGCTATTCCACCTAGAAAAGCTCCTTTTTTATCAAACGGAATAGACACTTCTATTCCATCTTTCTTGGTAAGTTTAGGTTCTGGATACTCTTCTAAAAAAGCATCTATTTCAGCTTTTAATTTTTCCGAATTGGTGCTGATCAAAGTTTCCAAATTACTTTGTAATAGGTCTACCAGATAACCAGCAACATATTCTTGCGCTTCCTTCTTATTGTTATATTTCTTGCGGATGGTTTTCTCAATAGAATTGACATTGATTATTGATTCTGCATACTTCTGAAATGATTTTTCCGTATCTTGTCCTAACTCCTTGATGCGTTTTCTAAGATAATTGCACCTTTGCTTCATTTCTCGTTGACGGGCAGGTTCATTAGCCTCAACTTCTTTCAGGAGTTGTCGAGACTCTTCTATATTCGCAAGGGTTTGCTGATATTTCTCAATTTGTTGAGTACATTGTTTTTGATTATCATTTTTGATGGCATTAATTTCTCGATCAACTCGACACTGAATTGATTCAGGATAATACTCAACAAGTGTTTTCGTTAACTCATCCAATAAACGTTGACAGCGATCGGGTCTTTCTGTCGAGAAGGTAAAAAATCGCTGTTGCACATCATCCAGGGTAATCTCCCGATTTGTTGCCTCCCTGCGCTTCTGTATTGCCGTTTCATTGAGGTGATTGTAAAGTCTAGCTGAGGCATTATTTAGAATATTAGGAAGATCAGTATTAGAAATACTAGGATCGGCGTGTGTCGCTACAATAAATACATTGCCTAAAATATTAATATTACCGCCTTGAGTGCCACATTCAAAACTCATGTTTTCGACAGTTTTAATATTTCGGTTTAAAATTGCCTGAATTTCAGGATCATCACTCGAAATTTTGACCCCAAATTGTTGTTCATAACCCGGAAAGGGTAGAACTTCTAACGGTTCCCCGGTGCGTTCTCCATTCTCTATTTTCGGTTCCCAACAACTTAAAAAAACGACTTTAGATTCATGAGAATTAGAATCAACAGATAATCCTAAAATTTCAGGAGGTAAACACTTCTGTTGATAATTTTGGGTTTTTTCGGGAAAGTTAGAGCTTAGAGTGTTCCATAAAGTTTCACAGGATTCTGTTTCACAATTTCCGATAATTTTTATTGTCGGTTCCGCCAAGCTAGGACGACTGAAGGTTAAACTAATTCCGCAACTTAGTATTGATAAAGATAAAATTTTTAATCGGTTCAATTTTTTCATGATTGATGAAACATAAAAAATAATAGGGAAGTTTAAACCCTCCCTATTTTATTAGATTTTTAATTATATTAAGCAATCGTTTAGATTAATTTCATGATTCGCATTTGGGATAATAACCAATTTGCCATAGTTGCTCGTCTGGTGAGTCGGGGCTTAAGTTCTCCAATTTTATATCCTTTAAAACCCAAGGTTTCTTTTAACATTTGTTTGTTCTCATCAGGAATAGAACGAGTTAATTTCATCGTTGCTGGACGACTTTCTATAAAATTTGGAGGTTGTGGATAGTCTTCTTTCCAGTAGGGGTCAACATTAATTGCATCCCATCCCTCAGTTTCAGGATTATATTGATATCCTAAATAATGCCAAACCAATTGGTTAACAATATCATCCTCAATTTCTTCATTGATAATTGCCCAAATGGTATCGGTCGTTAACGGCGGAAGTTCTAGGAAATCAGTCATTATGAAATCGTTTGATGTTGCAGGACAAGTTAATGGTTGAAAGTCCCCACACTCAGCTTATAGCTTCTGGTGGGGACTTTCTCCTTCTGTTATCAATTATAGAGATTAAAGGGTTTAAGCAATACTTCCTGAACGTTTCCGTTTGAGGAATAATCCACCTAAAACACCCGAAGTTAATAATCCCATAATAGTTCCCGGTTCAGGAACAGCAGCACTAATGGTTGTGGTGCCACTGACTTCATTTGTTGTAATCACTAGAGGTTGTTTGGTGGGGCTATCTTTAGCTGAAATAAATAAGACACCTTCTGTACCGAGATCTCCCACAGCTAATAATTGTTCAGGGGTTGGAATCGGATTACCATCTCCATCGACTCCTAACCAATCATCTTCAGTGAAGGGTGCATTAAAATTGCGATTATTGGAATAGTTAACAAAGGAAGGTTTCGAGGGATTGGTAATATCATAAATCATGACTCCACTGATACGTTCTAAACCAATAAACGCATAGGTGCGACCATTGATTTTTCCAATGGTTACTCCTTCAGGTTCAGGGCCTTTGGCATCACTGCGGCTATCAAAATTATTTTCTGTATTATCAGAGTTGAAATATTCTGGATATAAATCCGCCGTGATTTTTTCAAATTGAGTGCCACTATCAAAAACTAAATTTCCGTTCTCATCCCAAATGGAAAAACTGCGACCTCCAAAGGTATAGAGTTTATCATAGTCTCCATCTCCGTCGGTATCTCCCATTTGATTCGTGACAATTAAACGACCTAGATTTTCATTTTTTTGCAGTTCTTTTGCATTAGGAAAGGCGGTTGGGTCAAGAATTAAATCTTTAACCCGGACTTCTTCACTAAACCCATCTTCATCAATACTTGAACCTTCATTTGCCGTAACTAAATAGGTTTTGTCACCCACAGTATAGGATTTGATTTCATCCGGCTGATACATTCCGTAGAGATTAGAATAGTTGGTAATATTAATAGCATTATCTCTATCACTCGCATCTAACCCGTTTCCTTCTAAGCCATGATCCTTAAATCCTAAGCCAACAATCTGGGTAAATTCTTCTGTTTCCAGATCTAATAAACCCAAAGCATTATTTTCTTGGAACGTTACCCAAGCTTTTTTTCCATTCTTAGAAACGGTAATATATTCAGGTTCGAGGGACTGAGCAACAGTTATGCCTTCTGGCCCAAAAATTCGGACATTTTCGCCTAATTTATCATGTTTTGAACCGCCCACATTAAAGTCGCTTAAACCAATAAATTTCTGAGTTGGACTTTCGCCTAAAAATAGTTTTTCTAAGTCGATTAAACTCACTGAACCTTCCGGGTTAACCCCGGTTTTATAGTTGGCTTCCCCTTCATTAGCGACCAATATTTTTGAACCATCTGGAGTAAAGGTTAAAGTATCTGGCAAAGCACCGACCTGTACCGAAGAGTTTTGTAAATTATTGTTAAATAAATTACCATTAGCATCGAAAAAGACAATACTTCCAGGGCTTTGAGTATCTACATTTTTAACGGCTACAGCGAATAGGCTGTGATTTTTATATTGAGTCTGACTGACACTCAAAACTGTTCCAAAGGATGGATCAAACTGGGTGATATCAATACTGGTCTTGAGCAAAGGATTGGTTGGGTCTTGGATATTGAGAATATCAATAGAATTTGTACTTTGATTCGTAACAAACAAATTAGCTGATTTCGGATCAAAAGCAGAGATTAATGACGCCCCATCATCAAAAATCCCTGTTGAATAGGTTCCCAAGGGTTTTAATCCAATTGCCATAGCAGGAGTTGCCATTAAACCCAACACAAAAGTTGAGGGAATGACTAAATTTACCAAGTGCTGTATCTTGATGAAATTGATACTTTGACCCTGATTGTTTAACATAAAGCTACTATCTCCTAATATTTTTTTATGAAAAATGTTCATAAAACCCTATTTTTATGAGCGTTAAACTCTAAGATTTATCCCTGTAAAATGCTTATAAATCTGGATTCAAAAACAAAAAATTAGGAATAAAATACCAGAATTTATAAGCTATTTTAGCAATAATTTTAGGGATTTTAATGACCGACTTATATTTAGGTGAATACCTATTTATAGCAAATAGGATGTATCCTAAACCTTGAGTCGTAAGCATTGATGAGGGCTTTTTGAAAATTCATTTTTTCCTAATACCGAGCATTCTTACACGGCTCTCACAAACATACAAGTTTGCAATCGAGAAAATACGGATATTTTTACCAAATCTTTAAAAAACTGTTCAAAAATTTTGATTATCTACCGTAAATTTTCGGAATGATGACTTTATATTGATACAGACAATGGGTTCAGAGTTTGTTAAGATCACCAATAAGCTGCAATCTTAGGGTAAGTCTGTACTCAAGGAACTCATGATCACACCCAAAATTCACCACCCTACGATTGTATCGATTCAGGATTCAGCCTTAAATCCCTGGCTTTTGGCATCTACTCCAGGGTCAAGTTTGATTGATTGAACTCCGGTGCAATGGTCAAACACTCAAACAATACAGAGCACTTTTCCTTCTCAGAGATCTCCTTTGGAGAGTAACAGATCATGTTGAATAAAATTTGGGGAAACGTCTTGTTTCTGAGTGTTTTAACCCTCATAGTGGGTTGTACTCAGACTCCACCTACTTCCTCGGTGACAACACCCACACCGATCCCCACAAACACAAAAGCCCTTGTGATTGGGGATGTCACAAACCAACCCGCTAAAAAAATTACACGCTATCAACCCTTAGCAGATTATTTAGCCGCCCGTTTGTCTCAATTTGGTATTGGTGTCGGGGAAGTCAAGGTGGCACCTGATGTGGGAACGATGGCAGAATTTCTCAAGTCGGGTCAAGTTGATATCTATTTTGATAGTCCTTATCCAGCCATGATTGCCGTTAATAAATCCGGGGCTAAACCGATTTTACGACGTTGGAAAGGTGGGGATGCAGTTTATCGCACCATTATTTTTACCCTCAAAGATAAAGGCATTGAGAACCTAGAAGACTTGCAGGGAAAAATGATAGCCTTTGATGATGTCAGTTCAACTTCTGGATTTGTTTTACCCTTTGTTTACCTTAAGGAAGCGGGTTTAAAACTCACAGAAAAAGACTCCACAACAGATGAGGTGGCAAGTGATGAAGTCGGATATGTTTTTAGTAAAGATGATCAGAATAATATTCAATGGGTGATTAGCGATAAAGTGGATGCCGCCGCCGTTGATCATCGTAGTTATTTAGATATTCCTGAAGAAAGCCGTCAGGCTATGCTGATTTTAGGGGAAACCGAAAAAGTGGCGCGGCACGTCGTTTTAGTTCGTTCGAGTTTGCCTCCTCAAGAGGTAGAGGCGCTTAAACAAATTATGGTCGATATGGATAAAACGCCGGAAGGAAAGGCTGTCTTAGAACAGTTTGAGGAAACGGCTAAGTTTGACACTTTCCCGACTCAAAACGACATTGCCAGAATGCAACAGCTATATGAACAAGTTCAAAACAGGTGAGTTGGATGCTCCAATTCCGACACAAACGATTATCGCTCGCTACAAAGCTTTCGTTAGCAATGACCAGTTTAGTCATTCTGACGGTGGCGGGTGTGACTTGGCTTTCTCTTCATCGTCAACAACAAACCTTTCGTCAAGAACTGCAACAACAAGCAGAACTTTTACTGAATACTTTAGCTGTTACCACCTCTGATCCGCTTTACAATTTAGATGCGGATTTCTTAGAAGAAATTATGCAGCAATTAGGACGGAATAAAGTCTTAGTTGCAGGTCGAGTTTATGAAAAAGAAGGGCGGGTGGTGGCGGATGCTTATAGTAATTCGGTGCTGACTTATGGGGTTAAACCTGATCCGTTAGGCCAAAAATTAATTAAGAGTGATAAACCGATTTTTTTGTGGGAAACTGATCAATTATTGGCGGGTCGTGCAGTGGTCGTTGGTCATCAACGTTTGGGGGCTGTTAGTGTGGGGTTATCTACCGCCCCGGTCTACCAAAAAATGCAGGAAGTTCGCAGCCAAGGGATTATTGTTGCCTTGATCGCAGCAGGGGCAGGAACGGCTTTAGCGTTGTTCATGAGTCGTTCGATTACGGAGCCTTTGCAACAAATGACCGCTGCCACCCAAGAATTAGCGGCTGGAGATTTGAATCGAAAAATTGAGATTAATAGTCAGGATGAATTAAAGGTTTTGGCGGATTCGTTTAATAGTATGACGGATCAATTGCAAGATTTAATTCAAAGTAAAGAACAATTAATTAGAAGTTTGGAATTAAGGGCTGAAGATTTACGCCAAAGTGAAGCGAAAAATCGGGCTTTATTGAATGCTATTCCTGATTTGATGTTTCGGTTTAATCGAGAAGGTTTGTTTTTAGATTTTAAAGCACCTAGAGGTGATCATTTTTTGCGATCGCTCGGTAAATTTATGAATCGAACGGTTTATGATTTACTGCCAGATTATATTGCCCAGATTTATATCCACTATGTTACAACTGCTTTAGAAACCCAAAACATACAGATTTTTGAGTATGAATGGTTTGTGCAAGGAAAACGTCGTCATTTTGAAGCTCGAATTGTCGTCAGTGGTCAGGAAGAAGTTTTAGCCATTGTTCGAGATATTACCGAGAATAAATTAGCTCAAATTGAATTACAACACGCGATGGAAGTTGCAGAAGCAGCCAACCAAGCTAAAAGTGAATTTCTAGCCCAAATGAGTCATGAATTACGCACTCCTTTAAATGCAATTATCGGTTACAGTGATTTATTGCAAGAAGATGCCAAAGATTTAGGATATTTAGATTTAGTTCCCGATTTAGAACAAATTAAAACATCAGGACTACACTTGTTAACGATTATTCAGGATATTTTAGATATTTCTAAATTAGAATCTGGTGAAATGACAATCCATTTAGAAAATTTTGATCTTTCTACGTTAATTAATGAAATTCAAGCAACAATTCAGCCTTTAGTTCAGAAAAATAATAATACTTTAATTGTTAAGGGTACTAATTATTTAGGAACAATGGTTTCTGATCGAACTAAAGTCAAACAAATTTTATTAAACTTATTGAGTAATGCCTGTAAATTTACAGAGGCGGGAATGATTACTCTGACGATCTTTAATTCTTCTATTCGGTATATTTCCAGTCAAGCTCAACCTCATGTACTCTCTACTTCTGTTCACCAAGCTGTTGCCATTAAAGGTGAAGATTGGATTACATTTAGTGTTGCAGATACTGGAATTGGGATGACTCCTGAACAACTTGAAAAAGTATTTCAACCCTTTATGCAGGCTGATAATTCTACCACTCGTAAGTATGGGGGTACAGGATTAGGATTATCTATTACTCAACGCTTTTGTGAATTAATGGGAGGATATATTACGGCTTCTAGCGAAATTAATGTGGGTTCAACCTTTAGCTTTTGTTTACCTAGAATTCTTGAAGAAATTCCTCAGAAACAGCAGATAGAAGAACAGAAGCAGGAAACCCGATATCCCAAATAAATAGTGATAGAAGAGGGTTATGATTGACGGCTGAAAGTTTAATCTTCTCAACTTTAATGTTTGTTCAGTAGATATAAAATTGCCCCTAGAAGTTCACAGTTAATTCATAGAGGCAAGTTAATTTATTTGATCAGTTCACAAGATTAGGCAGATTCATGTTGTCGATGCCAAGCGGGATGCCAGAGCACTTCTGCGGTGGAGCGTTTTTCCACCATTTCTTGGGTAATGACACATCGAACTACATCTTTTCGGGAGGGAATTTCATACATTACTTCTAACATTAATTCCTCCAGAATTCCTCGTAAGGCTCTTGCTCCAGTTTTCCGACGAAAGGCTTCTTTAGCAATAGCTTTTAAGGCATCCGGTTCAAATTCTAAACGGACATTATCCATGCGTAATAGCTTTTTATATTGTTTAACTAAAGCATTGCTAGGTTCCGTTAAAATTGAAACTAATGCAGTTTCATCCAAGGGAGCAACACGAGTTAAAACCGGAAGTCGGCCGATGAATTCAGGAATTAAGCCAAATCTCACTAAATCTTCAGGTTGAACATATTTGAGCACTTCATCAGATTGTGTAGAAGCAACGGAAGTTTTGTTAGTATCAGCAGACTGAATAAAACCGAGAGATTTTTTACCTAAACGTTGTTCAATCAGTTTTTCTAAACCGACAAAAGCACCGCCACAGACAAACAGAATTTTGCTGGTATCAATTTGGATAAAATCCTGATAGGGATGTTTTCGTCCGCCTTGGGGTGGAACATTAACAATGGTTCCTTCTAACATTTTTAATAGAGCTTGTTGTACCCCTTCCCCAGACACATCTCGTGTAATCGAGGTATTTTCGCTTTTACGGGCAATTTTATCAATTTCGTCAATATAAATAATTCCCCGTTGTGCCGCTTCAATATCAAAATCAGCGACTTGTAACAATCGTAATAAAATATTCTCAACATCATCCCCAACATAACCGGCTTCTGTTAAGGTGGTGGCATCAGCAACGGCAAAGGGAACATCTAATAATTTTGCTAAAGATTGAGCGAGTAAGGTTTTACCACAACCTGTTGGCCCCATTAAGAGAATATTCGCTTTTTGTAATTCGACCGCATCATCGGCTGCTGCATCCGACCCATTTAACTTTTCGACAATCAAGCGTTTATAATGGTTATAAACCGCAACAGATAGAACCTTTTTCGCCCCATCTTGACCAATGACATGATCATCTAAATAGTTTTTAATTTCGATGGGTTTGGGAATTGAAGTTAAAGAAAATCGGGGACTGGCTGATTGCTTTGAGGAACGTGCCTCTGACTGACGCGCGGTTGCAGCCGTCGCCTTATGTTGATCAGAAAACTCTTCTTCTAAAATTTCGTTGCACAGTTCAACACATTCATCACAGATATAAACACCGGGGCCTGCAATTAATTTGCGAACTTGGTCTTGAGATTTACCACAGAACGAACATCGTAAGTGAGAGTCATATCTGGACATATTGAATTAATCTTTTTTAATTAATTGCTGGTGGCTTTCTTTTCCCTAAATCGGGGAGATGGATTGAATTGGTTCGCTGCTTCAACTGGGATGCTTTTCCTTCAGGGAACATCCTGAGCAAGATCAATCCAATACTCTCTCCCTTCAAAGTAACACTAAATGTAGGAAACGTGGGAATTTCTAGTTATTCTTTATTTTTGGGGTACAGAGCAGAAGGTAGTCGGTAGATAAACGGTAAAGCGAGAACTAAGTCCCCCATAAGTTGAGGATAAAAAAGTTTTCATGGGTCGTTAGGGACTGTCGTTTAAATCTTTCTGGAATTCCCAAGCTGTGCGATATTAATTCTTGCACTCTTGGATGGGATATTGGCTGTGTCGTTAACCTATGCGCTGGTTCATGAATGGTTAACACCTCTGGCGACGGGAGGTTCTGAACTCGTTGTTGAGGAAATTCTCAAGCATATTGAGGCAGATGTTTATGCCTTAATTGATTTTGAATCAACAAACCCTGACAGTTATTTATATCAACGTTCCATTGGTACAACCTTTCTGCAACAGTTTCCCTTTGCACGTTCTGGGGTGCAGAAATATTTGCCTTTACTGCCGTTAGCCATTGAACAACTCGATGTTCGAGCTTATGATGTGATTCTTTCCTCTTCCCATGCTGTAGCTAAAGGCATTCTCACCAGTCCCCATCAACTCCATCTTTGCTACTGTCATACCCCCATGCGCTACGCTTGGGATTTAACCTTTGACTACCTCAACAGTAGTTTAGCCGGAAAAGGACTCCAAGGATTCCTCACCCGCTATCTCCTGCATCGGTTGCGACAATGGGATGTCATCTCAGCAAACCGGGTCGATTATTTTATTGCTAATTCTAAACATACCGCTCGACGGATTTGGCGGTGCTATCGTCGGCCAGCAACGGTAATTTATCCCCCTGTCCAGGTGGAACGGTTTCAGTTTCAGCCACAAAAACAAGACTTTTACTTAACCGTTTGTCGTTTAGTGAGTTATAAAAAAATTTCATTAATTGTGCAAGCCTTTAATCGTCTAGGATACCCGTTAGTGGTAATTGGTACAGGAGCCGATTTAAAAGCAATTCAGCAGATGGCTAAACCCAATGTTCAGGTCTTAGGTTGGCAACCCTCGGAGGTGGTAGAACAGTATATGCAGGATGCCAAAGCCTTTGTTTATGCTTCCTGTGAGGATTTTGGCATTGCTTTAGTAGAAGCTCAAGCCTGTGGTACTCCAGTGATTGCTTATGGTGCCGGAGGAGCTTTAGAAACAGTGCGAGATCTGCGACAATATCGAGATTCGGCAACAGGTTTACTATTTGCTTCCCAAACCGAACAAGCATTGGTAGAAGCCGTAGAAGCCTTTGAGGAGTCTAGGGAGAAGTTTAACCCTGAAATGGCTCGATTAAACGCCTCTGGGTTCAACCCGAAACAATTCCAAGAACATTATTTGGGATTTGTGGAGCATTGTTGGCAACAATTCCAATCGGGAAATATCGGGTAAAATATTTAATCTTGTCTCTGGTCATAGATTGTAGGCTTTCTGTCTGATTCGTCCTAATCTGTGTAATAACATTGTTACATCAAAAGCAATTGTGCTGATGGCGGCGGAATTTCCACCCTAGTCCTCTGGGTATGGTGTCAGGGTTCTTGCGAAAACCAGCTAAAATGCCAATTGATTTCGGATTGTAAAAACTTGTTTGCGATCTAACACCCTAGGATACTTCTCATGGGAGATGATAATTGGGGGAGTTTTCCTTTCTACACTGGAGTTTCTCCCTGGTGTCAGGAACAAGATTTCATCCGAATTTTGACGAACTAAAGCCGAATTACCTATATTGGGTGTCTTGAGGCTTTATGATCAGGACTGTGTGTGGTGTGAATTGAAGGAGTAAGATGACTGCCAATAGCCAACTCATCTTTGGT
>JACCEC012920406.1_pt1 | contig 17621 bp, 13 predicted proteins | sample 7450121 | NCBI WGS metagenome assembly JACCEC01 (sample SAMN15323455, study PRJNA562643) | freshwater metagenome | isolation source: river surface water | place: USA:Blue River Watershed | collected 2017-08-18 | reverse complement strand
CTTGACCAATTATTTGAGTCGTAAAGACCGTCGCATAGCCAAGCTGGTCAAACCACAGCCAATCTGTGTAGATGCCAGCCGCGCTAAGTAGCGCAAACAAAATGGCGGCAAGAATTCCTACCGCCACTGACACTGGCGAAACTCTTCGCTGATTAATTGGTGCTGACTGGGTCACTATCTATCTCCTAGTTACAACTCAATGCGGGCAGCTCTGAACCACTTTTTAGAAGCTCGATTGCCGACAAGGCCTGAGCCAAGTCTCTCACTGATACAACCGCCAACCCTTCCGGAACCTGCCCAATTGCCTCCTGACAGTTTCCTGAGGGAACTAGAAATAGGTCGGCGCCAGATTTCCTAGCAGAAATCATCTTTAGTTCCACCCCGCCAATTGGTCCAACTTCGCCAGCGGCGTTGATGGTGCCGGTGCCAGAAATGTGATTGTCGCCAGCCAAACTGCCCTCAGTGAGCGAGTCCAATATTCCGAGCGTAAACATCAGGCCACCGCTTGGTCCACCTACGTCACCTAGTTGAAGCTCAATGTCGACTGGAAATGTATAGGTGTAACTGATCATGGCCCCTATGACCCAGAGATCTTCGCGCAATTCAGGAACTATTGAAAAAGTCTTTTGTTGACCATCTCGCTCCACCACAATTTCGATGGCGCTGCCCTCGGTGGCTTGAATCTGCTCTCTGAGTTCCTCAAAGGCAAAGACTTTCTTTCCGCCGGCTGAAACCACGATGTCACCAGCAATCAGAATTTTCGATGATGGTGTGTCCTCAAGCACGGTAGCAACGTAGAGATTTCTTGGAACTTCATACCCCAACTGCGACAAGGCAGCGGCAATTGCATCCTGTTGTGAAATCTCCATGAGGGCTGTGGATTCTGCGCGAATCTCTTCAGCTGTTCGATCAGCTGGATACACCTCGTCGATTGGTAGTACTTTCTGTTCGCTGTCTATCCAGGCCAGCAAGACCTGCAACCAGCTAGGTGTTGAAGCGCGACTGCCAACCAAGGAAACTGTTGTGACATCAAAGCGGGAATCTGAAGGGTAGGTTGGCAAGTCCGGCGAACTAATTACTGGCTCCCCCGAGACCTGACCCATCACGTTGAATACCTGACCCGGCCGCTCAATTACATATCCAGTTGGAAGCAAGGCTAGTGAGCTGAAAGTAATCAAGCTCAATCCAAGAACGACGTATCGGGCATTGCCCTTGCGGCGTGGACGGGTCGAAAAGAATGTCATTGGAACAATGGTAGATAGCTAACGGACATCTTTATTACAGCTCGCTCACGCCCTTGGCGAACAAATCCAAGGCAGTTTCACAGCCGAATTATTGATAGCGCAGGTAACCTCGAAACTAGTGAAAGGCAAGAGTTGACTGAAGACAACCGGGATGAGCTCGAGGAGCTAATTCGCAAGATGCTGGCGGGTGGCCAGCTTGATCCTGATGCCATGTCCAAACTTGCCGGATTTGCCGCAAACCCCGCTCTTATGCAAAGTCTTTTCAATCAAGCTAGGTCCCTGATGGAACCAGGTGACAGCGTGAATTGGGAAATGGCCAAACAGCAAGCGGTAGCGATTGCTCGCAAACAAAGTAAGAGTGCAGATCAGGCACTAGAAGCTGAAACAAAAAAAGCTTTTGAAATTGCTCAGCTCTGGCTGAATGAGTCAACCAGTTTCAGCAATCCCAGCTCTATCAAACTCTTCACGCGGGAGATGTGGGTATTAGACGCGCTTCCGCTATTTGAAAAACTAGGCAATCCGCTTGCAAGCAAAATGTCGAAGGCACTGGGTGAAAACCTTGGGAGTCTTCTGCCAGAGGAAATGCAATCTGTACTGGGACCCGCCACTAACTTCATTCAAAATGCAGGGGCGGCTATCTTCGCCACCCAACTCGGGGTTGCCGTTGGCCAACTCTCAGCAAAAGCACTGTCGGCAGGTGAGATCGGAATTCCAATTATTAATCGGCCAGGTCTGGTACTTCAAAACGTTGAGGAATTCTTTACCGACTTAGAAACACCCAGATCTGAAGTTCTTATCTACTTAGCAATTCGAGAGCTGGCAATTAGCTCGCTGTTTCAATCGAATCGATGGCTACTTGACCAAATCACCACACAGGTCATTGAGTTTGCCGCTGGCTTAAAAGTTGAACTCACCGGTTTGCAGGAAATGGTTCAACAAATAGATCCGGAAAATCCAGATTCCATCAATCAGATCATGGAAGCAAGCGCAAGCTTCAACTCTCGCAGCCCAGAGCAAGAGTTGGCTCTGGGCAGACTTGAAACATTGTTAGCGCTAGTTGATGGTTATGTGGATGCGGTGAGCGAAGAAGCCGCCAAGAGGCTGCCGAATATAGCAAGCCTGGTCGAGCTAATAAATCGCAAACGTGCAGCAGATGGGCCAGCCGAAAAGACATTCCTAATTTTGCTGGGACTTGAACTAAAACCACGGCTGCGCCGAGAAGCAAAAACGATGTGGGAGGAAGTTGGCAAACTTGGCATCGGTGTCCGCGATGCACTTTTGTCTCATCCAGATCAGTTACCAAGTAAAGAGGAAATTCAAAGCCCCAGTGACCTCATAGCGCGGTTATCAAAACCTGGCGATGATTTTGATGGTGAACTGAGGAAACTACTAGGAAACTAGCCTGTGGAAAGAAAAATCGTGCCAATGATGTTTTTTGGCATGGTATGCAGGTGGTCACTCAAATAAACCCAGCGCTGGCTCGACTCTGGATAGCCGATAATGCAAGACAGTATGGATATAAGAAAGCACTGAGCATAAGTGAGCTAACAGAACCCCAGCAGCGACTGCTGGATTACTTTGAGCTGGGCCTCACCAGCTCTCAGCACACCGGGCTTTCGCAGCTTGCAAAGACCTCACAAGGGCAGACCGCTGAGCTAGAAAACAGGCTGCAAGCAGTGTTATGGCAATCACCGACAGGAATTTCAAGTGAGGATGTCGAAACCAGATTTGCCGAGATTGCTCGCATTCTTCTGCAGGGACTTGATCCGCAACAAATCAAGCAGCATAGAAAATCAAAGACAGTTTTCATAGAGTCGCTGGATGCGACGGGTCTCACAATAGCCAAGGCGCTCGCACTTGCAGGTGTAGGTAAACAGCTGAGCATGGATCAAGTAAGAGTTGGGAGGCAAGACATTTCGCAACTTGGCTACCTAAGTGCTCAATTGGGTTTACCTAGAGTGCGTGCAGCCCAGGCTTTGGTTGGGACTGACTTGCAGATGCACAGCCGCATCTCCGGCACCTTCGACTCAGTCAACCTGGCGGTACTTATTACTAATGACATAGTCAATCCGGCCAGCTATCAAACTTGGCAAGCACGAGACGTCGCACATATTTCTATTGTCTTTGACGAAGAAGGGGTCGAGGTTTCCCCACTGGTGGAGCCCGGTAAAACCAGTTGCCTAGCTTGCTACGAAAAATATCGGCTAGAGACTGAACCAAACTGGCCGATAATCGCACCGCAACTGCTTGCACTTGAGAGAAACCTGGCAGACAGTGCTCTGCTTTTATTTGCCAGTGGCGTCGCGGTGAATCAAGTTTTGAACTACCTGGATCAAGGTCAAGCAGAACCGCAAGCAATGAGACTAACTCGCGCTGGTGAGCTAAGAAGCTATCAGCCACCAGTAATTAGCTGCGGTTGTCGATAGTGGATAAAAACTCAGACGGTTCGCTGGAGAAACTGATGTTGAGCACATCTTTGGCACGCGTTACTGCTACGTAGAAAAGCCGTCTCTCCTCCGCAATGTCCTTTTCGGAAATCGCATGGCTGATTGGAAACATCCCGCGATTAGCGCCAACTAAATAAACCTCATTCCACTCCAAGCCTTTGGTTCCATGAACAGTCGCCAGAGTGATTGCTTCCCTAGTTGGTTCGTGACCGCTTCGCTCCCTTTCATCAAGCTCGCGAATGTATTCAGCCAGTGAAGGCTCTCCCAGCTCGTCCAACACCTGAAAGAACCAGTTCAAAGATTCCCAATTTTCATCGGCCCTCGGTTGCGATGACCAACCCAACGAGCTGAGAATTTTTGATACTTCAATAAACAGTGGCTCTCTCAGTTCTGTTACAGCCAGTGCCCTGATTGCGGAGATTGCTTGTGCGACAAGGGGCTGGCGGAAAAATCTGCCCTGCCCCCGAACCTGCGACTTTATTCCAAGGTTGGAAAGCTCCGACTCAAACAAGCTCAGCTGTTGATTGGTCCTGGCAAGAATCGCAACTTCAGAAGCTTTCTGCTTAGCAAGTGAGCTAGAAATTGATTTTGCAATGTTCTTGGCTTCCTCTTGAGCAGATGCAAATTGGGTTTTGGTGACCTCCCCGCGAGACTGCCTAATTGACTGCAGTGGGTTCTCTGGCAACACTCGATTGGCTGAGGAAACAATCTCGGCGCCCGAGCGATAGTTGCGGTTTAGCTCAAAAACGGAAGCGTCAGAATATTGGGTTGCAAAATCAAGCAGGAATTCACTGGTTGCACCGGCGAAGCTGTAAATGGTCTGACGAGGATCTCCAACCACGCATAGCTCCGCCCGCTCCCCCAACCAGGTTCTTAGGAGCCCTTCCTGAAGGGGAGAGATATCTTGATACTCGTCAACAGTAAAAAAGCGATACTGCTGCTGAAAGTGAGAAAGCAATCTTGGTTCATTGCGCAGTAAGCCTGTGCAAAGCAGCAGCGTATCTTCCCAGTCCATAAGTCGTCTCTGCAGCTTTTGTTCCTGGTATCTGTTTACAAGATCTGAAAATTGCTCCTGCGACAAAAAACTGGGAAGTCGCCCTAGTGTGAGGTATTTGGATAGGTCTGTCAGTGAATATTTCAAGTATTCAATCTCAGCGACAATCTCGGCAATCTGAGAATCTGTAGGTCGAAGACCAAGCAATCCAGCAACCTCTGCCACCAGGCTTCGCTTATTGGTGAGGAGCTTTGGTGAGGCAGAGCCAGTCAGCTGTGGCCAGAAATACTGAAGCTGACTAAGAGCAGCCGAGTGAAAAGTTCTAACCGCTACGTTTTGAGTTCCAAGCTGACGAAGTCTGGATCGAATTTCAGACGCCGCTCGATTTGTATAGGTAAGAGCAAGAACCAGATCTGGATTGAAGACACCGGTCGCGACACCGTATGCAATCCGGTGTGTGATGGTTCTAGTTTTTCCACTGCCTGGGCCAGCAATTATGCAAACTGGACCGCGCAGGGCAGACGCCGCGGCTGCTTGGTCCTCATCAAGAGCATCCAAGATTTCTTTAGCGTCGCTTGTCACCGCTATTCCGTCTGCAACGCGTGGCGCTGCGGTTGAAGGTTTCCTTAGTTGTCTAACCTAACTACATGGGTAGACCAGCCTTGATTTTAGCTGCGCTGGCAGCTGACGCAGCCAGTGGCAAAAACTTCCGCCATTTCAGGCGCAATTCGGCGAACCCAGATTTAGACATCCTGCAATTGTTTGATGATGCAGGCGATGGATTTGAGCTGATTGTCCCAGCAACCACTGCCGGCATTGCTGAGCAAGCCCAACTCATGGCAGGTCTTGCGGCAATCGGAAAAGCGGCCCCACTTCTACCATTTGAAGTAAGTCAGCTAGTGGGAAAAACCACCGACGGCGATTTGCCAGTGATTCTGCTGACCATGCTCAGCGGTGAACAGCCCGATCTCTCTAAATACGCTCCCGGTGCTTTTTCTAAATCACTAGGTGAAGCACTTGCTGCAATCCACCAATTGGATCCAGCGGTTGTTCGAGACTCAGGACTACCAGAGTATGACTCAACAGCAGTTTTACAGATGAAAGTTGCTGAAATTGACGCAGCCGCAGCAACTGGCAAAGTGCCACCTGCCTTGCTCAGTCGCTGGGAGGAAGCGCTGGAAGATGTTGGACTGTTCCGCTTTCACTCCACTGTGATTCACGGCGGAATTAGCCAAGAGAGTATTTATGTCCAAAACTCCAGCGTAAGTGGATTTAGTTCATGGTCTGCACTGTCAATCGCTGACCCAGCAGAAGACCTTCGCTATTTGGCAGGCGGCGCACTGCCATCAACCTTTGAAGATGCACTGCTTCACTACCGTGCCAACCGTCCTTCCGCTGACGAAAACATTGCACAGCGGGCAGTTTTGTATTCAGAAATAGAGCTAGCCAGCTGGCTTACCCACTGCGTTCAGCTCAGAGACGATGCGCTAATTGCCGAGGCGGAGGCGATGTTGCAGGATCTGGCAGATCAACTGACTGCAGGATCCTTGCGCTCACTCAGAGCAGCCGGCTTCGTTGGTTTAGGAGCAGCGGCAACTACGGCACCAGTTTCGCAATTGTTTGAACCAATCACGAATCAGAGCGACTCAGACGAGCTGTTCTAAGCTCCTTTAGTCGCTCAGCAATTTCACTCTCACTGGGCAACTGCGGCTGAAGCTCTTGACTTGACTCGGCATAGAAGAAGCATGCGCTGATTCGCTCAACTGGAATTGCAAGGAACCTAGCCAACGCGATGCGGTAGAGCGCGAGCTGAATTGCTTTGTCAGGAAGCTCGCTTTCACTGGGCACTTTGCCACTCTTCCAGTCAACAACTTGATACTCATCCCCTGCTTGATATACCGCATCCAACTTGCACACAATCACTGATCCACCCAACGCAAACTCAATTGATTGTTCGACCAGTAGCGGGGTCAAATCCGCAAAGCGACTTTTGGCAAACGAAACGCCGAGCTTTACCTCTTCCTCGCTCCAACTGGAGAAATCAAGTTCGCTACCAGATAAAAAGGCCTGCTCCAAATTGGCATGGAAGGAAGTTCCAATTTGCGCGCTCTTGGAGTAAAGACTTGGTAGTGGTCGTGCCAGTTGCTCAGCAAATTGCTCAGGTGCGGTGAGTAGTTTCACCACTGCTGAAGCAGAGAGCCTGAGCGGAAGCGACGGAAGTCTCGGACTGTTTCGAAGCTGCTGCTCTTTCAGCAAAAGCGCAATATCTTTTGAAATTTCTGCAGGCTTTGCAGCCAGTGTTGTCTTGGCAGCCGCTTCCCATGCATTTCTTGATTGTCCCAATGGATCTTTTGGCCACAGCTGAGTCGTGACATTTACCTCAGGCTTTTCGCTTGGTTTATCGGCTACCGAGCGGACGAAGGCTTGTTCATGCATAACCTCTTCTAAAAATGGTGAGAGCGTTAGTGCATCTTTTCGCTTCGCCTGATAGTGGCTTGCTGTCAGAAAAAGTTCTTTGGCGGCCCGGGTAACTGCGACGTACGCCAAGCGACGCTCCTGCATCAGGTGATGCGCGCGAAGCTGATCGCCATAAGATTCCACTCTCTTTGCAAACTCCCGCTGATTAGTAATTCCCTGCCAGCTCAAAACTGGAATCGACTTGCGGTCTAGTCGAAACTGCTGCGGCAGGATTCCGCCCGCCAACCAACCAGTTAGTTCTCTTGATTCCGTTGGGAAGCTCTTGTTGTTGAGCTGCGGCACCGCCACCCGATCCCACTCGAGACCTTTTGCTGCGTGGGCGCTCATTAGCTGAACGATGCCCTTTTTGGCACCGGTCTTGGGAAGCTCAAAACTTTCAGTCACCATGGCGTAGTCGAGCCAGGTAATCAGGCTGTGCAGATTCGCTCGATCGGACGTGGATTCGAACTCACTGATGCGAGATATGATGCTTCGCAAATTACCCAACGGATCTGCTACGTCTGAGTGGGCATAGAGCTCAATATCTAGCTCGAACTCCTCCACAACCCGCCAGCTCAATTCGGTTAGGGAAAGCGAGTTGGCAGCTCTGAGAGATCTAAGAATTTGTGCAAACTCAGTAAGCCTTGAAAGAGCAACGTCACTGAGCGTTAGCTGCTTTCTAACTGAAGGAAGTTCTAGCTGGTCAATCAGCTCAACCAGCGTCAAGGAACGACTTCTTGGAAGCTTGCGCATTCTTGAAATGGTTTGCTTCGCTTGGGAAAGATGAACCAGATCGGTGCTGCCGAGTCGAAATCTCGGACCGCTAATAATCCTTAGAAAATCCACCGATGACTCAGGTCTTGCCAGAATTCGCAAAATTGAAATCAAATCCGCAACTTCCGGCTGCTCCAAAAGTGAAGAAAGTCCAGTTATCTCATGCGGAATGCCGAGCTCGGCTAGCTGCTCTGCGTAGCGGCGCATGCCTTCTTTGGTTCTAAATAGAATCGCCTGCTTCGACTCAGCACTGTGGGCGGCTGCTATCCACTGACAAACGCTTCGACATTCACTTTCGTCCTCGGCAAAAACTTCTACCTCTACCTTTGACTCTATGTCTCTGCCTGGCTGCAAAGTAATAGTTGTGATGGATTGATTATCAATAGCAGATGCAATCTGGTTGGCAGCCTGCAGAATTTTTTCTCCCGAGCGCCATGAAACCGAAAGAGCAAAAGTCTCGCCTGGGCCAAAGTCTTCAAAAAAATCAGAGAGGTTGGCTGCGCTTGCCCCGCGCCAGGCATAAATGGACTGATTCGGATCCCCCACTGCCATCACAGCAGAATTGGCAAACAATCTAGCTAACAATTGTGTCTGGACTTCAGAGGTGTCTTGATACTCATCCAGCATCACAAATCGATAAGGCAGGGCTGCTCGATCAAATTCCTTTACCCGAAGCGAAAGCGCCACCTGGTCTGAGTAGTCAAACAGACTGCGCTCCTGCTTGAACTGCTGGAATTCACCGGCTAATTCAAAAACAAGCTGCGCGGTTCTTGCTTTTTCTAAGTACTCAAGTGTGTACGCAAAGAATCCGCTCTCGCCTTTCTCACTCTTCGGAAGTACCGCCAGGGTGTTCGAAAATTCACTCAGGTAGCTAGCAACTTCCTTAGCATCCGCCTGATGGTCGGTAAGTTGCGACTGGGCCTTCAGCACCTTTTCTGCCAGTGAGTTCAAGCTTCCCTCATATTCCACTAGTAGTGGATTGCTGGATTGTTCAATCAACTCCTTCACGCTGGCAATGGCTAGGGATTCAGTCAGGAGCTTGGAATCTGCTTCAAAACCGAGTTCAAGCGCATGCATGCGGAAAATGTCATTGCCAAAGGAGTTATAAGTTGTGATCTTTGGGCCGATGAATTCATCTGGCAGCTCTTTGTTCCAATACTCACTCTCGCGCAGTCGAATAAGTCCCTGCTGCACTCTCACTCTTAGTTCGTTGGCCGCCTTTCTCGTAAAGGTAAGGCCAAGAATTTCCTCGGGTTTCGCAAAGCCATTTGCTACCAAATACAAAACACGAACCATCATCAGCTCGGTCTTACCTGATCCTGCTCCTGCCACCACCAAAGAGGGCGCAGAAATGGAAGCTTGCTCAACGATTTGAGCTTGTTCCAAGGTGAGTTGGTTTTTTGAAAACAGTGAGTAAATCTGCTGGGAGGAAACTTTAGCCATTTGTCACCACCCGATTCAGAAGCAGTTGGCAGTTGGCATCCTTGCTGCAGTGATCGGATGAACTGACAAGTTCTGCCTTGTCCAGTTGCTCCAGAATTTGCCGCGCTAGCTTCGCAAGATCTTGGCGATCTTGCTCAGTCAGAGCTGGCTGCTCCAACTGCTTTAGTTTTCCATCGCCGACACTGACTAACTTGCCTCCAACAGTCTGGGCACCTTGGGTTTGTTCGATAGCAAGCTGATAGATCGAAAGCTGCCGATTTGCCGCAGCTTCTTTCTTGGTGGGTATCTTTTTGCCAGTTTTTAGATCAACCGCAAGTGGCCCCTCGGGAGTATTTTCGATTCGGTCAATTTTTCCGACGATTTTCAGGCTTCCAATCTCAATTTCGAATCCTTGTTCAGATGCCAAAAGCTCGCTTCCCTGCTGCAGGTACTCTTCAATCAAGGAAGCCATAGCTAGTGCTTCTTTTCTAACTTTTCGCTCGGTTAGGTTCGAATCAAATTCGATTTCCTGCCAGTGGGAACTAACGAAGTCAACTGGCTTTGCAATGTCTGAATTCTCTAAAGCGGCGTGCAGCAGGGTACCCAGAGCCGCTTGAAAACCAACCGAATCGGTCGCGAAGGATGAGATAAACCAGTGCAGTGGGCACTTTTCAAACGATTCCACTCGAGAAGCTGCCACCGAATTCACTACTGCGGATAATGGCTCCTCGCTGCTGATAGGTAGTAATCCCTGCCAGGCACTTGGATGCGCTCCTGGCACTTTGGCAATTGCCAACGCGGCCAATTGTGCGGCAGCCGATTCATCACCCGCTAATAGATCTCTACGCAGGCGTCCAACCAGTTTTCTAAGATCAAAATCAAATGCCTTTGTTTCCTGCAGTTCAATCTTGGAGAGCTGAAAAAACTGCGAAGGTTGTTCACTCTCATCTGACATAGCACTCAATAACACTCGGTCGCTGGCGCAGCCAATTGCTTTATAGAACATCCTGAGCTCATCTGCCAACTCACTCTTGGTTGGTTGAGTAGGAGAACTTAGCCGACCAACCAAATAAGCCTGCAGTGATGCAGCGCCGAGCAGCGAGTTGCGAGGATTTAGATTCGGCCAGATTCCCTCTTGCAATCTCGGTAGTGCGACCAATTTGTAATCACCAGTGAGTTGGGCCGGTGTGGCAAGAGTCACTGCAGCTGTTCTGCTTATCGGTGCTAGCGAATCTTCTGGAATTGATGAACTCAATTGCAAAGTAGCAAACTGCAGAGCAGAGCCTTCTTGTCGGTCGTCAAAGCGAATAGCTGCAGCAAAGAGTTCTAGAGCCGAATCAAGATCTGCATCACTCAGACTCTTGCCGCGCCGCTCGCTCACCAACTTCCAGGCAATCGAAACCGCCTGGTGACAGCTTGCGCTCTCAATGTTTCTTAGTTCATTCAAAGCCTCACTCAGTGGTTGCAGCATGCGCGGTGAATCAGTTGAGACTATTTGTAAAAGAGCATCCTTAGCAGTGAGTCCTTCTTGCCTCAGCGGAATCATCAGTCGCCTGATTTCGCGAAGTGCAATGGAGTCAAGTCCAACCAGTGGCGAAAGTAAGAGCTGTTCCAGTTGTTCGAGGCTGGGGTCGCCCAGCGCAGTCACCAAGAAATCGAGTATTGCTAGGGCCATTGGCTGCTCAACCAGCGCTCTTTGAACGCCTTGGATTCGAACCGGCACCTTGCGTGCAGAAAGCTCCCTGCTCAGTTGCTCCAGCTGTGTTCTGGTTCTACCAACCACGACCATGTCGGACCAGCTAAGGCCAGCGAGATATGCCTTTCTGAGTTCGGCCGCTAACCAATCAGTTTCCTCAACCAGCGAGCTGAATACATATCCTTTTACGTCATGCTCGATGCTGCTAGGCCTGTGCTCAGAGTAGAGCGAAACAGGAATGCGCTGCGCGAATCTTCCGAGCAGACCTTCAGTTGCTGAGCCAAGTTGAGGCTCGAGCGTGAGTTCAGCAAATGAGAGCTTTCTCGCAAGCTCAATGAAGCTGCTTGCCGCGGAAGAGCGAAAACCCAAGGTGGCCGAATCTGGATCTCCGAACAAGAATCCAGTTGCGGACTCTAAGACTTTCTCAACCAGTCGAAGCTGGCCCGGAGAGAGGTTTTGAGCATCGTCTACCACGACGTGTGAATAAGTGCCAGGTTGGTAGTCAGCAATTGCCGCTACCACGAGTTGCGATGGGTCCAGTAGTCCCTGCAGGGCAAGTGCTTCACGATATTTAGGAAGTAGATCGATGGCAACCTGCAGCTTCAGAGAAGGAAACTGCTGCTGCAAATTTGAAAGCTGCTGTTGAGTCAGAGAGTTCTCAATAATCACCGAAAGTAAATCTCTGAGTTCCTGAACAAAGCCAGCCAAGCGAAGAGTTTGCTCATCCACTCCCCAGCGAGCGCCGGCTTTGATTGCTGCGGCATCCTGAACTAGTTGACTAAGAAGTCGCTCCTGGGCCGCACCTGATAACAATCGGACTTGCTTGGTGGATAGAACATCAAATGCAAAAGAAGAAATTGACCGAGCCCTTGGTTTGGTAGCAGGCAGTGCGGAATCCAGGGCGATGAGATCTCGCAACCGAGCTGCGGCAAGTCTGCTTGGTGTAATGACCAGAATCGAGTCTGGCTTTACTGTCTGCTCCAGCTGGCCAACTAATCGCCTGAGGGAGCTGGTTTTTCCGGAGCGGGGCGAGCCCACCACCAGGGTGGAGTGGCTGGGATTTGGGGTTGGCACCTGAAGCGGCGGCTGGTAACTCTCGCTTATAAATAGTGTCTGACCCACAGCACCAATCTATTTGGATAAGTAGACATTTTTTTATGCCGTAACCTAGTAGCGCAAAGGAGACTCATGGAAGTTCGCATTGGTATCAAGGACAGCGGCCGGGACATCAGCCTGGAAAGCCCGCTAGACAGCAAGGCCATTCAAGCCGCCGTTAAGCACGGACTTGCCGATGGCACGATTGAGCTCTCTGACAGCAAGGGCCGGATGTTCATCGTCCCAGCCTCAGCAGTCGCCTTTGTCGAAATTGGCAGTGAAGATGGCAGAAGGGTTGGGTTCATCGCCTAATGGAAGTCTTGATTATTGCTCTCTATGGATTGCTGCTGGCACTAGTTGCCCCATTTGTTTTGCCACCATCGGATCACTATGGCAAGGCAGTGCCGGCTGCCATATCCCTGGTGGCAGGAAGCGTGATTTGGGTAGTTCTAACTTGGCTTGGCCTTAGCTACCAGCAAGCTTGGATATGGTTTGCTGTGATGCTGGGAATGCCAGTTGCCGGTTGGTTTGGTACCAGGTATCTCGACAAGACTCGACAGAAGAGCGAGCAGGCGAGGCTTACTGCTATTCGCTCAGGCAGTAAGGCCTAGCGAGTCCATCCGCAGTGTGTGAGCTGCCACCAACTCGGTAGTAAGCGGCTCCAAAATCTTAAATTGTTCTCTGGTTAGCTCAACCCGATCGCTGGGCTGATCGCGCAGCAGCTCCGCAAACGAAGACATGTCTCTTACCTCTAGCAGTGCATCTGCCACCACCGCTCTGCCAAACAATGCCAGATCATGAGTTAGCTGCGGCAGATTGTTGATGGCTGCCGTAAGCGCCTCTTGGCAAAAGTCAGCTAAGGAGTTATCGGAGAGCATCGCTTCGACCTTAAGCCTTCTGGCCGGAGTGAGCCCCTTCGCAATTCTGAGATAAGCATCTTCCAAGAGGGTGAAGACGATAAAGATGCGCATGATGTCTTCGGGCCAACCTTTGCCCTCGGTTCTTTCGATTAGGTCATCTAGTCGATCCCGAATCTGCTGCTGCAGTTCCATGTAGCTGGCTCCCAGCTTGATCAACAACTCCTGCAAGTCCTTTGCTCTACTTTCATAGCGGGCCGCTACCGCCAATTGCTTCTTGCGCAGGGCCTCTGGAGCTGCTTGAGCATCATCGGTCAATAGCTCAGCCACCAATAAGTGGTGCTGAATTAGCTGTGAAAGAAAGACTTCGGTAGCAGGAATCAGCTTGCCTGGATTAAGCTGGGCTTGACTGCGTGAGGATGAGTCACGGGAAGGCAGAGACAGAGTCTGCGAGATCTTCCTGATTCTTCGAATCCAGTCCAGCATGCTGCAAGTTTATAAGGATGGCTTGTGTTTATGCCTTCTGAGCAATTTTTACATTCTGGAGAAGTAATTGACCTTTCGTGACTTAGGCATAGACGATGACATCGTCCAGGCCCTGGAATCCGCCTCTATCCTGAGTCCATTCCCAATTCAGCAACAAGCAATCCCGCTAGCCCTCGCTGGCACTGACCTAATTGGTCAGGCCAAAACCGGAACAGGTAAAACCTTTGGTTTTGGACTGCCGCTGCTTCAGAAGCTTGGTGCCAACCCAGAGCACCTGCCACGAGCGCTAGTTGTTGTCCCCACCAGAGAGCTTGCTCTGCAGGTAACAGAGGACTTGCGACTGGCATCAAAAAATCGCACCACCAGAGTCGTCGAGATTTATGGCGGAAAGGCTTACGAGGGACAGCTGGCAGATTTAGCGAAAGGTGCCGATGTTGTTGTTGGTACGCCTGGTCGCCTAATTGATCTTCACAATCAAAAACTTATCGACTTCACCGCAATCAACTATCTCGTGCTAGACGAAGCTGATCGCATGCTGGACCTGGGCTTTTTGCCGGATGTTGAAAAGATATTTTCAATCCTGCCGAAAGAAAAGCAGACTCTTATGTTCTCGGCCACTATGCCGAGTGAAATTCTGATGCTGACTAAAAGGTATTTGAACAGACCCGTCCACATCCGTGTCAGCGACCCCGATGAGGGCAAGACCAAGGCAGCAATCAAGCAGGTGGTCTACCGTGCTCACGCCCTCGACAAGGACGAAGTAGTCGGTCGAATCCTGCAGGCGGAAGGACGAGGCAAGACGGTCATATTTGTAAAAACCAAACGAATGAGCGCCAAGTTAGCCGATGAACTAATTGATCGAGGTTTCAAAGCGGCTCCCCTGCATGGAGACATGGCACAAACAGCCAGAGAGCGTTCAATGGCTGCTTTCCGCGCTGGCAAGAAAGACATCCTGGTCGCCACCGAAGTTGCCGCTCGCGGAATCGATGTCGACGATGTCACCCATGTCATCAACTACTCGGTACCAGAGGATGAAAAGGCCTACCTCCACCGCACCGGCCGAACCGGTCGAGCGGGCAAGTTAGGCGTTGCGGTCACCTTCGTCGACTGGGAAGACATGACCCGTTGGCAGAACATCAATAAGGAACTTGAACTGGGCATCCCAGAACCGGTTGAAACCTACTCTTCCAGTGAGCACCTGTTTTCAGACCTCGGCATTCCAGCTGGCACTAAGGGCCGTCTGAATAAGAAGCCAGCTACAGACGCAAAACCAAAAACTTCTGAACCTAAGTCAAAGCCGCAAGAGCAGTCAAAACCTAAAGCTAGACAAAGACAGAGAAACTACAAGAAGGCTTCAAAGCCTGAGGCCTGATTCAAAATTCGCTCAAGCTGTTTGGGATCGGTAAAGTTCTCGCCAAGCTGATTCTCTTTAGCTCCATCGCCGTGATAATCAGATGAGCCTGTGACTATTAGGTTGTGCTTGAGTGCAAGCTCTCTGAGCCAGCTCTTGGCAAAATCTGGCACCGAGCGGTGATCGACCTCAAAACCATTGAGTCCTGCCGCAATCATTTGCTCAAAGTGCTTGGTTGGTAAATCAAGCTCAGATTTCCCAGCTGGAAAATCAATCAGTGGGTGCGCCATCACTGACACTCCGCCAGCTTCCCTAATCAACTTGATTGCAAGCTCAGTGTCGACCGAGTAATCCGAAACATAGTAGGGGCTTGATTTATTAAGAATAGATTCAAAAGCAGCGGAGCGATTTGGCACTACTCCTTTTGCAACCAGCGCATCAGCGAGCGCCGGCCTCCCAACCGTGGCTCCTGGCTTAAGTTGATCCTCAATGTCTTGCCAGGAAATCGGATAATCAGCCGCTAGTCGAGAAACCATCTCTTTGGCCCTGCCGATTCGGGAAGCTCTCGTCTTTGCCAGCTCACTTGCGAGACCTGGATGATCCGGGTTTGGTAAGTAAGCAAGAATGTGAACTGAGATTGAGCGCAGCCCAACTTTGGCTCTCGTTGAAACCTCAATGCCCGGAATCAAACCGACGCGCTCAGACCTTGCTGCTTGAATAGCTTCTTCCCAACCATCGGTGGTGTCGTGGTCGGTTATTGCCAAGGTGGTAACCCCAGCTGCCCTAGCCTTGCGCACCAATTCAGATGGTGAATCTTTGCCATCAGATTGGTTAGTGTGCGCATGAAGATCAATCACAGGAGCAGAATAGTCCTATGAATAAGAAGGCAAGTTCTAACCGTTCCCGAACCCCCCACAGCAAGAAGTTTCTTGAATATGTGTCTTCTCACTGGGAAGAGAAAGGGCCCTCCACCGCTAAGCGCTGGGACGTGGCCGACTATGCACAAAAGCGCAGGGATGAACTAGCCAAAAAATACCCAGGAAAGTTGATTCTGCTGGAAGCGGGCCCAATGAAGGTTCGCGCCAATGACACCGAGTATCGCTATCGCCCAGACACTGCCTTCACCTACTTCACCGGCTGGGGCAGCGAAACCGTGCCCGAGTCAGTTCTTGTCATTGATACCAGAAAAAAGAAAACCAAGACTCACCTTTTTCTCAGACCTACAGCTGGACGAGACTCCACCGAGTTCTTCGCTAACCCGATGATCGGTGAGTTTTGGACCGGACCAAGACCAACCTTGGAAGACATTGAAATCCAGCTGGGTATTGAAACTCACGATCTCAAAAAGCTTGAGAAGAAACTGAAAGACTGGCCGAAGCCTCTCACTCTAAAGAATGCCAAGTTTGCCGAATTCGTTTCAGAAATGCGCTTTGTCAAAGATGCGTATGAAATAGAACAGATGCGCAAGGCAATTGAAATCACCTCTCGCGGATTTGCAGATGTTGCCAAGAACATGCCAAGAGCAATCAGCTCGGCGCATGGCGAGAGAGTAATCGAAACCACATTTTTTGCGCGCGCTCGCGAAGAAGCCTACGACATCGGCTACGAAACCATCGCGGCCAGCGGAGCCCACGCCTGCATTCTGCACTGGACTAAAAACACTGGTTCGGTAGACAAGAAAGATTTGGTCTTGCTAGACGCAGGCTGCGAGTTGAACTCTTTATACACCGCAGACATAACAAGGACCATTCCCGCATCAGGTAAGTTTTCACCCGAGCAGAAGTGGGTTTACGAAGCAGTGCTGGAGGCAGCGGATGCAGCCTTTGCGGTTGCCAAACCTGGAATCAAGTTCCGCGAAGTGCACAACGCAGCCATCGCAGTGATCGCAAAGAAAGTTTCAGAACTTGGACTTATTCCAGTTACTGCCGAAGAGGCATTGAAGGAAGAGAACCAGCACCACCGTAGGTACATGGTGCATGGCACAAGTCACCACCTGGGGCTAGATGTCCATGACTGTGCGCAAGCTCGCAGAGAGCACTACCAAGATGGAATTCTCAAGCCAGGAATGGTTTTCACAATTGAACCGGGACTCTACTTCCACGCCGATGATCTAACCGTGCCAGAGAAATACCGCGGCATCGGAGTAAGAATTGAAGATGACGTTTTAGTGACCGAGACTGGCTGTGAAAATCTCAGCAAGGCACTACCCAGAACCGTTGAGGAAATTGAGAGTTGGTTTGCTGCCAATCAATTAGGTGTCGCTGGCTGAACCTAAAAGCTTTTTGGCATTAGCAGCCTCAGATTCTGGAACAACCACTTCCCACCTGCTAGCAACCGGCATTTGAGTCGACAAAAAACCTCGCCTTGATTTGGTGAGTGAAAAACGGGTGATGTTGAAAAGCATTCCAATTCCAGCTGAAAGCGTTACTACGGCAATGAACTGCTGGGGGTTATATGAGATTGCACCCTCTGGACCAACGGTTATTCCAGCTCCGACCAATAGTGCAAAAATCAGCCCGATCCAAAACCCAGTCATGGCACCTGAAAGTGCCACCCGTCCATATCCCAAGCGAGCCTTGATGCGCTCTACTAAAACCGGTGAGTGCCCGATGAGCGAAACCTGATCAGCTTTGAATTCGCCAGCTAATAGCTTTTCCACCATTGCCGTTGCATCGGAATAATTGGTAAATTCTCCTAGGACAAATCCCCTAGGGATGGTCGGTCCCAACTGGTTCCGTTTAGCATTGTTCCGAGCATCAGTCATAACGAAGATTTTGGCATGACTTTCACCGTGAGAG
>JACCEC010894459.1_pt1 | contig 17632 bp, 14 predicted proteins | sample 7450121 | NCBI WGS metagenome assembly JACCEC01 (sample SAMN15323455, study PRJNA562643) | freshwater metagenome | isolation source: river surface water | place: USA:Blue River Watershed | collected 2017-08-18 | reverse complement strand
GGTCGGCCGCGCGATGTCGCTGGAGATGGCCGCCAAGCTCGGGGCCGTGGCTCGGCGCGCCGCGCCGCCGGTTGCCGAACCGCCCCCCGCAGCCGCGACGGGCCAGACCGCGGAGATGGGAGACGCGGTGATGTTGGATCCCTTCGTCGTGGAAGAGGAGAAGCTGCCCCGGATGAAGGACCGGGAAATGTTGACGCCGGCCGGCAGGCTGGCGGAGGCGCGGAGCCGGCAGCCCGGGTTGAATCTCGGGTCGATCCCGCTGCTCAACGACGGGGTGGCGCTGGAGATGTTGGAGCGCGATTTTGCCCGGGAGCGCCAACAGGAGGAAAAGGACCTGCGCGGACTGCTGAAGATCGAAGCGCGCGATGTGCCGGCCGGCGTCAAGAAGCAGATCGACGCGGGAGCGGCGCAGCGGCCGGGCTGGATCGACGAGCGCGGCACGCCGTTTCGTCCGCCGAAGTGACCCCGGCCGGCGCGGGGTCGACAGCCGGCGGCTTTCCGGTTCCAGTCGGCCTGCCCGCCGTCCCTCCTTTACCCGTTCCCGATGAAATCCCGCTTCCGCAACGCGTTTCTGCTCCTGCTCTCGCTCTTGCTCCCGGTCGTGTCGCCGGCCCAAACCGCCGCGGAGATCGAGCGGGCGACCGCGTATCTCGCGAAAACCCGGGACGCGGTGCTGGCGTCGGTGCGCGGCCTCTCGGCGGAGCAACTGGCCTTCAAACCGGCGCCGGAAAAATGGTCCGTCGCCGAAGTGCTGGAGCATATCGGCGCGACCGAAGACTATCTCATGGGGGTGATCCTCAAGCAGGTGATGTCGGCGCCGCCGCGGCCCGCGGGGGAGGACGTGAAGGCGATCGACGACTTCGTGCTGAAGGCGATTCCGAACCGGGCGAGCAAGCTGAAGGCGCCCGAGCCGCTCGTGCCGACGAAGCGCTTCGGCAGTGTCGAGGGCAGCCGGAAACATTTCGCGGAAAGCCGCGCGGCCACGATCGCGTTCGTGAAGGAGACGAAGGGGCTGCGGGACCATGCGATCGACAGTCCGCTCGGGCACCGGCTCGATGCCTACCAGTGGGTGCTCTTCATCGCGGCGCACAGCGACCGGCACCAGCAGCAGATCGACGAAGTGAAGGCCGACGCGAAATTTCCCAAGTCCTGATCGCGGGCCGGCGAGCGACGCGGGCGGCCAATCATGCCGCCTTGAGGGCCTGGCCGAGGTGCGCGGCGGCGTCGGCCAGTTCGGCGACGCGGCGGGCGATCTCGGGGTCGGCCACACCGTCGTCGGCAAACGCCTCGCCCGTCGCGTAGACGAAGCGCGGCACAATCACGCAGCGGAAGTCGAGCATGAGGCTGTTGGCGAGCGGCAGGATCGACATGTAGCTGTTGGCGCCGCCCGCGGCGCAGAGGAAGCCGACGACTTTGCCTTTCCAGGCGCCGCCGGTCAGCTCGATGAGGTTCTTGAGGGCCGCGTTGGCGTCGTAGTTGTAGACGGGGGTGGCCACGAGCACGGCGTCGGCGGCCCGGACGGCGGCGGCCAGCGTCGCGACGTGCGGGTGCGCGTAGGCGGCGTCGCCGTCGCAGAGCGGGAGCGGGAAATCGCGGAGGTCGAGCATCGCCGCGGCGCGGCCGGCGGCGTCGAGGTGGCGATGGGCGGCGGCGGCCAGCAGGCGGCTGCGGCTGCGGAGGGCGAGACTGGCGGAGAGAACGAGGATCATGGGATGGTGCTTGAAGGGCGGCGGGAAACGGCGCCACGGTAGCATCTCAAGTGAACTTGAGGTCAAAGGCACGAAAGGCAGGGGATAAACCGGCAACCCGGGCCGAGCTGACGGTGGGCGAGCTCGCGGCGCGCAGCGGCGTGGCGGTCTCGGCGATCCACTTTTACGAAACGAAGGGCCTGCTGTTGAGCTGGCGGAACGGCGGCAACCAGCGGCGGTATCCGCGCGAGGCGCTGCGCCGGGTGGCGATCGTGAAGGCGGCGCAGCGCCTGGGCCTGCCGCTGGCAACGATCAAGGACGCGCTCGACGCGCTGCCGCGGGGGCGCACGCCGACGGAGCAGGATTGGCGGCGGTTGTCCGCGCGGTGGCGGGCGGACCTTGACGAGCGCATCGGGCGGCTGACCCGCCTGCGGGATCAGCTGACGGGCTGCATCGGCTGCGGGTGTCTCTCGCTCCAGACCTGCCCGTTGCGCAACCCGGGCGACGCCCTGGGGCGCCGGGGCTGCGGCGCGCGGTTGATCGAGGAGGCGTGAAGGCGCGGCGCGCGGTGCGCGACGCGCGCAGAAGTCAGGACACGCCCTTGGCGGCGAGCAGCGCGGCCAGTTCGGCGGCGTCGGCCGTGCCCGGGACGGTGTTGAGGTGGCTGAGCACGACCATGCGGTCGCCGGGGCCGCAGCTGGAAATCTCGATCATCCAGTTTTCCGGCGTCGGGGCGGAGACGATGATCTCATCGGTCCACGCGATCACTTCGGCCGCTTCGACGAAGCCCTGCGTGATGCCCTTGATGAAGTATTCCGCCTTGGTGCGATGGTTCATCGCGGGAGAAGTTCAGAAGCGGCGCGCCGTGCCAAGGGCGAAAACGGCGCCCCGTTTCGGAACGAAGGAACGGCGGCAGTCCACGCCGGCGAGGCGCGGCGGGAACACGCCGGTTGCAATGCGGGGCGGGAGCGGGCATCACGCACGGCCCATGTTCACGAAAGCACGACTTCACGGAATTGCCCTCGGACTCGCGGCGGCGTTGGCCGCCCCGGCGCGGGCGAGCGACAGCGATCTGGCGGTCCTCAAGGCCGAGATCGCGAAACATCACGACCGCGCGGTGACGCGGTTGCAGGAGTGGATCCGGCGGCCGGCGATCGCCGCGGAGAACCGCGGGTTTCCGGAAGGGGCGGACCACCTGATCGGCTTGCTGAAGGACGTGGGTTTCCAGCGGGCGGAGCGGATCGACACGACGGGCAAGCCGGGCGTGTTCGCGACGCTCGATGCCGGTGCACCGAAGACCGTGGCGATCTACTTCATGTATGACGTGAAGCAGTTCGACCCGGCCGAGTGGAGTTCGCCGCCGCTGGCCGCGGCGCTCGTCGACCGGCCGGGGCTCGGCAAGGTCGTGATGGGGCGGGGCGCGACGAACCAGAAGGGACCGCAGTCCGCCTTGCTGGCGGCGCTGGACGCGTTTCGCACCGCCGGTAAGAAGCTGCCGATCAATCTGGTGCTGGTCGCCGAGGGCGAGGAGGAGATCGGTTCGCCGAACATCGCGCAGATCGTGTTGAAGCCGCACGTGCGGGCGGCGCTGGAGAAATGCGTGGGCGTGTTTCTGCCGCACCCGCTGCAGGGCAGCGACGGCGGCGTGACGGTGAACCTCGGGGCCAAGGGCGTGATCGAGGTGGAGCTCACCGCGAGTTCGCTCACGTGGGGCCGCGGGCCCATGCGCGACACGCACTCGTCGTTCAAGGCGATGGTGGACAGCCCGGTGTGGCGGCTGGTGCACGCGCTCACGACGCTGGTCACGCCGGACGGCAACACCCCGGCGATCGACGGGTTCATGGACAACGTGCGGCCGTTGAACGCGGAGGAAAAAGGCCTGATCGCGACGGCGGCGCGCAAGCTGACCGAGCGCCAATACCAGGTGGCTTCCGGGGCGCAGAAGTGGATCGACGACCTGCCGTTTCTCCAGGCGCTGGAGCGCTTGGAGTCGCAGCCCACGGTCAACATCGAGGGCATTTACGGCGGCTACACGGGCCCGGGCGGCAAGACGGTGCTGCCGCACAAGGCCTCGGCGAAACTCGACCTGCGGCTGGTGCCGGACCAGACCGCGGAGGAAGCGCTGGCCAAACTGAAAGCGCACCTCGCGAAGCGCGGCTACGGCGACATCGAGGTGAAATTCACGGGCGGCTACAGCCCGACGACGACGCCGGCCAGCGCGCCGCTGATTCAGGCGCAGCTCGCGGTGCTGCGGCGCAACGGCATCGATCCGGTGCTGTGGCCGCGGCTCGCCGGTTCGTATCCCGGCTTCATCTTCACCGACCCGCCGCTGCGGCTCGCCGCGGGACATTTCGGTCTCGGTTACGGCAGCGGCGCCCATGCGCCCGACGAGTTTTACCTGATCGAGTCGGCCAACCCGAAGTTGCGCGGCTTCGACGACGGCGCGCTGGCGTTCGCCGAATACCTCTACGAGCTCGCGAAATAAGCGGGCGCGGCGGAGGCGTCCGCGTCAGGGGGCCGCGCCGGACAGCTCCCGGCGCAGCCGCGCGATGCCGGCGCGGGTCGGCGGGTCCTCCGCATGGCCGGCGCAGGCGTCGAGCACGGACGTGGCGTCGGCCGCCCGACCGTGGCGCTGCAGCGCGAGCGCGAGCGGATAGGCCACCTCCGGGCGGCGCCAGAAGTGGCGCGCGCCCGCGAGCAACTCGGCGAATTCCTCGGCGTTCGGGGACGTTTCGCAGCGGGCCCACGCCTCGCCGAGCAGGACGCAGGTCTCGGGGAGCGGCGGCGCCTGCGTGAGCGCGCGGCGCAGCGGGCCGACGACCGGCGCGAGTTCGGTGAAGGAGAAGTTCCGGGTCGCGGGCGCGGTCGCGCGGAGGGCATCGAAGCGGATGCGGGCGAGTTCGTGGTAGGCGCGCGGCCGCACGACGCCGCCGGCGACGGCGGGTTCGAGGAAGGGGAGGGCCGCGGCATCGTTGCCCGCATCGACCTCGAGCAGGCCGAGCGAGGCGAGCAGGCGGGGATCACGGTCGCCGGCGTCGAAGGCCCGGCGCAGCGTGCGGCGGGCCTGCGCGAGGTAGGGTTCGCGGGCCTGCGGCAGGCGGCGCTGGACGTGCCCGATGGCGAGGCGCTCCCATTCGCCGCGGACGCGGGCGATCTGGTTGGGGGTGGCGCGATCGATCTCGATCACGGGCGTCGGCGGCAGTTTGCCCGGGGCGATCCACACGGTCTCGTTGACCGCGGCCGGAAGGTAGTCGCTGAGCCGGTCGCGCAGATCGGCGTAGCCGAAACCGAAGGCGGCCTCGAACTGCGCCTCCGTGACCGGCCCCGCGGCGGCGAGCGCGGCAAAACGCCAGAGCGCGTCGCGGGTGGCAGGGCCGGAAACCAGGGCCCAGCGCACGAGGAGTTCCTGGGTGGCGGTGCGGACCGCGACGCGATGCGGGTGGCGTTGCTCGACGGCGCGGGCGGCCTCGGGCGCGAAGAGTTCGCTGGCGGGCAGCAACGTGCGCGGGCGGGAGGCGTCGCCGGCCAGCGCATCGCTCTCGCGGGGGTTCAGCCATACGAGCGGCCCGACCGTGATCGGATCCTGAATGAAATCGGCGCGCCGGTAGGTGCGCTCGATGCCCTCCGTGAACCAGCCGGGGAGCTCGGGCACGCGGCCGTTGAGCAGGAAGCGGACGTGGGAGGCCGAGACGCCGAGGGTGGCCGCATCGAAGAGGTTTTCGTCGATGTAGGCGATCGAGGCGGTCATGTCGCGGTCGCTGAGCCGCATGCTCGGGGCGATGTCGACCCCGCCGGGCCGGTCGGCGTCTCGCCGCAGTTCGCGCTGGATTTCGGCGCTCACCGTGTGCTCGAGATCCTGGGCGTAGAGCACGAAGACCGCGGGCGTGTCGACTTGGGCGAGAAACTGGCCGGGCACGAACGCGCGGACGAGCTGGAGCTTCGCGAGCCAGGCTTCGGCGAGCGCGCGGGTGGTCGTTGCCGAGCAGCGCGAGAGAAACTCGATGCCGCCCGCGCGGGCGTAGAGCCACGGCACGCGCGAAACGGATTCCTCGACCAGCATCGGCGGCAGCTCGACCTTGGCGTCGGCGGCGGGTGGGGCGGACGGCGCAGACTCCGCGCCGCGTGCCAGGGCCGCGAGCCCGGCGACGAGGAGCAGCGAGATCGAGGCGCGGCGCATCACGGGACCTCGCGGGCGACGCCAACCTTCACGTCGAAGGGCGGCAGGTGAGCGGTGAGAAAGGCGTCGACCCGGCGATAGGTGGCGGCGAGGGCGGCCGGTTGACCGGTGTTGAACGCCGGGTCGAGCGGCGCGCGCTCGACCGAAGCGCCGAGGGCGAAGGTCATGTCGCGCGGCGTGACGCCGTCGAGGCCGAGGGCACGGTGGTCCGGGATGTCACCGAGCAGCAGCACGGGCAGGGGGATGCGATCGGGCGGCGGAACCGCGGGGGCGAGCGACGGGGCGGAGGCGAACGCGGCGCGGACCGCGGCGGCGGGTGAACGGGGCGTTCGGTCGGTCGCGGGCAGCGCCGCCAGCCAGGTTGCGGGATCGTGGGGGGCGGCGAGAGCGGCGGCGGCCCGAAACGTGCCGGGCCGCAGCTGGGCGACGCGGACGGCGAGGTAGCCGCCCAAGCCCCGGCCGAACGCGGCGACCCGCCGCGGGTCGAAGGTGCGGGAAGCCGGGCGGGTATCCGCCAGCCAGGCGAGGACGGCGTCGGCCTCGCTGGCCGTGCGGCGGTCGACGGCGGCGCTGGCGGTGGCGGAGTCGAGCCGGGCACTGAGACGCACCACGGCGAAGCCGTAGTCGGCGAAAAGCTGGGCGACGGGATCCCAAGCCGGCTGGATCGGGTGCGAGAGAGCGTCGGGAAAGACGACGAGCAGCGGTGGACGCGCGGCGCGGGGTTGGGTAGGCCAGGTGAGGTAGCCGCTGATCGCGGCCCCGTCCGGCGCATTGAAGGCGAAGTGGCGGGTGTCGTGGCCCGCGCCGGACTTCAGCCAGGGGGCGAGGCGGGTGAGCTCGAGGACCGTTTCCTCCGGGCGCTGCAAAACGAAAAGTCGACCGGGGTCGGCGCCGCCGCTGACGCGAAACAACACGCGGGAGCGGTGATCGCTCCAGTCGAGCAGGTCGACCGTGCGGCGCGGAAAGCGGGCCTCGAGCTCGCGTTGAAGACGCGCGAGCTCGGCATCGTGCCACTGCGTGGACGGAGGGCACGTGGTCCGGCGCTCGCCGACGGTCTTGAGCCGGAACCAGTCGAACACCTGCGGCGGAGCCGGCGGGGCCGGCCAATCGCCGCCGAACTCCCGGATGTTCGCGGTGCGCAGGTCGACGAGATGCTGGGCGGGCAGGCTGTAGGCGCCGCGGGTCGCGATGATCAGCTGGTCGGGTTCCCGCGGATGGAAACCGAGGATGTCGACATGCGGCATGCGCCAGCCACCGGCGCGCGGCGCGGCGGGCCGGGCGGCGGCGAGCTGGTCGGCGGTCTTGAGGAGATCGGCGAGCGATTGGCGGGCCTCGTCGGGTGTTTCGAGAAATTGGCGGGCGTCGACGACGGTGCCGCGGTTGCGGCCGTCGGCGTCGACCACGTAGACCGGGGCGTGCACGGCGGGGCCGTCCGGATTGGGTCGAGCGACGCCGGCGGCGTCGGGGACGGGCGGAAGCGGAGCGACCTGCTCGACCGGCGCGAAGACGAGGCGATTGGGACCGGACCAGCGGAGAAAGCGGAGGCTTGGCGACGACCCGGCCCTTGGCGGTGGAAACGCTCCGGCGGTCGCGGGCGGGGGCGAATCGGGTTCGAGCGGGACGGTGCGGCGCGGGCCGAGCGGCTCGAGCAGTTGCATGACGATCGCGGTCTTGCCGCCGACGGTGGCGGTGTAGGCGACGCGATGGCCGTCGGCCGAGAGGGTGGCCTGCTCCGCCAGCGGCGGCCGGAACAGCGCCTCGACGCGCTCCTCCAGCGACGCGGCCGGAGCGAGTCCGGCGCAAAGGACGGACGCGGCGATGCAACCAAGGCGGGGCGACCTCACGAAGGAAAAACTCAGCTGGCGCCGTGCCACGGGCCAAGGGAAAACGTCCGGTGGGGACGGTCGCGCCGGGCGGCGGACCGGGCGCGGAAAGGTAGAACGGGCGCGACCGACCGGACCGGTCGATTACCGCGGAGCGCCGGGACGATAGCGGACGACGGCGTGGCGGTCGACGTCGGCGGCGGCGAAGCGGACCGGCTTCAGCTCGCCGCGGGCGAAGAGGGCGGCTTGGTCGGCGTGCCAGGGCGAGGCGGGCTTCGCGCTCTGGCCGTAGGCGAGCACGGAGTAGGCGCGCGGCTCGTCGCCGAACTCGACGGCGAGCACCCAGCCGTCGCCGCCGTTGACGACGGATTTGCCGTCGGCGGCGCGGGCAAAGGTAAGGACGCGAAAGTGGCCCTGCGCGCCGGAACCACCGCCGACGGGAACATCGACCGCGCCTCGACGCAGGCGGTGAACGTCGCCCCACGCGATGTCCCAGCGGCCGTGGCGACGGGCGGTTTCGGCGACGGCGGCGGTGAAGGCGGTGGCGGCCCGGGCGGGATCGGCGAGGCCGCGGGGCGTCTGGAGCGGATCGGCCTCGCTCCAGGGGGCCGCGTAGGGCTGGAAGCGATCGCCGGTCGGAGCGTAGAGCGACCACCAGACGGCGAAGAGCACGGCGCCGCGGCGATCGGGTGCGGTGGTGTTGTCCCAGGCACGGAGCAGGTCGAGGGCGGCGGCGACCTCACCGGTCGGACCGGCGGCGGCGATGGCGCGGACGAGGTCGGGCTTGGTGCGGTCGGCGAGCAGCATGCGGTAGGAGTGCTTCAGGCGGACGACGTCCTCGAGGGAGAGTTTTCGGTCGTGGTCGATGAGTTCGAGGGCGTGCTGGCTGCGGAGGCGGAGCTGGGGGCGCTCCATGTTCGGGTGCGGGTTGGCGAGGACGAGGGGGGCGCGGACGTTGGCGAAGTGGGGGGAGTCGTTCTCGTTGTGCACGTAGCCGCCGGGGGGATTGCGGACGAGCGAGAGATCGTCGAACGGGATGAAGCGCGTCCAGATGTCGCGCAGGCTCTTCGCGGGCACGGCGGCGGCGCGCGTGGGTGCGTGGGGCAGGAGGGGATAGGACGCGTTGGAGAGGATGAGGATCGTGCCGGTGCGGTCGGCGTAGGTGAAATTCTGGGACGGGCGGGCGCGGAGGCGCATGGCGGCGAGCCACTCGGCCTCGGAGGCGGAGCGCATGAGGCGCAGGAACTGTTCGCCGGCGCGGAACTCGCCGTCGCCGGCGGTGCGCGCGACGTAGACGGTGTCGGCGGTGCGGTGGACGACGGGTCCGAGCGGTGTTTCCCAGAGCGTGCGGGTTTCTTCGGCGAGTTTGCCGGTATCCAGAAAAGCGACAGTGCGCGCGACGCGGGTGAGGGGCAGCGAAGCGCCGTCGAGCACGTAGTGATCGGGGCGGGCGGGATCGGCGGGGACGGCGTAGATGACGGTGAGGTCGCCGGTGTTGCTGTTGGTGGTGGACCAGCCGAGGTGGCGGTTGAAGCCGCCGACGACGCCGAGCGGGCCGCCGATGCGAAAGTCGCCGTAGAAATCGAGCACGCCGGGCACGGTGAGGTGCGCTTCGTAGTAGCCGGCGCTCCAGGCGAGGTGGGGATTGCGCAGGAGAATGGCGCGGCCCGAGGTGGTGCGGGACGGGGCGAGGGCCCAGGCGTTGGAGCCTTCTTCCGGCGGTGTGTCGGGTTCGGCCGGCTCGGCCAGGTCGCGGCCGGATTTGAGGGCGGTGAGAAAACGGGCGACGCGGGCGGGCGCGGGGCCGGAACCGATCGTGAGCGCGGAGACGTCGTAGCCGTTAAAATCAGGGACAAGATGGGCGGGAAATTCGGTCGGATGGAGCGCGAGGTAACGGTTCACGCCGGCGGCGAAGCCGTCGTAGAAGTCACGCGTCTCCGGCTCGAGCAGGTGATAGGTTTCGAAGGCGCGGGCGCGGCGGCGCAGGGCATCGAAGTCGTCGTCGACGGCGCGGCGGCCGCGCACGCGGGCGGTCTGGCCGCGGGTGGCCCAGAGACGTTCGGGGGTTGTGATGCCGTGGTCCTCGCATTGCAGCCAGCCGAGCGCGTAGCCGGCGGCGCGCAGGTGCGCGGCGCGGACGTGGGGGACGCCGTGCTCGGTGCGGACGATCTCCACGTCGCGCCAGAGTTCGGAGTCGGCGGGCGCCGGGGCGGCGGAGACCACCGGCGCGACAGCGCCGAGGAGACTCAGGCAGCGCAGGCGGAAACACCGGCCGGACGGCGTGCGGAGGCGGACGGGGCGGGGCGAGGGGCGCGAGGAACCGGGCAGAAAGGAGGCAAGGGCGGCGGGCAGACGCGGCGGCATGCGGGGAGCGCATACCGGGGCGCGCGCGAGGCCCATCCCAAAGTGGCGGCGATCGCGGTCGGCCCGGTCCGTCCGGATCGGGCGAGACCGGAGCCGCGGCGGATTATTCGTGACCCGGCTGGCGCGGGTCGGCCTCGAGTTCGTAGCACGCGCGGAGGAACGAGGCGGCGCTCCAGGCCTGGAAGGCCTTGCCCATGGGTTGGCCGGTGCGACCGTGGGCCCACTCGTTGAATTCCCAGGCTTGGTCGCGGCCGAGCTGGTTGAGTTCGGCGAGACGGAGCAGTTCGCGGCACGCGACCTCGTGAAAACCGAGGCGGTGGATGAACCGAACCCACATGCCGCCGATGAACGGCCAGATGCCGCCGTTGTGGTAGTGGTGGGGGAGGTTGAGGAGATTGACGGTGTAGTAGGCGCGCCAGTCCGGGTCGCCGGCCTGGACGACGGGGTAGAGGTTGCTGACGGGCCAGGGCTGGTTGACGCCGACGCCCCACATGAACCGGAAGGCGGTGCGCGCGCGGTCGACGTCGAGCACGTTCATCAGGAACGCGAGGATGTTGCCGTAGGTGTCGCAGCGCCAGTTGAAGGAGAACGGCGTGATCTCCGCCAGGAGGTATTGGGTGTCGCCGAGGCCGCGCTGGCGGTCGGCGAAGCGGTTGGCGCGGGGGCCGTCGGCCTCGGGCGCGGTGGTCGGCCAGAAGACGTCGAGGATGCGGCCGCGGATGCGCTGCGACCAGCGAAGGTAGTCGGCGGCGCGTTCGAACTGGCCCATGAGTTCGAGGATGTGGCCGTAGCAGACGTTGGCGCGGAACCAGAGCACCTCGTCGTAGAGGACGTTGTAGCTGCGGCCGAAGAGATCGGTCCAGTCGCCGGCCTCGGGGATCTCGAGCAGGCCGTCGTTGTTCGAGTCCTGGGCGCTGAGCCAGTTCATGATGGTCTGCAGGCGTTCGGCGTGGCGGTAGAGCAGGCTGTGGTCGCCGGTGTCGCGGGCGTGGTTGTAGACGGCGATGAGCACCCAGAGGCCGCTGTCGATGGAGGCGATGCTGCCGACGCCGGAGTAGTCGGGCACGCCGTCGTCGATGCGGACGTTGGCGGGGATCTGGCCGTTGGGGGTGGTGGCGGCGAGCAAGGTCTCGAGCGTGGCGACCTGGGCGGCGCGGATGTCGTCGTCGGCGAGATGGAGGGTGTGGATGACGGTGATGGCGCCGTCGCGGGCCCAGACGCTGCGGTAGTTGGCGTCGGTGCCGGTGACGGTGTTGTCGTGCAGGGAGCAGGCGGAGAAGCCGAGCGGCGTGATGTTGCGGCGCAGGGCGGCGAGGGCCTGTTCGTGGGCGACGGCGAGGAAGCGGCGCTCCTTGTCGGTGAGGGAGCCGAGCTTGGTGCCGGTGAAGAGCTGGCGGAACCCGGGCTCGAGCTGGCGGCGCTGCAGGCGGGTTTCCTCCTTGGTCGGCAGGACGCAGACGACGCCGAAGTGGCAAAGGCCGTCGAGAACGCCGTCGGCCAGAATGCGGCGCGGGCTGTAGGTGGGGATGTCGACGGTGGCCTCGAAGAGCTCGGGCAGGGCGTTTTCGACGATGATGCCGCGGACGCCGGGCAGGCGGAACATGGAGGCGTCGTTGCCGGTGTCGCCGGCGACCAGCACGGTGTCGAGCGGCACGCCGAGGCGGGCGCAGAGCCAGGCGAGGGCGCCGCCCTTGGTGGCGTGGCGCGGCAGGACATCGAGGTCGCGCCCGCTGGAGTAGACGAGTTTCACCTCGAGGCCGGCCTCGGTGAAGCGGCGGCGGAGCTCGTGGAGCGCGGCGGGGGCGGCGCGGTCGAGAAACCAGGACGACTTGAAGGCGTGCTGAAACTCGGGCGGCTGCGGGCGCACGCCGGGAAACGCGGCGGCGACGGCCTGCACGCGCGCGAGATCCCAGCCGGCCGCGAGGTGGGCGTCGAATTCGTCGAGGCGGCGGCCGGCGGCGACGTCGTGGAGCTGGGTGCCGACGCCGCCGATGTAGAAGTCGGCGGCGGGGAGGGTGCCGTCGTCCACGAAGCGCCGGAGATCATCGACGAGGCGGCCGGTGTTGTAGACCAGCAGCGGACGGGCGGCGGGCGCGAGGGCTTCCCAGGCGGCCTTGAAGCGGGCGGTGGCCTCGGGGTTGCCGAGCAGGGTGCCGTCGAGGTCGGAGGAAAAGAGGCGGACGGGCGGAGGAGCGGCGGTCGGGCTCATGGGCGGGTGGGTTCGGGCGGGTGGGGTGCCGTTTGGCGGAGCTGTTCGCCGAGGGCGACGGTGTGGCGGCCGACCCGACGTTTGAAGACGCGCTGGAAGTAGACGTTGTTGGGCACGAGCACGGTCTCGTCCTCCGAGACCTGCAGGGTGGTGAAGATCAGGCTGAGATCGACGACGCGGCCCTTCACGTGGTCGGCGGGAATCTCGATCTCGTCGCCGACCGAGAACGGCTTGAAGACGACGAGCACGAAGGTGCAGAGGAAATTGCTGAGCACGCTCCAGACGGCGACGAAGCCGATCGCGACGAGGCCGAGGATGGTGCCGAGAAAGGCGAGGAGCGTGCCGAGTTCGAAGCCCCAGCGGCCGAGGATCAGCAGGCCGGCGCCGGCGAGCACGGCGTAGCGGAGCGTGAGGCGGACGGGGGCGAGCGCGAGGCGCGGCAGGCCGGCCCACTGGGCGAAGACCAGAATGCGGCCGCGCAGGCCGATGAAGAGCACGAGGGCGACCGCGAGAATGGCGGCGCTCTCGGCGAGACGGACGGCGGTTTCGCGGTCGAACGGGAGGGAAGGCATGGGTGGAAACGCGAGGCGGGCGACGGCGCGGGGCGGATCAGTCGCCGTCGTTCCAGGGCTCGTCCCATTCGTTGTCGGTGAAGGCGAGGGCGGTGGCGCGCTCCTCGATGAGACTGATGAGCTGCTGGGAGATGCCGGTCCAGGTAAAGAGGCTGCGGGCCTTGTGGGCACCCATGCGGGAGAGGCGGTGGGCGAGACGGGGATGGCGCAGAATCTTCACGATCGAGATGCCGAGGTCCTCCTTGTCGAAGGCGTCGGCGTAGAGGGCGTGGCGCCCGAAGGTGACGGCGCGGAACAGGCCGCCGTGGGTGGTGATGACGGTGGGCGTGCCGCAGGCCATGGCCTCGATGGCGGTCATGCCGAACGGTTCGTAGCGGCTGCTGAGCACGAAGACGTCGGCCGCGCGGTAGTGGTCGGCGAGGTCGGCGTCGGCGACGAAGCCGCTGAAGCGGACGCGGTCGGAGAGGCCGAGCGCGGCGACCTGGGCCTTGAGTTCGTCGAGGATCTTTTGCTCGTTGGGGTTGAGTTCGGTCCCGCCGACGGCGAGGTGGAGGCGGGTCTCGGGCAAGCGGGCGGCGACGAGGGCGAAGGCGTCGACGAGCAGGTCGTAGCCCTTGTTGCGGGCGAGCCGGCCGAGGGCGAGCACGACCTGGCCCTCGAAGCCGAGGCGGGCGCGGATCGCCTGGCGCGAGGCGGCGCTGACCGGGTAGAACCGGTTGTCGTCGTAGCCGGGCGGGATCATGTGGACGCGTTCGGAGGGCGCGCCGTAATCCTTCACGACCATGTCGAGTTGGTCGGGGGTGGTGGCGATGACCTCGGCGCAGGCGCCGTAAAGCAGCGTCTCCTCGGTGATCCGCTGGGTGAAATTGTATTTCCGGTCGAAGTGGGCGGCGTCCTGCGGGTAGTCGCGCTCCATCAGCTGTTTTTTCCAGAGCCCGAGCGAGTGCGGCGTATGGACGTGGGGCACGTCGAGGGCCTCGGCGAGGCGCTGGGTGGCGTAACCGGCGTCCCAGTAGTGGCTGTTGAGGAAACGGTAGACGAGGCCCAGCTTCTTGATGAGGCGCAGGGCGTTTTCGGCCCATTCGCCGAGGTGGCCGACGAGGTATTCCTTGCCGATGAAGTTGCGGCCGCCGCAAGGGACGCGCAGGACGCGGACCCGCTCGTTGACGATGTCGATTTCGGGCTGGTCCTCGAAGCGGCGGGTCCAGATGTCGACCTCGAAGCCGAGTTGGGCGAGTTTTTTGGCCAGTTCGAGGACGTAGACGACCTGGCCGCCGGTGTCGGCGGCGCCGAGCGGAGGTTCGGCGGCGACGTAGCCGTGGGTGGAAACCATGCCGATGCGCGGCAAGGAAGACTCAGGTATAAGTTCGGTCATGACGGACGGGAGGAAAGCGGACCGCTGGCTGTGAGTCGCAGGCGGCCGCAGGTTGTGATGGCGCGGCGCAGGCCGCGGTGCGCCGGAAAGGCCGGCGCAACTGGGTCGCCGGTGTTTCCCCGGGAACGGGGGGCGGCGGCGGGTAAACACCCGACGTCCGAACTCCAGCGACGATGCCCATCACGACACGGTGCGCCGACACCCGTGCCAAGGCTGATCTGCGTTCCGGGGAGCGGCGGGCCCTGATATTTTTGAAAGGAAACCGCGCCGGCGGCGGGCGGTGAAACGCGCGGGGTGCTCGCAAAGCGGGCGAAAGCGCGTATCGCGGAGCGCAGCATGCAAATCGGAGTGGACAGTTTCGTCGCGACGGCGCGGCCCGGCCCCCCGGGCGACGCGGCGCGGGTGCGGGAATTGCTCGAGGAGATCGAGCTCGCGGACCAGGTGGGCCTGGATGTGTTCGGCCTGGGGGAGCATCACCGGCCGGACTACGTCTCGTCGGCGCCGGCCGTGCTTCTCGCGGCGGCGGCGGCGCGGACGAAACGCATCCGGCTGGCCAGCGCGGTGACGGTGCTGAGCTCGGACGACCCGGTGCGGGTGTTCCAGCAGTTTGCGACGCTGGACCTGATTTCGGAAGGGCGGGCGGAGCTGCTGGTGGGGCGGGGTTCGTTCATCGAGTCGTATCCGTTGTTCGGTTTCGACCTGCACGACTACGAGGAGCTGGCGGCGGAGAAACTGGAACTGCTGCTGAAACTGCGGGAGGACACGAAGGTGACCTGGTCGGGGCGGCACCGCGCGCCGTTGAGCGGGCAGGGCGTCTATCCGCGGCCGGTGCAGCAGCCGTTGCCGGTGTTGATCGGCGTGGGCGGGACGCCGGAGTCGGCGGTGCGGGCGGCGAAGCTGGGCCTGCCGCTGGTCGTGGCGATCATCGGGGGGCAGCCGCGGCAATTCCGGCCGTTGGTCGATCTCTACCGCGCGACGTGGCGCGAGGCGGGGCATCCGGCGGAGCGGCTGTTCGTGGGCGTGCACAACATCGGCTTTCTCGCGGACACGGCGGCGGAGGCGCGGGATATCTTCTGGCCGGGCTACCGCGAAACCTTCGGGCGGATCGGGCGGGAACGCGGGTGGCCGCCGCCGACGCGGCCGCAGTTCGACGCGCAATGCAGTCCGCTCGGGGCGCTGCTGGTCGGCGACGCGGAGGCGGCGACCGACAAGATCCTCGGGGAGCATGCGGCGCTCGGCGGGTTGTCGCGGCTGACCGTGCTGATCGACAACAGCCGACTGACGCACGCGCAGGTCCTGCGCGCGATCGAGCTGCTCGGCACGAAGGTCGCGCCGGCGGTGCGCAAAGCGACGGGCGCGGCCGGATGAGCGGTCGGGTCAGGCCCCGGACTTGTTCATCCAGATGCGCCAGGACACCGGGCCGGCGACTGCGTCGGGCAGGGGCTGGCCGACGGCTTTGAGGGCGAGCTTGATCTGGCCGTGGTGGTAGCCCTCGTGCCAGATCATGTGCTGCAGCAGCAGGACGGGGTGATCGTAGTGGCGGTCGAGGGCGCGCCCGGTTTCGAGGCGCGTGCGGACCGCGTCGCGCACGGCGTGGGCGCTGGTGTCGAGGTGCCGGGCGAGCACGTCGGGATTGCGCTCGTCGGTCCATTCGGACGCGGGCAGCGGCCGGGCGCATTCGGGGGCGTCCTCGAGCACGAAGACCAAGCGGACATAGTGGAGGTGCGAAAACATGGCGCCGACGGTGGGACTGTCGGGCAAGGCGCGCGCGCCGAGCGCGCCGGGCGGGATGGCCCGCAGGAGGCCGGTGACGATGGCGTGGTTGCGGTCCCAGGAATCGAGCAGCGCGGTCAGGAGCGGAGCGGGGGCAAGATGCGACATGGGGCGGATGCGGTCGCAGGCTGGTCGCGCCGTCGCCGCAGGCAAGCGGCGAGGCGAAGCGGGCAGGCGCCGCGGACGTAGGTGGCATGGCGACGAGGCCGGGTCGAAGGGCGATCTTTTTCCGGCGCGTGTCCGGCGGAGCGCGGCCCGTTCGTTGCAGGGTTGTCAGCCCAACCGAATCCCGGATCACTTCCCTTGTCATGACCTCCGCCCCGCCCCGGCCCCGCGTTCGCGTCAATTGTTTCGCCGTTTCCCTCGACGGTTATGCCGCCGGACCGGACCAGGCGTTGCAGCATCCGATGGGCGTGGGCGGCATGGCGCTGCACGAGTGGGTCTTTCCGACGCGCAGTTTCATGCGCCAGCACGGCGGCGGCGAGGGCGGGGCCACGGGAGTCGACGACGATTTCGCGGCGCGGGGCATGGCCGGACTCGGCGCGTGGATTCTGGGGCGGAACATGTTCGGCCCGATCCGCGGCGGGTGGGGCGACTTCGCGTGGAAAGGGTGGTGGGGCGAGACGCCGCCGTATCGCGTGCCGGTGTTCGTGCTGACGCACCACGCGCGGCCGCCGCTCGAGATGGCGGGCGGGACGACGTTTCATTTCGTGACGGAGGGCATCCACGAGGCCCTGCGCCGGGCGCGGGAGGCGGCGGGCGAGCGGGATATCCGCGTGGGCGGAGGGACGGCGACGGTGCGGCAATACCTGGAGGCCGGCCTGATCGACGAGATGCACCTCGCGATCGCGCCGATTTTGCTCGGCCGCGGGGAGAATCTTTTCGCCGGGCTGGACCTGCCGGCGCTCGGCTACGAACGGACGGAGCACGTGCCTTCGGCGAAGGCGACGCACGTGGTTTTCACGAAGCGCGCGGGTTGACGCGCGGGCGGGGCCCGCGGCTCAAGGCCAGAGCTGGAGAAATACGCCGTAGGTCCCGGCGGCGTAGAGTGCCGCATCGAGCAGATACTTGGCGCTCGAGGACCACGGGCGCATCGCCCAGATGGACTCGATGACCGTGCCGAAACCGTGGGCGGCGAGTGTGACCAAGGCGGCCAATTCCGCCGCGCCACGCGCGTGGGCGGCGCCGGCCCCCTGCAGGCGCAGCGCGGCGACGCCGGCGACGGCCGCGACCACGAGGATCCAGACGAACCATTGGCCGAGGAACTTGCCGAGGACCGGCGTGCCGACGGGACCGAGGGTGATGTGGCCGACGGGGCCCTCGCGGTATTTTTGCCGCAGCGCTTCGCTGCCCATCTCCTTCATGTCGCCGCAAAACGGAATGACGTTGCGGCCCGGAGCGGGGCGACGGGCGTTGAGGGCCGCGCGCACCGCGTCCTCGTCGGCGAAGCGACCGTAGTCGGAGGCGTGCCATTTGACCGCCATGTGGACGAGCGAGCTGATGACAAACACGACGACGGCGGCGGCGAGGACCGGGAACCCGAGGGCAAGGAGGGCGTTCATCGGGGGATTGGGGCGGGTCGGGATTAGCGCGGGGCACGGGTCGTGCCACGTGCCGGATGGACGCAGCGGCGTGTGCACCGCGGTGCGGC
>JACCEC012630355.1_pt1 | contig 17639 bp, 15 predicted proteins | sample 7450121 | NCBI WGS metagenome assembly JACCEC01 (sample SAMN15323455, study PRJNA562643) | freshwater metagenome | isolation source: river surface water | place: USA:Blue River Watershed | collected 2017-08-18 | reverse complement strand
GGTTCACCACTACTCATCTTATCTAAATTATTATTATTATTAATATTTTTTTTAATATTTATCGATAGACAAAAAAATATATACACTTATGAATCTCCTGCGAGTAATTTTAAGCATTTCTTAAGATGACACACACGTTCATTAAGGGTGTCTTCCTGTTTAATAAAAATTTGAACGATCCTTGTATGTTCTTCGATTGAATTTTTATGTTTTTGGATTGTTTTTAAATGTTCTTCTTGTTCATGATGTATTTTTTGTACGAGTTCTTCATTTATTTGTACAAGTTCGAGATATTTACGTTCGAGATTCTGATGTTTATCAACATGTTTATTGTATTGTTCTTGGAGTTTTTGAATGTATTCTTGTGTTTGTTTGGATACTTTCGATCTTGTCATCATTTTTACCCGAACACAATCAAACACGATGTTGTGATTAAAAAAAATCTCCACACATTGTAATTGTATTTTTTTGTAAGTGAAAGGATATCGTGATATTCATGATCGTGATCATTATCAACATTTAGGTCAATGATAATATTCATTGTTTTCTTTTGTAAATGTACGTTTTGTATATGAATTGTGTAAATACCATGTTCTTGAATGTATACGTCGGAGTGATCACGAAAAAAAGTACGTATATATCTCGTTTCATCGATTTGAGAAAATGTACATAATTCATTGAGTAACTTGAGTGTTAACATATGTTTACATTTGAATACTTTAAAAAAGTGAGGTTGATAAAAAAAATACGAATACAACTGATGAAAATCAATTTTATCCTTTTTTGAATTAGTGTATTGTAAAAACACTTTTTGTGTTGGGTTGATTGTATTTGTTTTAAAAAATCTCATGATCTTTTTTTGTTGTTTTATTTTATTTTAGGCGAAAAAATTACAGATAAATCAAAATGCAAGTTCAATATATTACAGGTGAAATTGTAGAATTACAAGAAACTTTTACGAATATAAATGATCTTGCAAAAGAACTCGCAAGGGTTCGTGAGAAAAATGAAGATCCCATTTTTTTTAAATTTTATCATCCGTTAACATATCAACCGTATTCAAATGAAATTACAGATGAACATGTTCTTGTCGTTGTAGGTATGGATGTTCATGAAAAATTTGAATATTCGAAAAAAATAGTTTCTTTTGAGATGTCATCTTGTTTTTCGGGGTATCAATTACTTACACGTGTTAATCAACAGTATATTTTCAAAAAAGGAAAGGACATGTTGTATATATGTAACAATGTAAACATCACTTTTCCCAATTTATTTCGAAAAAGTTTTTATCAAACATATTTTATGAAAGAACATTTGTTAGTATGTGTTGATAAATATCATATAGATGTGTATGATACAATTGAAGGAAAACATGTATCAACGACCGAAATGATATGTGATTCTTTAGATATTTTCTTACGTATTGAAATAAAGGACCACACGATTTACATTTATACAAAAAATAAATATCATGTGTATATATATTCTCAACAAGGGTATATTTTAAGAGAAGAAGGTGTATTCCCAGAAGAAATTCAGGATGGTTCAGTGTTAAGTATGGAATCAAATATTGTTATCTATAAACGATGTGCGTATTTATATGATATCGAAAGAAAACAGTTGATATTGTATAATGAAATTAAATACAATCATGATTGTATATTTTCGGACGAAAAAGTGTTAGTTTATGAAATATCCAATGGAAAAGTTGAATTTTATGTGTATGATAGATCTGGGAATACGACATTTATTGAATTCTTTTTTACAGAAGGACGTGTTAGTTTTGTATCATTAAAAGATACACATGTTGCATGTATGATTTGTAAGGATAATTATTTATATTACAATTACTACAGTTTTTCAAAAAAAGAATGGTTACCTCCGTTTGAAATTTGTGAATTACCGGGAGATGAAATATTATGTCCAAAGAAAAATATAAATTGTGTTGAAATTTTTTCGAAAGGCATCCAAACTTTTATTTTTTTTGACGAACCGTGTTTTGAATAAAAGTATCAAACGAATCCGTACATCCTCTTTCGAGATATTCTTGAAAAATATCTTGATATTTTCCAGCACATAAAAATGTAGAACATTCATTTGTATCATGTCGTGCGACAGGTGCATGTTTATGTTCTTGTATATCATCGTGATCATGATCATGATCATCTATCATTTTATGACATGTATCAACAAGTGTCATCCATAAACTCAAACCATCTCGATCTTGACAGTATTGTAAAGCACAATCTTTTGCATATAATCCTAACATATTATCTGCAATAGGTTCATTCGCACCTGTCGAGATCGCATGTATATATGTGGTTGTACATAAAAAAAAGAATATATTTATTTTCATTTTCATTTTGTTTTTATATTTCTTTTATATTTTCGAAAGTAAATTTAGATCATTTTAATATTAATATTCGCACGTTCCCCCTTTCGTAATCGTCTGAATTGTTGTTGAAAACTATTGTTATCATTGTTGTTGTTATTGTTGTTATTATTGTTGTTATTATTGTCCGTTTGATTTTGATTTTGATTTTGGTTGGATGTTGATGATGTTGATGATGATGTTGATGATGCGATAACACTTTGTATTTTTTTATTTGTTTCACGTAAACTTTTGGAAGATACTGTCGGAGTTGTGAGATATGATGTTGATGATGATGATGATGTTGATGATGATGTTGATGATGATGTTGATGATGTCGTCGGTGGGTCATCATCATAAAAAGGATTAAAATGTTGATCATGATATTCCCATAATGATTTATGAAAACACCTTCTTTTTTTGGGTGGTAATGTTAACCATGTACGTTTAAATTTAATTTTTACCTGTTCACCTACATGAAAAGGTAAATTTTGTGTAAGTGGATTTTCAGATATATGTTTTATTAATGCTTTATTTACCGCATGTACACGTACGGGTGTGGATGTGGTGTCATCCGATTCAAACACAACATCGTAATAATCAAAAGTATTTGTACGTGGATTTTTTAATGGACGTTCGATTCTTGCATGATCCTCACGTGCATCTGCGGAGTAATAAAAAAGACATTCATTCAAATTTGCAGAACGACTTGTGTTATCCAATACAATACAATTATATCCAGATGTACATCGTTGGAATATTTGATGAAATGCATCTGATGTTGGTACAACACCAAAAAAATTTCTCCATAGTTTCTCACGATTTGCTTGAATATTATCACGTAATGCAAATACAAAATCAATATTATTACGTAAATCAGGTGTTAAATCCATACAATATTGCATAGTAATAATCATGGAAATATTATTATTTCTTCCATTCATAAAAATAAACCGTGTGGAATCATCCCGTAGAATTGCATTTTTATCGTACATGATATCATCTAACATTAATATTTGATGAAAAGATGGATCTGTTTTTCTTATTTTTTTTTGCATACCTACGAATTCTGCGATTAAATTCGAATCCCAACGTTCATGTATGAATGTTTCAGGAAACATAAGACGATAATCAATTAATGATTGTTCTGTTGGACAAATAACAACACCTGCTTGTATTTTACGTAAATAAAACAAAAGATCTTGTACGAGTGTTGTTTTACCTGTACCTGTTTTACCAATAATTAATATTTTCGGTGCATGTCCATGTGTACGTCTATATTCTAATATTTTCGGATCAAATTTTTTAATTTCTAACGAAATTTCTGACATATTCTTTTTTTTTGTCTTTTTTTTGTTATTTATACAACGAACAAAAACATATGAATTCAAACGCCTAGATATATTTTTCAAACAAAAACATATGAATTCGAATATATATTTTTTTAAAAACATCGAACAAAAACACATGAATTCAAACGCCTAGATATATTTTTCAAACAAAAACATATGAACCCGAATATATTTTTTTTTAAAACAACGAACAAAAACATATGAATTCAAACGCCTAGATATATTTTTCAAACAAAAACAAACAAAAACAAACATATATATTTTTTTTTAAAAACAAAACTGTCGACAATATACAATATAATCTTCGGAACTTAAATCAAATTCCGTACGTGTTTTTTCAGGAATAAATGTTAACAACACACGTCCTTTTGAAAAACGATTACGATTTGGATTATACATAGTTGTAATTTTGTATAATCTTTCTCTTTTATTTTGATTTATGTCGGTGTTGATGTCAACAAAAAATTGGGACACAAACAAAAAAAAATCATTTGCACAATAATATGTATGTTCTTTTTGAATAAAATAAGTAAATGTTTGACAAAGAATCATTGATGTACGTTCCCATGTGTATCCGTATGAAATACAAAATTCCGCAATCGGAACAAGTATACTTCGTAAAATAACATGTGACACCACTTCGTGTTTATAGGATATACGTTCACAAAACTCACGATGTTTTAGTGATACAACAGATAATAACTTTGTATATCCTATGATATCACGTAATATAGGTTCAAAAAGTAAATTATTCCTTGACATTTTTCTAATGAATATATATACAAACAAAAGAAAAAAGACACCGTCTTTGAAAAAGATTATGTTTTATAAAAAAAGATGTTCAAAGAATATAAAAAAATGGAAAATTTTACATATCATTTTTTAGATGAAGATAATGATGACGAACTCGTACATCCATCAAAAGTTTGTATCAAACATAAACTTGCTGTTATTGAACAATTAAACAAAGTACTATCTCAAATATCAAACGAACTCGAACGTGAAACGAACACAGAAAAAGAATTATACCGGATGTTTTTACTTTTATGTCATGGTGATCTTGGTGGACGTGAGTTTCGTGGAATTGAAACATTAGATTATATCCAATTACAACAAGTATATGATTATATTACAATTGTTTTGGAGATACCACTTCCTGATTTTGAAAAAGATTATGTAGCAGCAAATGAACATTTATGGAAATTTTTTTGTTATCATAAAAGTAGTATGTATCGTACGACATATCGTACGGAATATTTGGAATACCTCACAACACAATGGAAAATGTATGATACTGAATATATACGTTTAAAAAAAATATTTGAAGAAAAATATCCAAAAATGATTGAATATTTCTATTTTACAAGATCACGTTTTGTTGCAAATCATGAATTAGAATCATTAAAGAAATCATCCGAGATCACACGTAAATTTTACAATCCTGTACGTGGTTATAATCGTTTACAAAAATTATTATCATCACATCCAGAAAGAGGAGAATTACATGAAATTATCCATGAATGGAAAGAAATTACAAAAGTATATTTCCCTACATGGATAAATGGTATGATAGAATCTTTACGTTTTTTACGTAATGATTCAGCACGTGAGAAAAATCGTAAAATATTACAAGAAGTATTTCAAACATCGGATGTATATATGATACATGATTGGATGTCAACAGAAGAAGAACGTATACAATTACAAGAACATCGTGCGGAAATGTATGATCGTTTTAGATCATTCTAAATTTTTTTGTTTATATTTTTTTCTGGATATCTTTTGCTGTGTTTTTTCCTTTGTATAAGACACCATTAATAAATATAGTAGGTGTTTTTGAAATTTTATGTTTTTCGAACATATCCATTTGTGTTTCGTAAGTATAATCAATAAATTTCACGTTTTTATTCATTTCTTTTAGTTTTTTCCATTCGGGTTCGAAGTCAACACAATGAATACATTGTTTTGATCTGAAGTAAATAACTTCCTTTGGAACAGTGTTCATAAATTTACTTTTAAATGCACCTGAAAAATACAAAATAAGAATAATAATAACAACAATAACTGTCAATACAGTTGCAACTCCTTGGAAATTTTGATTAATAATTTGATCTAAAATCATTTTTTATGTTTTATGTTTCACACAACATATTTTTTTTACAAGTCCAAAAATTTCACAACACCAAAAAAATCAACCATAGGAACATGTTCATTCCAAAAAGAAGTATGAACACGTGTTCTTTTTGAAAGATTCAAAATTTCATTCGAAATCTGAAAAACTACATCCGAGTTATGATGATGATGATGATGATTATGATTATGATGATGATGATTATGATGATGATGATGATGAATATCATCTGATAATATATCATTCGAAACTACATCAGAAATTACATTCGAAATCTTACAAGTATCATCCGAAATTTCATTCGAAATCTCATTCGAAATTTCATCCAAAATCTCGCAAGTGTCATTCGAATTCTTACAAGTGTCATCCGAAATTTCATCCGAAATTTCATTCGAAATCTTACAAGTGTCATCCGAATTCTTACAAGTATCATCCAAAATCTCACAAGTATCATCCGAATTCTTACAAGTATCATCCAAAATCTCACAAGTATCATCCGAATTCTGAAAAACTACATTCGAAATGTCATTTGAAGTATTATCCGAAACTACATTTGATTTTTTCTTTTGATTTTTCTTTTGTTTTCTCTTTTGATTTTGTGAAATCTTTGTTGGATTGAATACAATTTTTTGTATATCGATATCCTCTTCTTTTGGATCTTTTTTGATATGAATAATTTTTGGTGTTGCATCATCAAATGTAAGAATTTTTGGTTGTAATAATTCATCGTCATCATTATCATCATTATCATCCGAGATTTCATCCGAGACTTCTTTCAAAACTTTTTCTGTTTGCGAACAAACTTTATTTTTTTTTGTATTTTTATTTTTTTTATTTTTATTTTTTGATTTTTTCCCGTTAATCATTTGACAGATTTCTTGTATACTCATGCTTTCAATAAATATTGAATCAGATAGTTCCGACGCTTTTTGTTGAAATTCTTCAAAACCTTCACGAAAAAGTACACGTTCCTTTTTAGGAAGTGTTAATTCAAAAGGAAAAGATTCAATATCTGTAATAATTTTAAGATCATTTCTTATTTGCACGATATTTCTTTTCAAATTATTGAAAATCTCGACATCCTTTTTTGCAAAACTTGAGATAAGAAAAAGGATATGTTTGTTAATTCCACATATATTATTTTGATGTGTTCGATATACTTTATCAATACCTGTAAGTTCATTTGACATCATATGAATTGTATGTTTTATTAATGGTGTTTCACGTAGTTGTGTTAAAATTTCAGGTTTGAGCGGAAATTTATTTCTTTGTGAGTACATTCTACAGAAAATCGTACCAACACTACTGATTTTTGTTAAAACAGCATGTATATGAATAAGTTCTTCATCAAAAAATTCAGAGTGTAAAGAAATATATCCGAAGTACAAAAGAAACAAGAAAGAAACAGAGAATTTGTCATTTTCCCCGAATGAAAATTTATTGATAAGTTCTCTCAGATCAAACACGATTGTTTGTTCGTTTTGTTTTGAGAAGATCTTAAGAAAAGAGTTTAAGAATTCGAATTCGTTCATTTTATTATATTTTGTTGTTGTGTGTTGTTGTTTTACGAAAAATTTCGTGTTTTTAATTTCAAAACGAAAAAAAGAATTATGAATATTACAACAATTCATGAGAATTCGAACGAAATACGTACAAATCAAAAAGTTGCTGTTTTATTACCTATTAGTGTTGCATTAATTGGATTAATTTATATATTTATAAAAAAGAAATATTGTACAAAAAACAAATATGAAGAAACAACAATGAACCCGACATCTCCTGTTGTTAGTGAAATGATATAATCATAATAACACCTTTTGATGTACGAATTATTTTTTTCTTTGGTGTATTTGGAATAACAATTAATCCTTTTCTATCCATTTTTTTTAATATATACTTCATGATTTTTACAAAAAATAATTAAAGATTGTTCCTGTGTTATTTCACAATGTTCCACATTATCTGGAAATGTAAACACAATATTTCCATTTTGTAAAAATTCATTCTGACATGTTATTTCTGTAAATAATGGAAATTGATATGTATAATTTTGATTTACAATATGTTCATCAACATATTCAAACGTTTTATGTACGAGATCGAATGTGTAACGTAATAATTTATTTGGATGAATCTGAAAATATAAAAAATTTCGGTCACTAAAAAAGTTTTCACACACATCTGTTTGTTCGAATTCTTTTGAAAACGTAAATGTATACATACAACATTCTGTTTGTGTAATTTCATAAATATTTATATCTGGTTGTGAATATACATGTTTGTAAATAAGTATTTTATTGTTATAATGATCGTTATTATGATCACTATTACCATGATCAACATCATCACTATTACCATGATCAACATCATTATTATCACAAACATACGACATCGTAAGATCCATCATACGATTTCCGACATTTTTATGAATATCGACAATTACATTCGTGGATAAATCTAAACGATAAAGATCATTACAATGAATGTAATATAACATATTATCATTTGTAAGTATCATAAAGTTATAGTCAGGTTTTTTCGAAAGACGACGATTTCTTACAACCAACGTTAGAATATTATCTGAAGATAAATGGAAATAACTTATTTTTTTATCATCATGAAATAATAGCACCCCGGTGTTTGAACATAAAAGTATTTCAGGTTTTTCAACATGAAATTCTTCTGATATACATAAGATTTCACACGATAATCCATATACAAACAAATGATTCTCTTTATATTGTATTATTTTTTGATTTGGTGTTGTTGTAATCAAACAATCATTTTCACAATAAAGACGACAAAACATTTATTATATTATTTTATATTATCCCACAAAAAAAATTATAAAAAAATTATAATTTATAAAATCATTTCAAGTTCATCAAGTTCACGTAACCAAATAGTTTCAATAGATGTTGATTTCAAATTTTCAATTTCCACAGCCAATTCATTTGCAATACGTTCTTGTGCTTCTGCTTTTTGTTTGGTAAAGTTCGAAATTTTCATATTCAAAAGAATATCATGTAAATCTTCCGAAAACGAATGACAATTCAACATTTCCGTAATAACAGAATCGTCAACACCTACAATTTGTATTTGTCCTGATATTTGTAATTGAATAAAACGTGATTTCTCACGTGCAACATTGTATTCTTTTGATAAATGATCAAGTTGATATTGTTTACGTAATTCATATGCTCTCTTACGTACTTGAAAGAATTCTTGATAAATTTGTTCGACCGAATTATATTTTTGAATACATGATCTTTGTTTTTCAAAAGGGGATGTGTATAAATAAATATTGGAAGTGTTGACTTTGGTAACAAGTTTTAATGTATTTTCAATGTCAGCTCGTTCGATAGTTTGATGTTGTTCAGGAGAAGATCTTTTACGTTTTTCTGATACATTTCCTAAGAATTCATTTGCTTCTTCAATAGCACGATCGATATCACTGATTTCTTCAGGTGGATTATTTTGATATACTGTGATATCAACATTTTCATCATCAATTAAACATGTATGATCACGTATTTTTCCTTGTAAAACAAGTTGATCAAGGAATGTTTTATAATTAGTTGTCCATGTACCGACAGGTAATTCTGTAATTTGAATGGATCCATCTTTTTTACATGTATACTTCCCATGAATAGTATAACGATATTGATCAGTTTGACGTACAGTTCCATTAAAATTTCTCCAGAATGGAATATAAATTTCGTGTGGAACATTATTTCCATGAATCATTGTACGTATTGTTTGTAAGACAATTTTTGGATTACATGGAGGTAAATTGGTAGAAAAACCCGTACCAATACCTTCAGCACCATTTACAAGTACAAGTGGAATCAAAGGAATATATACACTTGGTTCAACTTTTACACCTTCATCAATGACATGTTCAAGAATTGGATTGTCTTCCTTACGAAATACTTTCAATGCAACATCCGTAAGTCGTGTGAAAATATAACGTGGTGATGCAGCATCTTTACCACCTAATAAACGTGTACCAAATTGACCAGATGGATATAATAAATTAATATTATTACTCCCGACGAATGTTTGTGCCATCCCAACAATAGCCGACATTAAACTTTGTTCACCATGATGATATTGTGTATCTTTTGCAACAGATGCACCAAGTTGTGCAACTTTCATTTCTTTTTTAAGATCATGTAAACCAGCTTGAAAACATCCATAAATAATTTTACGTTGTGATGGTTTTAATCCATCGATAACGTTCGGAATCGTACGTTCTATATTATCATTTGCATGTTGAATATATTCTTTATTAATGAATTCTTGAATAGTAATTTCAGATTTTGTCGGATCAACGGAAGCACTACGATCGCATGTTTTTACCCATTCCTTACGATAATCAGATTCATCACGATCAAATATCTTTTTCATAATTTCATTTGTGGGTATATGATCATGATTATGATTATGATCATTATGATCACCACCATCATTATCCGACATGGACATGGATGTATTTGTAAAAAAACGTTGGATATCACTCGTACGAGTATTCATATTTTCAGCTCCAACATATTTTGTCAAACGAAATCCTTTGAAATACTCTTGTGCTTCTTGTGAATTCGATGTACCCAAACCTTTGTAATATTTAATATTCCATCCTTTTGTATTTCCTTGTTGTTCATCTTCCCATTGTTTGAATTGTGGGATTGAATAAAAGGGGATCATTTGTTTTCCTTTTGTAACTTTTACAATCGGGGTCGGAAGTGCATGTACGAATCCGGATGTTAACAAATGAGGCCAGAAAGTAGAAAACATGTTCATCAATAATGCTTTGATATGAAATCCATCTGTATCTTGATCGGTGAATACAATCAAACCACCATAACGTAATGTTTTACGTTCTGCTTCTGTTTCATACGTTTTCCCTTGTTGTAACCCGAGGATTTGTTTGAGATTTTTGAATTCTTCATTCTTCATGAGTTCCACAGGAGATGCATTCCGTGTGTTAATGAATTTACCACGTAATGGAAAAATACCAAAACGTTGACGATCATTTCTTGCTTTTAAACCAGAAACAGCTGTACCTTTTGCAGAATCACCTTCAGTTACAATTAAAAAACACTCTTTTGATTTATTCGTACCAGCCCATTGTGCGGAATCGTATTTTTCGATCATCAAACGATTTACTTTCCTACCGTCAGTATTCTTAAGAGCACTTTGTGATTTTCCTTTGAGTTGATCCATGATTTGTTCAATAATCTCAAGAGATTGTATTTTTTTCACGAATGACATCGGAAGTTCACATGTTGATCCCCATTCAGAACGAGGTGTTTTTAAACATTCTTTTGTTTGCGATGAAAATTCAGGATTCTCAATGCACGAATCAATGAATACCCATAAACGATCTTTGATGATTTTATTTAAATTTCGTGCGTTATCAATGAGATCTTTATCATTCCCACGTGCTCTCGTACGTAATGTTTGTGTAATGATATCTACAACTTGTGATACAACATATTGTTCATGTGTTCCATTCATCCATGTATACATACCATTTACAAATGAAATACAACGATATCCATCAGTAGGTTGTACAGTTGCAATGGAAATTTTCCAACGATCATTTACAATTGCATGTATTTTAGAAGGACTCGTACGTAATAATGGGAATGCATCTACATATTTTGCAAGGGTGTCGGTTAATATTTCTTTTCCTTGGAAAGTAACAGTTACTTTGTTTCCAACAGTTGCAGCAATATCAATAACACATTTATGAATAATTTGCATAAAATCTTGATCGATGATACATCCTTTACCAAAACGTTTTGCATCAAAGATCCATGACACTTTTGTGTAAGGACGAGGATTTTTTGCAGATAAACGTTCGATTACAGGTGGATCACATACGGACATGTTTGTATTCCATGATTGAATGTATTTTTGTCTTGTTTTATGATCGACGATTTCGACCGTAAAACGTGAACTGTAGATATTTGTTAGTTTTGCACCAAAACCATTACGTCCACCGACGATTCTACGTTCGGAATCGTTATAATTGGATGATGTTAAAAGATGTCCAAAAATAAGCTCGGGGTTATAAATTTTTTCTTTCGGATGCATCTCAATCGGAATAGAATCACCATTATTCCAAATGGAAATCTCACCTGTTTCTTGTGAAACATGTACATCAATTTTGTTACAACGTACTTCTACACCATTGACTACCGTACGATCACGTGCGTTATTCAAGATTTCCAAGAAAAGTTGAATTAACCCTGGACAATATGAAATGTCTTTTTCGATGATGTCGAAGTTATCGTATGATTTCTTTGAAACTACACTTTCATTTTTTACATTCGATCCAACATCATTTTGATTCGATGCACTTTCGAGTTCGGATCCAATATCATTTTGATTCGATGCACTTTCGAGTCCAGATCCAATATCATTTTGATTCGATGCACTTTCGAGTTGGGATACAATATCATTTTTCTTACGTTGTTTCTTCAGAGGTGCATGTACATTTTCTGACGGAACTGCGACAAAACGTGTTTGTACAGAAAATCTTGGATTTCCAATGTACGTATCCGGACGTGCAAGAACATGTTCACGTTGAGTGAGTTTTGTGTACTTTGTTGTTTGGCCTTGCATTTTTTTGTGCTTTGTAAGTAAGTATATACAAAATTCATTTTCACAATAAAGACAGTGTTATTTTTGTATTACCCCGAAAAGTATTTTTTAGAAAAAAGTATACACACACGAAAAATGTCAGCACCCGTGCGAATTCGTCGGGATTTTTTATTTAAACCCATTCAAGAACAACTTTCGAGTTCACATTGTATTCATTATAAATTAAATGAAAAATACGAATGGAATACAGATGAAGATGCGAATATAATATTACAACAAACAAATAAAAATGTTGAAGTAACACGTAATGAATTACGTGAGTGTGTACAAGAATTCGTACGATGTCCGTATTGTCGTACAGAACTTGACCATATGATTCATTCGATTCCGAACAAAAAATTACAATTTCAAGAAGAAATTGACGGGTCGACAATCTTATTTTCAGACCTCGAAGAATGTTCATTTCCTCTTCGTGAGATTTTTTTGAACTACGCACCTGTTTCGAATTGGAAGATTATATTAGCTGACTATAGTTTTACAAATATTTACAAGATGTCCATGAAATTAATTGATGATTTCACGAAATTGTACAATCCCGAACGTATATCGACGATATCGTTAGAAGATGTACATGATACAAATGAAAAAATATATATCATTATGAATTCATTAATACATGCAATCATGTTAATACAAAAATATGCAACATGTATGATTTTTTGTGGACCTTCATCCGTTTTTCCACAATTTTATCATGGTTTGTTGTCATTTTTCCAACAATTATTTGGTGATCTTATAAAAACACGGAAAGAAATCAATGTATTCTTACGCAAACATGAGATTTACAAAGAACCGAATTTAACAAGTTGTTTGGTAAAAGAATATTTACAAGAATTTGTTCAAGAGTATGAACATCTTCCGAAAGAAACATTATTTGAGTTTTTGTATCAATTAAATCAAAAAAGATGTTTAGCTATGAAAAAATTCATACAAGATACATATGAACTCGTACGTGAACATGAAGAAACATTTATTTATAAATTACGTAAATTTGAACGTTTGGTTGAACAAGAAACATTTTTAGAACCATTAAAATTATGTAATGAAACAAGTATTTTATTAGTATGTTTTGAAGTTTCAATGGGTGCATTATTAAAAAAAGGTTTTGTTCCAAAGTTACCATATCCTTCAAATCAAGAAGAAATGGAAATGATGGATTCACGTTTTGGAAATGTGATGGATCTTATTGGAAAACGTTGGAAAGACGCACGTGACACTATTTTCGCAAACTGTCCTCCGCAAGGATTTCCATTAATTGAAGAACATCGTAAGGAATTGAATGACATCTTTCGTGCATTTGATACAGAATGGTTATTTTATGAACAAGAATTTTCATCAAAAATGTCGGAAGTATCATTAACAAATAGTCCAAATGATTATGATGTAAGATTATCTTTACGTTTTTTTCAAGGATTAACAATGATGAAGTGTGCAAATGTATTACGTCGAATGTCATTTTTAATTTCATTTTTAGATGACATGACACCTATTATTCAACAAATAATATGTGGTTCAACAAAAGAAATCTATATATTTTTAACTACGATTTTACAGAAGTTACACTTACGTAAAATTGAAAAAAACTATTCCGATCAAAGGATTGTATTTTTAACATCAGAATTAACTTCAAAAAAGAAAAAGGTTAAGAAAAACAAAAAAGTTATTCAAAAAACCGCGTCTGAAAGTATTGAGAAATCTTCCGATGAAGAAAATCAAAAAAAAAAAGAAAACAATATGAACATCAATGTTGCATATGAAATGAAACCAAATGGTGAATTAAAATGGAAAAAGATACCAGAACCTGTTGTCGAAGCAAAAATAGTCGGTACCGATCAAAAAACATCAAAATCAAAATGGAAAAGAATTGATTCAGGAACAACATTATCAACAACATCTACATGGGATTCATCATCAACATCAGGTGATGATAATGGAAAATGGGAAAAAGTTGGACAAAGAAGAAATAAAAAGAAAAATGACACGGATGAAAAAAAACAGGAGAAAATACAAACATATTCACAAACAGTTAAGAAGAATAATAATAATAATGATAATCATACGAAGAAGAATGATACAAAGAAGGATGTACAAGTGTCCTCCGCAAGCGTTCAAGTGTCTTCCGACAACAAACAAATATCCTCCGCAAGTGTGCAAGTGTCACCCGACAACAAACAAGTTTCCTCCGCAAGTGTTCAAGTGTCATCCGACAATAAACAAATGTCCTCCGCAAGCGTTCAAACGCAATCGAACATCATGCAAACGAATCCTGTAGATAAACAAATGTCCTCCGCAAACGTTCAAGTGTCTTCTGAGAATAAACAGATGTCCTCCGCAAGTGTGCAAGTGTCTTCTGAGAATAAACAAGTGTCCTCCGCAAGCGTTCAAGTGTCTTCTGAGAATAAACAAGTGTCCTCCGCAAGCGTTCAAACGCAATCGAACATCATGCAAATGAATCCTGTAGATAAACAAATGTCCTCCGCAAGCGTGCAAACACAATCGAACAATGTGCAAACATTTTATCCGCAAAATAATAAAAACAATCATTGTGGTACCACACTTCCGCAATCATCATTGTATATACAACAACAACCTTTACATGTCCAAGTAGATGTACCCTTACAAGCTGTGAATGATTTTGCAGTGCGTCGTCAATTAAATCGTCAGCATCAGCAACAATTAATCAATCAACATCAGATTCAACAACAAAATCATCAGATACTCTTACAACAACAACAGCAACAGAATGAGTTATATATGAAACTCGAACGTGAACGTCAGATACTTCAACAGCAACAACAAGAGATTGAAATGCAAAAAATGCAAATTCAGGAGCAAATGAATTCTTATCCTCGTGTAAATCCTGAGACTGGTAATTATACAGGAAATGCTTACGAAGCAAGTTTATTATGTGCTGATGGTAAAACATTAATGTATGGTATATTTGTACCTCAACAATATACATCTGCTTATCATGTAACACGTCCTCGTATTCATTTTGATTAAATGTATGTGTGCGATTTCGAAAGAAAAAAAACAAATATATTTTTTTAAAAAAAAATAAAAATAAAATAATAAATGTCTGATGAATTCTTGAATTTATATTGTCCACATTGTTTTCAAGAGATCATTGTAAAAAAAACTGAATTAAACTGTAAAATATTTCGACACGGTGTGCTTAAAGATACTTTTCAACAGATTAATCCGCATGCTTCAAAACAAGAATGTGACACCCTTGCTGAGCAAGGAAAAATATATGGATGTGGAAAACCCTTCCGAATTATTGAATCAACAGCAGGTGTTTTCGACATCGAAATATGTGATTACATTTGAATCCCGACGTGTATCTTGTGCAGAAACGGAAGTATCACGTTGGATTGGACGTGTTGGGGAAGAAATATTTCAAGTATTATATACGAATGAAACAATAAAAAGTTTAACAGGTGTTTATACAAGTATGAAATCAGACAAGGTTGTAAAAGAATTTTCATTAAAGACTTTAGATTTAAATGATCCATATCGTTATGATCCTATTGCAGCACGTTGGTTAACAGAATGTGAATATCATACAATTGTTCAACGTCAATTTTCAGAATATACTTTGAATATACATGATATATTTTATGATCAACATTCTTTTTGTATAATATACGATCGTGGATATGAAGTAGAACCAATGAATTTTTATCAAAATATTCGATATATTATTGATATGATTACTACATTAAATGCAGAAGGAATGTATCATTTAGATACAAAATCTGATAATTTTTTGTATGATCGTGTAAAAAATCGAATTGTTATTCATGATTTTGGATTATGTTATTTTGATCTTGGAAAAACATTATCATCTGATGAAAAACGTACAATCTTTTTATCACAAATGCGTTTATTATTTACACAATGGAATTATTCGATTCCGTATGATATCTTACAAGAATATTCGATTCCGGAAGATCTCGTGAATTTACCGGTTGATACAATTTACGAAGACATTTATTTTAAAAATATTGAACCTTTTTTGTTAAAATGTAAATGTTTTGATGTCTTTGATGCAAATTTTCATTTCTAAAAAAAAATGCAAGTAAAAATTACATTTATGTCGGGTTATGAATTATTTCTTTCATGTTCTGAAGAAGATCGTGTGTATGATGTAAAACAACGTGTGTATGAACAAAAAATATATGAAGACAACGACAACGTCGATTCTTTCAATGACCTTTTATATGTTTGTCGTCAAGAACTTTTCTACGAAAACGAACCTTTACAAAATTCAACACCTTTATCAAGTTTTAATTATGTCGACACCTTATGTTTTGATATTCTCATAAAACAACATCCGTACGAAAATGATTATAAATACAAATTAAACTTGAAGGAAATTCCGAAAAAAAATATAATTATCAAAGGAGACGAATATCATATTTTTTTTTCAATTATCAACATGAACCCGGAGCGTTTTCGTGTTTATTTTCATTGTATAATTTACAATAAAAATACGAATGAGATCAGATGTAAAACGAACATGGGCTTACATCTTGGTGGTGTATACGAACGTTTAAAATACAAAAACGGTGTACATACATTTGATAATTATGAAGTTGAATTTTATTTTACAATGTCTTCAAGAGAAGATGTTGTATGTATGATTCCAAAATATTATTATGTACAAAATATATATTTTCAAGATTATTTCAAAACAAAACAAAAGAAACACGAACGAACAATATTATGTCAAAATATGATTTATTATTTTAACATGAAAGATTACACATGGGAATCTCAAGAATTGTTTTTAAACAAAAAAGTATATTTCGTAACAAATACGTCAGAAACAATATATGCATTTTGTGAAGAAAATGAAAATGTGTATAAATTAATACCATTTACAAACGAATGGGTTGAATTACCAAACACAAACATACCTATACCATTAAATTATTTAGATTGCGTGTGGAGATTTGTGGATAATAAATTTTACATCAAAAATCAATCTCGGTGTCAACAAATAATATTTGACACTGTTTCGAACACATTTTTTTCCAAATAAAACATTTTTTTGTGTATTTTTTTTAGATTACGTACAATTTTACATCAGAAAAACATTTTTTTTTGT
>JACCEC012092522.1_pt1 | contig 17650 bp, 17 predicted proteins | sample 7450121 | NCBI WGS metagenome assembly JACCEC01 (sample SAMN15323455, study PRJNA562643) | freshwater metagenome | isolation source: river surface water | place: USA:Blue River Watershed | collected 2017-08-18 | reverse complement strand
GGAGATCTTAATAAGATTTCTATATAAATTTTAATAATAATTAAATGGCGCGCCCCCCTTAAAAGCTCAGCCATTTATTCATATAAAGAGTATTTCATATTAGGTCTAATTGTGCGACTCATTTTGTGTGAACTAATATAAGTATTATCTGCGAATAAAGCCTTCTTCATTGTGTAGAACTCTTTCACTAATGTTTTTCCATTATAAATATCATCATACAATTGAGTATTAACTAATTCAACATCATTTCCATATTCATCAATCGTCTTCAATGGAATTCCTTTGATCTTATACAAGTCACCGATGCAATAGAACTTCTTACCCAAGAAGTAACTGACTGAATCAGTATCCTTTTCAACCTTAACATTACCAAGATCAGCGCCAATGCTCACAGGGTAGTGACCAATTTTAGGTTGGGTATATTCAGTAATATTTTTAATGAACTGCTGTTCATGTTTCTTATTAAAGTAAATACTATCGGTTTCAATATGAATAACATCATCACTATTGCTTGGAAGGCAACGAACATACTCAAACAAAAGTCGCTTACTGTATGAATAAACCATTACACCTGCACTAACCCACGCATTAAGTTTTTCACCATCGGAAACCTTTTCTGCGTTAACGCCATTAAGCTTAAGTTTTGAGTCATTGGTATACTGTAACTTGAAATAACGAGAAGGATCTTCAACAAGCTTTCCCGATAAACTATTCAAAAACAACTTAATGCACTCACGAAGGGCTGGATTATAGCGGTCGTCATTATCTACTTTATATTTATCCTGCTGTTTCTTCTCATCATAAAGAGTATTGATATAGTCACCAAAGATCTCATCACCTTTAATATATGAGTGACTTACAAGACCTTTAACAACCTCAAAAGATTTAAGACCATAATGTTCCTTCATATATTTGATCATGAAACTATCAAGATAGATCTCATCAATACTATTGTTATTCCATACTAAAACATCTTTATCATTTTTACTGGCGATAGGCTTGAACTCATAAGGTGTTTCAAACTGTAAGTTCTTAAGATGATAGTAACCATGGTTCATTATATTATAAGTATCAACCCATTCTGACTTTCCACATGGGATTAACATGTAGATCATAGACGCTGGATATTGACTCGCAATGTCAAAGCTGATTAAACTATGTGTATGTTTGCCCGGTTGGTTACTATGACTAATACCGCCACGCTTAAACTTATTAATGAATTGGATCTTTTCAACATCAATCTGTTTATCATTTGAAACGAAATCAAGATAACGGCGATAAGCTTTAGTCTTAATATACTTACCGTTGACCTTCTCAAGACAGCTATTCTCTAAGATTTTCTTACTCAAAGAGCCAATGGTATTAGTTCCCATAAGGTCTACCTTCTGCTTAAGTTCTGGCTTATACTTGAAAATGATATTAATAAGATCAGTAATTTGTGAGCGGAAAGAAGACCACACATGCATAAGCCCGATACAATCAAACATACAGTATTCAACATAGAGTGACCAGAAATTAGGCTCAGTTGTTTGTAACATCATGAACTGATTAAATGTCAAGTTTGGTTTGTAAAAGCAAATATTTTTATTTGTCAATGTTTCGCCATTGTATTGAAACTCAGTCAATTTAGCCTGCTTAACTTTAAAAGCCTTACACAAGCTATCAAGTGACGCAGTCAAAAAGCAGCAACTATCCTTAAAAAGATGACTCTTGTATTGCATTCCAATAATAGAGTAGCCTCTTAGCTGTGTTTCAGTATGTAGTTGTTCATGCTTAGTCAAGTAGCTAAGCAAGAAATACAAATCAAAGCGAGATCCATTATGTGCGATACAATGATAGAATCGGCCTTCACTGCATTCTTGACTGAGCCAGTCCAAGAACTGGCGACATGATGACTTATTAGCATCAGTTATGAATGTAACCTGTTTGTATTCATTTGATTTATACGGACAATAATAAGCACATAGAATAGTATCCTTAAGAATAAATGATTTACGAGATCCTACCATTACATACTCATCAGTTGGCCGTGTTTCAATATCCCAGTATAACATTCCACGCTTTGTGTTTTTATCAGTGAACGACTTATAAGTCGCTGAAACAACATAATAATAATGGTTATCAGCAACATAAATATATTTATATTTCTTATTGATCTCATCATTAAAATGCTCATCAATGAAAACAATGATAGAATCTGAGTTAGTTAATGTAACATAAATTTTATTTAGAACATCTGCAGAGATAGCAGATCCATAAGTCAGCCCATGCTGTTTACGCAGGTCAGCATAGTTAAGCTTAGTTTTAGTCATATATTCCAAGATCTTAAATCCACAGTCATTATGCTGTGCTTTAGGATTATATAGATCAAAAGTATAATATGCAGTTTCTTTAGTAATTCTTTCTTTTCCATGATAGTTACACCCACCGTCTACTTCCAAAAAAGAAGGAACAACAAAATTAAATACATCCTCATTACCGATGATATCAGAAATTAAAGTGTAATTTTCACTTTCTGATTTAATATTCTGTTGTTCAATTGCATTCATCCAATTAAGAAAATGCTGTAGACTGGTGAAATTAAGTGTTCGCGAAACATTAGCAATGGAAGACTCTAACTTCAGCCTAAAGGGAAGATCTTCGTTACCAATAAATTTTGTAACATACTTATCAAGATCTCCAAATGGAATAGCTAATCTTTTTTTTTCTTTTAGCTTTTTCTCAGCCTCCTTCTTCTTGCGTGCTTCTTCGCGTGCCTGTTGACGGGCGAGCTTCTCAAACATAGCCTGCATCTCAGCCAAGAAGCGAGCCTCTTCTTCGGCCTCCTTCTTCTTGCGTGCTACAGTTTCTAAGCGCTTGCGAACAGCCTTCTCCTTCTTGTTAAGTTCAGCTACGATCTCATTTAGTGTTTCTTTGTCATCAACAAAGAACTGTTGGGCGATCAAATACTCGTTCAAACGCTTGCCTGTGTATTTCATCGGACGGGGCATCTTCTACTATATCATACGAAAAAAAGTTTTAGGTGGTGGCGCGTTAACTGGACTCGCCGGAGGATTCAGCCGGAGCCGGAGCCTCTGCCGGAGTTGCCGCCTTCAGCCGGTAGTAACGATCAAGTGCGCGTTGCTTGATCTTATCTCTGTTTGCTTCATAGTAAGCCTTATCAGTAGCCTTTCTCTTCTCACGGATCTCTTCACGATGTGCTTCGTAATACTTTTTGTGATATTTGCTATACTTTGTCGCTGGTTGTTCCGTATCCATTTTTTCTATTATGATAACACAAAAAATGTTTAAGTTATGCACACATTAATTAAGTTTGGTTAGTCGGTCTAAAGGGATGAAAAAACAGAGTTGTTCTCTATCAAAACTGCGTGACCGTTTGAACATACGCTTATCTATATTATTAAATGCCTCTGGGGTATACTCAATATACCATATTCCATTAGTGAACTGAAAAGCAAAATATAACTTCTTACCTGCTTTTAGTTTAGTTGCCTTATTACAACCGATCATAATATCCGGAAAGGCACCATATTTACATGTTCGTGTCTTCAATTCAACATCAGCATTTGCACCAACAAAGTCAATCTCATCATATCGTTTTTCATGTAACATCAATGTAGAATCAAAAAACTTCAATGTATTATATGCTTTCATTTCACCTGCTTCGCCAAATTCTCTATCGGCTTTCGTCAACTGATCCATTGCTAGCATCTACTACTATGCCGGAAAGTTTTTCCATCAGAATCTTTTTCCGCATACGAGTTTCTTTTGATCGGCGATTGATCTCATCCTTATGTATTTCATAGTATCGTCGCCTATCTTCTTTAATCTTTTCTTTATTAAGAATATAGTGTCTTTGCATGGGTGATAATGACTTATAAAGTTCTATATCTTTCAATATATCTTCCATTACTTTCTACGCTGTTCTGATAAAATAATTGCTCTCATTTGCGCAACTGCCTTTTCTCGTGTTAGTGGATCATGTGAAAAATATTTCTTCCGGCCGGGTTCCTTTTTGGTAACCTTAAAGCCTCCCGTTACTTTCTTAATCTCATAAGGCATTCTATATCATGCGAACAAAAACTTAAAACATTTTATTTAGTATTAGTAGAACCATGACTGAGCAATACGACGAGTTTATCCGCGAACTGCAGAAGCTACCAGATTTCAATCGTCTACCTCTTCCAGATAGTGTTAGGGAACGACTGAACATCCCTCTTCAGTATTCCTATTTATCTATAAAAGAAACAGTTGGGAGAGCATTTGATAACACTCAAGAATATGTTAATGCTGGTAATATGGAGATCAGAGATCAAACTAAAGAAGATATTGTATTCCCTGCTATACCAGAAAAGCATTTCCTCTTGGAAGAGCTTGAAACTATAACAGAATGTTACGGTCCTACTGGGACAAATGAAACTACAGTAAGTGAAATCTCTTCCGAAACTCCCTCTCCGCCTCCTCCATCGTTGGATACTCCCATAGAAGCCAGCGACTCAAAGCCCCAGCAGTCAACGGATCTTTCCAATTCTCTCCCATCCCAGCATGACGAGTAATATAGGCACGACGAACTTTTAATGCCGCCTGCTTTTCTGCTTCATTGCGTCTTGGTAAAAGAGTAAAATCTCTCATACCTGCTGCACCAAAAGATACTAATTTCTGTTTACCATTCGGTAATATAAAATTAGCATCCCATTTTTTCATAGGGTTTTTGCTTTGCTGTAACCCTAAAAAGCGGATCTGAGATTTGTTTATGTGTATGTTCATTCTATAAACAGCGTCGGAATTATTTACCTGCACCGCCACCCTGCGTTGACAATGACTTTTTGCCTCCACCCCATTTAGCACCTAAACCAAACTTCTTTCTAACTAATGCATCAGTTGTTTTATATTTCTTTGTGATCTCATCCATCAACCGTGCTTTTTGTTCCTTTGGTGCATTTGTTGTAGTCAAAGTATTAATACGGGCTGCATATGCTTCTTCTTCTTGCTTAGGCATATCTCGTAGATCTCTAAAGCCTCCAGTAGTTTCTGCAAGAGTTTTTAGTGCCTCATTTACCCGTTCAGCGGGAGAAACAATCTCATTTGTAACAGAAGCTGTTTTCTCACCCTTCATTTTTTGCATGATTTCAGCGACGCGTTCACCTCTGCGCTCGTCACGACTTTTCGCGCCCGGTGTCTTGTGAGCATAAGGTGACTCTTCACCGAATCCACGAGTCCATGGTTCATGACCCTTTGCCCATGGCTGAGCGTTACCAACACCACGAACATCATCAGCGGACATTAAAGGGATGCTATTATCCATAAAGCGAGTTGGAATAAAATCATCGCGACGCAGGTTATAACCCATAGGATGTGTCGCTATTTTATTAGATGTCTTCGCCTGCTGAAGAGCCTTTGCAGCCATTTCTACCCGACGCTGGGCCATAACAGTTTTCACCTCATGTGGTGCAAGACCATAATTAGTTAAGAACATCTCTTCGGCCTCTTCGCGCTCTTCATATTTAGATCTGAAATAATCCTTCATCATTTCCTGCAGATACTGTTCACGGTCAGCACGCATAAACTGGTAGACATCAGAAGGAGCGAAAACCTGCTTCAATGCCTTCTGGCGCTCCAAATAATCATCTTCTAAGCCTAGAACGGCATCATGATAAGTTCCATCGGGGAACTGCTTGAAACCATCGCCATACATGCGATACGCCATCGTCTTAGGGAAATCCGATGACACGGCGTGTTGCTCATAGAAATAAGTCTTGAGAGGAGGCTGATCAGTAAGAGCGCGTGGAGGATCACCTTTCTCACCCGTAGGAATCCAATTGAACTTACGCTTTATCACCGGAACTTTATTTCCCTCAAGAAAAGGAATGTCTGTGTGATACATACCAGCTAATGTTTCAGCAATAGGCATTGACTTCTTCATCTATATTAATACCTGCTAAATAATTTCTTGAGATCCAATTTCATCTGCATTTCCTTTTGCTTACTGGCTTCTTCCATTTGCCGTTTCTCTCTCTCTGCTTTCCATTGCTCAAATTCTGGGTCTACAGCCGGAACAATAGGCTTTCTCTTAGGCTTCTTAATAATAACTTCCTCTTCAGAAGAACTACTATCAGATTCAATAATAACTTTCTTCTTCGGTTTCTTCTCAAGTTTCTCATTCAACTTTGCAATCATGTTAAGCAATTCCGCTTGCGATGGTTGACTATCCTTTATCACTGGAATATCAATCGGTGACGGCATAGGTTCCTTTGGTTTGCGTAGACTACTGACAATCTTTACTGCCTCTTCCTTCTTCTTTTTGATCTCCTCCTTCTCCTTCTTGGCTGCTTCTGCCTTCTCCTTCCGGGCTTGGCGAGCCTTTGCTAATGCTTCTAATGCCTTTACCGGAGCGGGTTTCTTTGGTGCTACTGGCTCGCTTATCTGATCGCGTTCACTCTCGGAGTCACTCTGCGGGGAGTTGCCCGCAGCAACGAATGATTTGGATGAGTTCATTTGTTCTAATAATACATTCTAATATTTTTAATTTAACCCTTTATTAGAACATACAGTATGCCGGAAAAGTCAACTTACTTTAGCGATAGTCCATTGTATCAAATGCACGATCGCCTTAAATTATATATCAAACGCTATAGAAATAGAACATGGAGTAACCCAATGACTAGTTGTGAGAAACGACTGTTTTTTCCTGCTCGGCCCTCTCAGCCAAAACTTTCTTAGCGGCAAGATCTGATACTATTTTATCAATTTCCATAGCTCTCTTATGTATTTCAAAATATGCATTATAGAGATCTATTTGTTCTTGTTGTTTTATGCTTTTTTCTTGTTTAACAAATGGTGGTTCGGTGGACTTACTGCAACTCATGTATGGTTCACATTTGGGCATCATCTACTATGCCGGAATAATTAAATTGGGATCGCGGTATACCCAGTGAATCCTGCAAATGCGAACTGGTCGCTTCCACCGTTGGGTATTTCTAACTCTTGCCCTAATGTGCCTCCAATATAACCAGTTACTCGGTATACGGGACCACCACCATTATTTATAAATGTGTATTGAATATCTGGATTCAATCCAGACGGTGTTAGGACTGGTTCAGTTATAGTAATAGGACTTGTTGGGTAATCTGGAGGTGGAGGTGTTCCGCCAAGTGCTACAGTGTATCCAGTATATCCATTATTGGGTGCTACTACCTGCTGGCCCGGTGCGATCTCAGTTAGAACTGGACCCGGTGGCTGTCCACTGACATATAGAGTTACAACATATGAATCAGTTGCACTACCATTTATGAATGTATAGGTAATTGTTGGATCAATACCGATAGGAGTCATTCCAGATACAGCCGTGATTGTAATAGGAGAAGAAGGGAATGAAGGTGTCGCTTCTGTCATGGTATACCCATTGAGTCCAGTCAATGCTGGATCAGCGACCGCTGGATATGTATCACCAACTGCAACATTTACTGGAACATCTGGAACACTATTTGTGTATGTTGTTAATGTCGCCTCAACACTCAATCCATTGCTAAAACGGTAGTTATTCGCAGGATCTAATGGCGCGACTGTAGTAACCGGTGCAGTTACTGGAATAGTTCCAGATGGAGGCAATGGCTCAGTAGATGCACTATTGAGTGGTGCATAAATTGCCTGCAATGCTTGGGGTGCGATCATAACCGTTGGATTTGAAGATGAACCCAAATACTGCGCGTAGAATTTGATTTGAACAGTATCACCAACGGAATATGTTAAGAATGTATCGGGATTGATTGTGATCTGTGAAATCATGTTTACTGGAACAGTGAAATACTTAGAATCTGTGAAATAGAGAGTTCCAGCCGCTGGAGAATGTGCGGCTCCATTCTTACTGATTGTTGAAGTCCATTGTAAGGGATGACTTGCATTTAGAGCCATTGTTAAGAAACCCAAGAACCCGATCACCTTATCAGTCCATCTCCAGAAGGGAGTCGCCAATACTTCAGTGTAAGTAAAGATTAATGTAGGACTTGTTGTAATTTCACTACCAACAGATACTGCAGAAGTGAACCCATCAAAAGTGCATGGAGAACTATTAACAGCAGAGTCAAGACCAATGACATTTGGTGCTGAAACTGTAACAGTATTATCAGCAGTAGAAACGGTTATATTAGTTCCAGCGGCGATTGTGATCTGTGCATTCGCTCCATTGACTGACAATACACCGTTATTGCTTACAGTAGGATTTGCAGGATCGGTTGTGTCAACCACAATACCAGTTCCAGCCACAACAGATTCCACACCAGTATTTGGAGAACTATTCGTGAATGTAATATTGGTTCCTTCAGTTACAATACCAATTCCAGAACCTGCAATAAGAGAAATAGCGCCCTTTTCATTGTTCACGGTCAACACACCGTCATTTGAAACTGTAGGTGCATTTGCAGTTCCACCAACAACAATACCAGTTGATGCAGTCAATGAACGAACACCACTATTTGTGATCACAACGCCGGTTCCCTGCGCTTCAACACTGATTCCATCACCTGCTCCAACTTCTGATACTGCAGGGAGAGATGATGCAGCCGTGAGTTGACCCTGCGCATTTACAGTGATAGAGGGATAAGTATAAGTTCCTGCAGTGACAGCAGTATTAGCAACGCTGAGTGTAGGGCTTGTTCCACCAGTTGTTGCAAGACCGGTTCCAACACTGACTGCTTGTATACCAGTTGCATTAATGATAGGCTCGGCCGCTGTTCCACCTAATGAAATACCCGTGCCTGCTGTGACACCAATAACACCAGTATTATTTACAATAGGATTTGTTGCAGTTCCACCAATACCAATACCAGTTCCTGCTATCACAGACTCAACGAAATCAGTAGGGGCTGTATTGGAGATCGTAATAACACCGTCAACAGTTGCAACACCAATATTAGTTCCTGCAGAAACTGTAATAGCACCCTTAGCAGAGTTAACCGTAAGCACACCATCATTTGTGATCACTGGATCGGTTGCAGTTCCACCAACAACAATACCAGAACCGGCTGTTACAGACTCAACGAAATCAGTAGGAGCAGTATTAGAAATTGTAATAGTTCCGTTAACAGTAGCGACACCAATATTAGTTCCTGCAGAAACAGTAATAGCACCCTTAGCAGAATTAACAGTCAAGACACCATCGTTTATTATTTCTGGTTCTGTAGCAGTTCCATTAACAACAATACCAGAACCTCCAACAACAGCTTCAACACCAGCAGGTGCAGTATTTGAGATCGTAATAACACCATCAGCAGTTGCAACACCGATATTAGTTCCAGCGGCCACCGTGATCGCACCAGTTGCAGAATTCACTGAAGTTACACCTCCAGACCCACCAGATGCAGAGATCGTAGCAGTGCGAACACCATTTGTTGTTGCAAAGTTTACAGTTACATTTTCGCCAGCAACAATATTATTAACGAACTGTTCACCAACGGTTGTTAAGGGAACGATTGTTGCACCAGCAGGCATGGCGGCCGCTGTATTGGGAACTGATCTGTTATTTGCAGGTAGTAAAACCACAGTGGGTGCAAGAGTAAACTTAACCACTTCAGATGCAGCAGTAGTTCCAGCAATCGCAAATGCATTTTGACCAAGAACGATAGTCTGAGGAACTGCAGTTGTAGCACGAATGGCCGGTGCATCAGTTTTAGCAGTAGAAGATGACATGGCGAATGATGTTTGCGCGATATTATGGGGTGTGGTTGTAGTAGAAGTTATGGTGACCAATTGAGTAGCAGATGAAGAAGTATTTGAGTTATCAAGAGCGCATGATAATAGACGGCTGATTAGTGCAGTTCCACCAATTGCAATACATGAACCAGTTGTGCGAACAGATAGATCACATTCAGACATAATGAGCCAACCAACATTAACTGCAACAAGTGCAGAAGTAGAAGTCATATCAGCCTCTTGAGTAATGATACAGTTTTGAACAATGGTTCTTTGGTCACCTGCTGTTGTTCCATTAATAATTATTGCTGAACCATTGATCGCTGAATCGGCTTCAATACGCATTCCATTAACGATGACAGTATGTTTCTTTGTTGATACATCTTCAATTTGTCCACTTAGGAAGAAACCAGCAAGAATGACTTGATTATTATGTAAATTATCAACATCTGTAATGTTAATCGTGATCTTACCACTCAAAATAACACCTTCAATTGAACGATCGCTTTGGAGGTCGCCCTTAATCATGATATGACCCTTTGTAATTGTCAGATTCTCATTGTATTCGCCGGCCGCCACATTAATTACCATGTTAGAAGAAAGTGCGGCCTCCGCTGTGGTGATTGCCTTCTGGATCGTCGCAAAAGGAGCATTAGCAGAACCATTACCCGTTGTATCCGATCCATTAGCAGATACGAAGAACTCATTAGCATCCTTAAATGCAATGGCTTCATTGAGATTCACACCATTCGCGATAATATCTTTGTTCACCTCCAATGCATCGGCACCATTTGGATCATACGACATCTCAAGAGTATTAGCAGGTGCGGCCGACTCTGATAGAGCCATAAGCAGTTTTGCAGGAACTACGCCATCCGCCGACCTCACACCAAGTTCTGCGGCTATTTGTATAGGATCAGTTACAGTTATGAAATCAAAAGGCTCATTTGCACTAATCAATGAAGTGCGTATATCATCACACGCGAGATTTGCAGTCCCACTCTGGAATACAACGGGGCCAGTAACTGGCTGATCGGCTTCAGTTCCACTTAGAGAAATAGACGCGAAGTTATTGGCTTGGATCCATGAACCAAATGAACCATTTTCGGGTGTTGTTATGGCGACTAAAGTAAAGATCATAGAACCGCCCGGGTAAAGGTCAACAAATCGCCATGGGCTATAAAGACCACCAGCAGCACCAGAAATACGCAGAGGTTGTTTACTTGCAACTGTATTAGTGATCTGGATCATAGTCCCGGGTGTGAGTGTATCACATGGACCGGGTAAAGTCACACTAAATGCACCGGGTGCGAAAGTTCCAGTGGTGTTTACTTGGAAAGTAATGATTGTATCACCAATAACTTGAGATTGTCCCATCGCATACGCCGCACCAAGTCCATTAAAAATGATAGGTGTTGCTGTTACAGTTGTCCATGTAGCGGCTGCGGTCTTTGCGTCAACATATGCTTTAGTGGCGGCTTGCGTTGATAATGTAGGTGTAGGAACATTAATCGTTCCAGTAAAGTTTGCAACTCCAGAACAAGTTAAACCTCCAGCAGCAACAAATGTTCCATTAACAGTTGCAGCACTTACAACACCAGTTGCAGTTACACTTGTAGGGAAGATCTCACCAGAATTGATTTGACCACAAGTTATTGCATTTCCCGTAATGCTAACACTGTTTAATGAACCACCAATGCTTACAGTAGAAGGAGCATTAGGGAATTGTCCCACGCCGAGAATTTGGATCGGACCCGATGCTTGTAGACTGATCCCCTTTGTAGCATCACTGCTTGTCATGTTGATGTCGTCAGTAAACACATTAACACTATTGGTTGGAACGGCCAGTGTTCCAATATTGAAGTCAGAAGCAGTTCCAGTAAAATTATTGGTAGCTGTAAAGGTATTTACACTATTTAGTCCAGCACCACCGGTTCCTACAGCGCTGTCCACATAAGCCTTCGTGGCGGCCTGCTGGGCCGTTGTAGGAGTGGGAACCGTTACAGATGTTGCACCTGCAAGATTCACAACAGATGATGCTGTGATCGCCGCAACCTGCAAAGTATCAGTCAATAGACCACCAAGAATTGTTCCACCATCTCCAACTGTCAATGAATTAGCATCAATCTCACCAGTGGCTGTTATTGTTGCACACTCAATATCACCAACGCTATTAATATCATTTCCATCAACAATGATATGATTAATAGGCCCACCAACACCAACTGTTCCAACTGCTGCATAGAGTGAAGATGAAGCACCACCAGTGATATTAACTGCACCTCCGGCGGCTATGACAGTTGCCGCAAAACTGGTAATATTTAGAACATCAGTTGTTCCATGTGCGCGAAGGTTAACATCTTGAGCATGGATCTCAAAAGTATCAGCAATTGGTGTAGAAGATGAACCCACTAAAAAATTATCCCCGTTAAACTGTTGGCTGTTTGTAAAAGTATTGTTAGCACCAGTGAGATTTGCTTTATTGGCGATAGATGATGCCGTAGTTGTCAGTGAAATACTACCGTTACCTGCTGTAACATCATTTACGGCATTCATACTCAACCCATTCACATTGCCGGCACTGTTCAAATTGTAACCAGCCATATTAACATTTTGAGTCGCTGGGTATTGACTCCATGTAGAAGCACCACCACTTATAACAAGTGCATCAGCATAAGCTTTTGTGACAGCATCGGAAGGTTGTGTCGGAGTCGCTAAATCCGTAATCTTATAGCCGTCCATATCCTGCGTCGCTGATGCAGGATTAGTTGTAAGTCCGGCTGAACCAAGTTGATTAGGCGGTAGTTCTAATGACATTTTTATCTGTATTAAGTATAGAAGAAAAATGTCGCTACTAAACCAACCTTCACGAATTTTTATTAGTGCAGACGATCTTGAATGGGGAACTGGACAGAACTTCAATATGACTCTTGAAGAGGCTGTTACTGGGGCAGTTGGTGTTGAATGCTCTCGTGCGGCGATCCCGAACACCCAATATCCAATCCCTGCTTATCAGTCTAAGTTCTATTATTCTATTAATGGAGTCAATGATTATGTGCAGTTAACCTATCAACGCAATTTCACTTCAATGTCTGATCTTATCACTCAGTTAAATGCTGATGCTGTGGCCCAGAATAAGCCAGTTTCATTTACTTATAATACTGATACTAATCGGGTATCTGTTGTTATTGGAGGCACTGCTTTTTCAACTATAACTGTTGATAATACAAATAACTATGCAGTCCTCTATGAAACTTCATTAACTGATACTTATGCTGAAGTTGTAGTTGCCCCGGGAACATATACACTACCTGCTTATATCGCTGCTATGAACTTCGCTATTGCTGGTGGTATTGCTATTGCTTATAATGCTACTGGTTATGCTTTCTGGAACACTTTAGTGATCACTGCAAACTTCGGTTTATCGGGTGGTGTGGTTGTTGCTGATTACAGATGCACAAGTAAGGCTGCGGGTGCTGTTGTCGGCTGGAACATGCAGCCTATTATTAATACTGATACAACGCGCCGTCAGAACTCGGCGGTGAACTATGGTTTTGTTTGGGGTTCTGAGCAGATCTCATTCGGTATTCCAGATACTGATCCAATCACTGGTCCTCCGGGTGCTGCTGTGATTGGCGGTATACTTCCATTTGTTGCCGGTGGTCTGGGTCAGCCCGTCGCAGTCAGTCCCCGCACGGTTTATGATCTTGCACCGGGTAATGTGAATGCTGTGAAGAATCGTTTCGGTCTTAACACTCGTCTGGGTTTCCCTTATGCGGGTCTGAGTGGATCTAATGGAGGTGCAACATATACTGGGACATTCCTTCCTAACTTGATAAGAACTCGTGTTATCTATGTGCTTGCTAACTTTGCTATGAACGATTCATTGTCTACCGATGGTCTGCGAACATGTATTGCAAAAATCCCAGTGAACAGTTCATACGGTGGGATTACTATTTATGCACCTGCTGAGTTGAACTTCTCACGCGTTGTTCAGCAGACATTACAGAATCTGCAGATCGCACTCTTAGATGACAACTATCAGCCTTACATGTTGAACATTGAAGAGCCAACTGAATTAGAAATTTTCTTCAAGTATTTAGAGTAATGGAAAGAACACACCGCTATAACTTTTACAAGAAACACGGATTAGATCCAAAAGATAGTTTTTCAATAGAGGAGATCGCAGAAATTGCAAAGGTCCCTAAGGAAGCGTTACTTGAGAGTTATTCGCGCGGTCGCGGGGCTTGGTCTTCAAACTTAGCTTCGGTCCGGCTAAAGAGTTCTTTCATGAAGAATCCCGATACAAAGAAATATCCACGCAGTGAACGCCTATCTGCTCACCAGTGGGGCATTGCCCGTATCTTTTCTCTGCTGGACAAAGGGCGCACATATTACACGGCAGACGCAGATATAGTTAAAAAATATAATCTATAGATAAAATGACTACTATTAATTGGGGATGTCAGATAGAAAAAGTAATCGCTGATGAGGGGGAGAAAGCCCTCTCTTGGGCATTTCTACACCAACACGCGCAAAAGAAGTATAATAGACTTGACATATGGATAAACATTCCGATCATAGTTCTATCAACATTAACAGGTTCCGCGAATATTGGATCAGAAACGCTCTTTGGAAGTAATCAAGTTGCCCCCGTCATCATCGGTTTAGTTAGTTTATTTGTTGGTGTATTGAATACTCTATCAAGTTATTTTGGTTGGGCTAAGCGAACAGAAGGTCACCGTTTATGTGGTATACAGTATGAGAAATATCATAATTTCATTCGTATAGAATTATCATTACCACGAGAGGAACGAATACCTCCATCTGAGTTTTTGAAGATCATCAAAGAAGGATTTGAACGATTGGCCGAAACAGCACCACAGATTCCAGACTCTGTTATTACTATGTATAGAGCGCGATTCGGCAATAATCATGATTTGAGCAAACCTACAATAGCGAATGGTATGGATAAGATAGAAATCTATTCAGAAGCCAAAGAGATCGCAAGTAGACGGGAAAGTCTTATTATACCAGCAGTAGAAGTTCCAATAGAAAATACTATAGAACCTATCATTGAGAAAGCCAAGAAAAAACCAGTTTGGAAATAATATTTGATGATGATAGATGAACACATTAGAAACTACTGGAATACCACAACGGGAATCTGTTCCCGACGCAAAAAGACAGAAACTATTGGCGAAGATGAAACCAGAAGATCGGCCTTACTTACCCGTAACACCTGCAACTGTTATTACCTACGGCCGAATCGGTGCTGGTAAGTCATCTATTATGTATTCATGGTTAAAAAATATGTTCCCCAGATATTACGATGAAGTTATTATCTTTTGTAGCTCTGCAGATAGTAGAGAAGCTTTTGAAAAGTTACCACAGAAAAACATAGTATTCATGACAGACTATAATAATGATGATTTCACTGAATATATAGAAACTTTGAAAAAGGATCAACTTGAGCGCATGGCTGAAGGTAAACGACCATTAAATATTTTTGTTGGCGCTGATGATATTGTTTTTAGTCAAGCTATTGGAGGTAAAGGTAAACCATCAGCACTTGAACGGTTAATGATGGTATGCAGACATGAATTGAACACAACATGTTTTATCTGTGTTCAGCATTCAAAGCAGGTTAACCCTGCAATGAGAAACAATACATTATATCATATATTCTGCCCATTACAACGGAATGATCTTGAAAAGATTGCATCAGAACACTGTAACCATTTGACGGAAAAAGAATTTATTGATATGTATAATGAAGTAATGGATGAGCCACACTGTTTTATTGTAATTGATTATAAGGCTCCGGACGAAGCTCGGTTCAGAAAAAGGTTCAACACCATATTAGAAACGAAATGAATAATCCGGCATATAATGTCTTAGGACAGCTAATTAAGACTTTTGATCCCCGTCAACCGGTTGGCGATGTTCTGGGAAAAGTTCGCTCCGGTATGAAAAAACCTTCTTCGGCGCAAATTGATAAGCAGAAGGCAGAAGATCGGATCGCTATTTTGCATGGCGGAAAGCACAAATAAAAATATCTATAACTGATATATAGAAATGTCGTCATTGCTCCAGTCACCTTTTATGGAAGATGGAATTCACGAAGTTGTTCCGGATGTCGGCAAGCTTGGTTCTAAGCTCGCCGCTTCTTCTGTTATCGCCGCTCGTCGGCGTGTTCGTATTGTTCCCCAGTCCGGCCAGACCTACACTGTTGGTGGTTCTGGTGCTGCAAATACTATTAACATTTTAATCCAAGATGGTCAGTCTTACGCTGATCTTCTCAGTGCTGCCCTTAACTTTGAGGTTGAAGTGTGGGACTCTGCTAATGCTTCGGGGACTACAATGGCGCTTGATGATGGTGCTTTCTGTGTTTTCCGTCGTGCGCTTGTGTCCCTTAACTCTACTCTGATGGACGATATTGACCTTCTCCCTAAGAAGGTTCTGCAGGAAACCTACGCTACGGTTGATCAGTCATGGTATGATACTGTTGGTTCTTGGATGGGTCTGTATAAGGCTAATACTGCTGCTTATGGTGTTGGTGCTTATTCAGCTTCTGCTTACCAGTTTATCCCTAAATATGATGTTGCAATGAAGCTTGCTCTCGCCTCTAATCGTCAGCAGATCGCACAAACCGGAACTGGTGTTCCTACAGTTCCCGGCCAGAATAAGTTCACAGTTCCCGTTGCTATGCTCTCTTCTTTCTTCCGTAACGAAACCCTTTTTCCTCTTCGTAACGCTGGTCAGCTCTACCTACAGCTCAATCTAGCGTCCGCACTTGAAGCATGCGTTTCTACTCGTTCTAGTGGAACAATAAACCCTAATTACCGTATTAAGAATCTTACACTTGATATGGATTTCGTTGATATGCACCCGATGTATCTCTCTATGATGGACTCTATTATGGAGCGCCCAGAGGAGGATGGTGTTCGTTGGCCTTTTGATGCTCACTTGGTTTCTGCACAAAATATCTCTGGTGCTGGTCAACAGAGCGTGATTCTTTCTAAGGCTTCACAGAACATGCGTCAGATCGCTGTTGCTATTCAGCCTCAAGATGGTTTATCTGCTGTTGATTACCCCCAGAACTCTACTTTTGCAAATCCCGGGTTTAAAGACATCCAAGTGAGGTGTGGTTCTCTCTATTTCCCTGCGTTTACATCAGTGGGCGAGCATCGCGCCTACTCTGATCTCGCTTCGGCCTACGGTTCACCTGCTTCTCTTGATAAGTCTGGTCTTGTGGATGTCCGCAACTACTACAAGGGAACACCTTATGCTGCTGGTAGCCTTAATGCAGCTGGAACAAACAACTACTCTGATATGTGGCTCTGGTCTTATTGCTTTGACCGTCTGAAGCATGCTAAGTTGGCCGGTCTTGATCTTGATGGTATTAACACTCTTTCTACTTCCGGTTCTCAGATCGTTGTGCAGCTTAATGCAGAACTCATTACGGGAACAGAAGCATCTGTCGCGTCACAGCCACCTGCAGCTGGTAAAGGTATTGGTAATGCAATTCTCACTGGCGTTCTCCGCTTTACTCGTATCGTTGAGATCAAGGGCGGCGCTACTCGTGTGATCGGTTAAACGAAATATTCCGGCTTAAAAACTATTTTTATTATTAGAATAAATGAATCTCTTATTCATTTCTTCAAATATATAGAGTAAAATTATATGGTTTATAATCTCATTTACAATTAAATGGATGTTATATCTTTGTTTGATGGAATAAGTTGTGCAATGGTTGCATTAAAAAAGGCAAACATTCCTATTAAATGGCTGAGCTTTTAAGGGGGGCGCGCCATTTAATTATTATTAAAATTTATATAGAAATCTTATTAAGATCTCCATATAAGTTTACATGGAAAACTCCATTTATTTCGTTCTGAAAAATTACTCTTTTTCCACCCAAAAAGTTTGGATGCAAAAAGGGCCTCATCATATTGTGTGT
>JACCEC012070471.1_pt1 | contig 17658 bp, 12 predicted proteins | sample 7450121 | NCBI WGS metagenome assembly JACCEC01 (sample SAMN15323455, study PRJNA562643) | freshwater metagenome | isolation source: river surface water | place: USA:Blue River Watershed | collected 2017-08-18 | reverse complement strand
TCACCACGATTTCTTCGAGGCCTTGTGAATAGGAAGGAGTCGATGTGGCCGTCAAAGCCACGATTACGGCCGCTGCCACAGGCGTCGTGCCCGAGCGAATCCAACGGCGATTACGAAGCGTCATGCTGTTGTCCCCCATATGACGATTTTGATGCAGGTACTTCGAGCAACTCAGTGCGGCAGATCACACAAACCCACTGCGCTGACTTGCATAACGGAACCTTTCGAATGCCGAGGCTACTCCCCTCCGCCAACCCGGCGCAAGCCCTGTTGCGCGCAAACCAAAAAATCGGCGTGGGCCGCCAATGCGTCGGCGAACTCTCGTGGTGGCGACGACGCAACATCGTCAGACGGGGTAGTCATCGGCGTCGATACACCCGATACGGCGTGGCCCTCACCCCACTCAACACAGGAAGCTCGGCGCGCCCAACCCGCACCCACGACCCACGTCTGTCCGTGCGAGGTCGCATCAGGGTGAATCAGGCCGGCGAGAAACGGCGCCACGCTGGCGACCGACATCCGCTCACGCAGCTCGTCGTCCAAATGGGCGTCGGTCATGCGGGTGGCGGCATAGGGGGCGATGGCCGAGACCAGTACCCCTTTCGGGGCGGCTTCGGCGGCGAGACTGCGCATGAAAGCGATCAGTGCCGCTTTGGATGCGGCATACGCCGAGAGCCCATGTAGTCCATGCAAGCCGGCACTCGAGACCGATACCACAATACGCCCTGCACCTTGAGCGCGCAGGTGAGGATAGATCGCGTGGGTGACCGCCACGGTTCCCTCGAAGTTGATCGCAAAGATCCGTCGAAAATCTTCGAGGCTGATCTTGTGAAATGGCGCGTGTTGATCGACGCCGGCATTGTTGACGAGCGCATCGAGTCGACCCCAAGTGTCGAGCGCCGTCTGCAGCATCCGTGCACCAGCGCCCTCGCTGCACACATCGTCGTACTGCGCGACGGCCTCGCCACCACTCGCACGAATTTCTGCGACGACCGCATCCGCACTGGAAGAGCGGTTTCGATTATTGACGACGACGCGCCAACCGAGACTCGCAAGATGCAGCGCATAGGCGCGCCCGAGTCCGGCGCCCGCCCCGGTGACGATGACGACACGACCTTCACATCGAGAGTCCTTGACCATGGGTGCGTTTCCTTGTCAGTCTTGCAATGAAAGTTGCGGGTCATCATACCCGCCGTGAGGGGGCTCACTGCATGAACGATCTCGATCCGCGCCTAGCGCGCCTTTTCGACAAGGAAGCCATCCGTGAGGTGCTATCCAAATACGCCCGCGGCGTCGATCGCGGCGATGGACCGCTACTCAAAAGTTGCTACCACCCCGATGCCATCGAAGAGCACGGCGGTCGCTACACCGGCAACGCTCATGACTACGTGGATGGCGCCATACCGCGCATTCGCCTGATGGACTCGATGCAGCACGTGCTCGGTAATACTCACTTCGACTTCGTCACAGACGATCTCGCTTACGTCGAGACCTATCTCGTGACGCTAGCGCGCATGAACATCAACGGCGAGCGCTTTGACACCTTCACGGGTGGCCGTCTCATCGATCGCTTCGAGCGACGCGAGGGCGAATGGAAAATCGCGCATCGACGCACGATTTTCGACTGGAATCGAGACACGCCTTCGCGCGAAGGCTGGGTTGGCGGCATGTTCATTCCAGGTCAGCCTGGCATGCGCATGGGTAGCAAGGGAGAGACCGACCCGTCATACGAACGCTTTTGAGGTTCCGGGGATGACTCGCCCAAACGCACCGTTCAAAAAAACGTTTTTTCCCTCGGCCGCGATGCACGTAGAGCGCCGTTCCGACGGCTGTATCCTCGTCACGCCCGAATTACCGCTCGCCAATTACCTCAGTAACCTGCCAAAGGTGTTGGCGCAGCGAGCCGCTCGCCATCCTCAGAAAACCTATCTGGCCGAGCGCCGCGGCGGTAAAAACTCGCCCTGGACGCACGCAAGCTACGAGCAGATCAACACTCGCTCGCAAGCTTTTGCAGCGTGGTTGCTGGCTCGACACATCGACAAGTCCCGCTCGGTCTTGATTCTATCGGGCAACTCCATCGCTCACGCAGTCATCAAATATGGCGCGATGGCGGCGCGTGTCCCCGCTTGTCCCGTCAGCGTCAACTACGCCTTGATGGGCGGTGACTATGGTCGGCTCAAGCATGTCATCCAGTTGGTGAAGCCCGCGGTGGTTTTCGCCGAGCAAACGGCGCTCTATAAAAAAGCTCTAGAGAGCGTTGATTTCGGCGATGCCGCGGTCATCACCGACAACCCCGGCGAGATCGCACGCCTCGTCGGTAGCGGCGAGGTGTATGCCACAACCGAAGTGCTCGCCACTGCCATCACGGCGGCTGTGGCAGAGTCGATCGAATCGATCGAGCCAGACGAACCCACGCTCTACATGCTCACCTCCGGCAGCACGAGTCTGCCAAAAGCGGTGATTCAGACGCAGCGCATGCTCGCCTCGAACCTCGCCCAAGGCCAGCAAGTGCTGGGCGCGACGGCCGGCTGGGACGACGTGATGCTCGACTGGCTGCCGTGGAACCACGTCTCCGGTGCCTACACCAAGATGGGCACCCTCACGAGCGGCGGCACGCTCTACATCGACGGCGGTCGCCCGATGCCGGGCGCGTTCGATGAATCGCTACAAAACCTCAAAGAAATCGCGCCCAAGTTCTATGTCAACGTTCCATTCGGCTACGCCATGTTGGCCGATGCCATCGAAAAAGATGACGAGCTACGCCAACGTTTCTTCGGCAACTTACGTCTAGCCTTGTATGGCGGTGCAGGGCTGCCACAAGCGCTCTACGATCGCTTCCAGCAGCTGGCCGTCGATACGGTCGGCGAACGGATCTTCTTCACTACCGGCTACGGCGCCACCGAGACTTCATCCGGGTGCATGGCGATCTACTTCCCGACCGAAGAAGTCGGCATTGGTCTGCCGATGCCGGGTCTCACACTCAAGCTCGTGCCGAATGCAGATCGCTACGAAGTGCGCCTGAAAGGCCCGATGATCACCCCGGGCTACCTCGGCCTCAGCGCCGAAGACAATCGCAAGATCTTCGACGACGAGGGCTTTTATCGCACCGGTGACGCTACGCAATTGCACGACCCGAACGATCTCGGCAAAGGCCTGAAGTTTGCGGGGCGTCTCGCTGAGGAGTTCAAACTGTCGAGTGGCACTTGGGTGTCGGCGGGACGACTGCGCGCGCAATTAATAGAGGCGCTCTCTCCACTCGTATCTGACCTCCTCATCTGCGGCGAGAATCGGGATCGCCTCGCGATTCTCGCGTGGCCCAAAGCGGCTGTCGATGCCGCACTCGAAGCCGATCTCGCTGCACGACTACGCAGCTTCAATAGTGGTCGCGGGGCGAGCGAGCGAATCACGAGCTTCAGCATTCTGCGTGAACCGCCGAGCGTCGATGCCCATGAGGTGTCAGATAAAGGCACCATCAACCAACGCGTCGCGCTGCTGCGACGCGCCGCCGATGTCGATCGGCTATATCAACAACCGGAACTCTAAAACCCATGAATCTCGACAATTGTGTCGCCCTCGTCACCGGCGGCAATCGTGGCATCGGCGAAGCGTTCGTTCGGGTATTGCTCGCCGAAAAAGGCGCCGCACGGGTCTACGTCGGCAGTCGCGATCGCAGCTCTGCGGCCCATCTCGAGCAGGAATTTCCGGGGCGATGCGTTGCCATCGAACTCGATGTCACCGACGCAGCTGAGATTGCAGCCGCCGCCGCTGGTTGCCCCGACGTCAACCTGCTCATCAACAATGCCGGCCTGTTCAGTAACAATCTACTGATCGGCGCTCACGATATGTCGCACGCACGCGAAGAGATGGAAGTGAATTTCTTCGGGCCGCTGGCCCTGATTCGTGCGTTCGCACCCACCCTCGCTCGCAACGGCGGTGGCGCGGTGATCAACGTGCTCTCGGCAGCCGCCATCGTCGCGGTACCGAACATGGGTGCCTACTCGCCTTCCAAGGCGGCTGCGCGAATGCTATCGACCTCAGCGCGAGCAGAGCTCGCGAGCCAGGGAACTCATGTCGCAGCCCTGATCGTCGGATCCGTCGACACCCGGATGGCGGCGCACGTGCAAGGCGCCAAAGAAAAACCCGAGGACATCGCCCGCGTCGGTCTGCGTGCCGCCGAACGCAACATCGACGAGCTCGATACCGATCGCATGGCCGTGGACGTGCGCGCCGCCCTGCAGCTCGACCCCAAAGGGCTCGAGAAGCGCATGGCGAAGATGCTGCACGCCACGAGCATCAGCACGGGGCGCTGAGCGCGCTCTAGAATAGCGCAGGGCGATTCATGAGCACGCTCATGTGCTCGGCCGGTTTTTCGCCAGCCTTAAATCGATCAAAAGACGCGCGATCGAAATAATCGCGCCACTCGGTGATCTTGCCATCACGGAAACGCAGAACACCCGCGTACGGGATAGCCACATTCTTACCGTCGGGCGCCGTGAAATCGTCAACACCCTCAGTGAAGACCACATCTCCACTCTCGGCGTAGTGGAAGATTCGCCAACGCACGACTGGCATCTGATCCGAGAGCTTCTCCATGAAGCCCTGCATCGCGGTTTTGCCGACGATCGGCGGGCTGCCCACGTGTGAGTACCACACGATGTCGTCGGCACAGAGCTCGAGCACCGCAGCCAGATCCTTGCGGCGCCAACCCATGATCAAAGCTTTTACGCGCTCAAAGTGAACGCCGCTCGTCGCGCTCATACCCGTGGCTCCCATGGCATCGCTACCTCCGATGACTGCCGCGGCAGCAGGCGCCGCCATCAACCAATCGCGTCTGTTCATGAACCCCTCCATTGAATCGGACTTTCGTGGCTTTCACAATTAGACCACAGTTATACTTTGGTGCGAGACGTCACACCAGCCAAGGGGGATTCGAGGTGCGTACGACTCCAGCAGACAAAATCCGCGACTACCGCGCGCGTGGTTGGTGGGGTGACACCCGCATACACGATATGTTCGATGCGAACGCGCGGGCGAATCCCGATCGTCTCGCCATCGTCGATGCGCCGAATCGAGCGGATCTCGTTGGCACCCCCCCTCAAAGACTGAGCTTCTCTGTCGCAGCTGCACTCGTCGATGGCTACGCATTGAGCCTCGCACGGCTGGGCCTCGGCAAAGACGACGTGCTCGTTACGCAACTGCCTAACATAGCCGAATATCCCGCGCTCTACGTCGCAGCTATGCGACTTGGAATCATCGTGAGCCCGGTGCCGATGCAATTTCGGCGTCACGAGCTCGAGCAAATCGTGCGACTGACCAATGCGAAGGCCATCCTGACGATCGATCAGCTCAAAGGTGTCGACCAAATCGGAATCGCGCTGACCTTGAGCGCAGATTTATCCAAGGAGGCACTAACGCTGCAGGTATTGAGCCTGCGCAGCGCTACGGCGACGACAGAAACGCCACCGGGGGCCATCGCCTTCGACGCCGCCGCCATCGATGCGCAGTCGATCGCGGAGCTGCGTAGCGCCATCGATACCGCGGCTGTCGATGCGGATGACATCGCCACGATCTGCTGGACGTCAGGCACCGAGGGCACGCCCAAAGGCGTGCCGCGCTCCCACAATCATTGGTATGCCATCAGCTTCGCGCATCTGCGCGGCGCGGGCATCCAACCGGGTGAAGTCCTGCTGAATCCGTTCCCGCTCATCAACATGGCCGCAATCGGCGGTTGCTTCATGAGCTGGATGCACAACGGCGGAACGCTGGTACTGCACCACCCGCTCGACTTGCCGACCTATCTCAAACAAATCGCCATCGAGCGCCCGCAGTATGCAATCGCGCCACCGGCGCTGCTCAACATGCTCCTGAAGAACGAAGCGCTGTTGGCGACGGTCGATCTCTCGTCACTGCGCTGCATCGGTTCGGGCTCTGCACCGCTCGACCCCGAGATGATCGCCGGCTATCGCGATCGCTTCGGCATCGAGATCTGCAATAACTTCGGCTCCAACGAAGGCGTATCGTTGATCAGCAACGCCGAGAACGCCAGCGACCCCGTGCACCGCGCGCGCTGGTTTCCGCGGTTCGGGCGCGACGAGATTCAATGGCCATCACCGCCACCCGTGCATATCCGCACTCGCATCATCAACCCCGACACCGGCGAAGAAATCGTCGATACGAGCAAGCCGGGTGAACTGCAGATCACGGGGCCCACGGTATTCGACGGGTACTACCGTGCGCCGCAAATCACCGCGCAGTCGTTCACCGGTGATGGTTGGTTTCGCACGGGTGATCTGTTCGAACTTTGCGGTGAAGGTGACGACCTGCGCTTCTATCGCTTCGTCGGTCGCCTCAAACAAATCATCGTGCGCGGTGGCGTCAAGATCGCACCGGAAGAACTCGACAACCTGCTCTCGCAAATGCCGACCGTGCTCGAAGGAGCGGTAGCGAGCTACGCGGACCCGATCATGGGCGAGAAGATCTGCGCCGTCGTCGTAGCGAGACCCGGCGCAGAGATCACGCTCGAGTCGATCTGCAAGCACTTTCAGGCGGCCGGCCTTGCGATGTTCAAGTTCCCCGAGCGCTTGCGCATCGTGACGCAATTACCGCGCAACAGCGTCGGCAAAGTGCTGCGTGGTGAACTCACCCGCATCGCCGAGAGCGCTGAGAGCGCGTAGCCCTTAGCGCCACTCCCTCGCGATCGTCACCGCCTCACGAAAGCCCGCTCGACAATAGTTGAGCATGGCCGCGGAAGCGACGATCGTGATGCCGCTGACGATCGAGAGCGACACACCGATTTGCGACGGCCCACCGAGGAGCGTATCGCTGACGAAAGCGACGATGGTGGGGCCAATGCCGAGCGACATCATCGTGCCAATTAGAAAGTAAGCCGCGATGATTTGTCCGCGCAGCTGGTTCGGCACGACGAGTTGCAGCGTCGTTCCCGGCAATCCGTTCAACATTCCGAAGCCGAAGCTCACGACTGAGAGACTCGCGAGCAGCCACTTCATGTCGTCCAGAATCGGCGTGATGACCACCAGCGGCGTGAGCGAAAGCATAACGACGATGGCGACGATCAATGGCGCGTCGATCTGCCCGCGCGCCGTGAGCTTGTCGGAAACCCAGCCGCCAACATAGACGCCGGGCACCGACAGCGCTAGCAAGATGACACCGTAAGCAAGACCAATATCGCCCGGGCTCCAGCCATGCACCCGAATCGCGACCGCCGGAATCCACACGAGGAAAGAGATCCCCGCGATCCCGAAGACCGAGAAACCGAGAAACAGCAGCAGGAACAACATTCGCCGTCGCCCGATGAACGACACCAGACCGATATCGGCGCTCTTGGGCGCGAGACCCCGACGCTCGGGCTCGCGGATCAACAAAAACAACAACGCAATCACGACGCCCGGCAAACCGACCGCGAAAAAAACCACCTGCCACGGTGCAAAAGTGCCGAGACCCTCGATGGCAAACGGACCCATGCGGCTTGCCGCCTCGATCACCTGACCGCCGATGATCAACGCCAAGCCCGAACCCAGATACGGACCCATCGCATAGGCGCTAATGGCGCGGGCACGCCGCTCCGGCGGAAAATAATCGGATATCAAAGAATAGGCGGCAGGCGACAACGCGGCCTCGCCGATCCCGACGCCGACTCGCGCCAAAAACAAGGCCAGGAAGCTCGTCGCAAGGCCACACAACGCCGTCATGATGCTCCAGGCAATCATGCCGACGAGGATGATCATGCGCCGACTCATACGATCAGCAAGCCACCCTAGCGGCAAGCCCATCACACTGTAGAAAATCGAGAACGCGAGGCCCGCGAGCAGACTGAACTGCGTGTCGGTGATACCGAGATCAGCCCGAATCGGCTCGACCAAGAGACTCATGATCTGACGATCGATGAATGAGCTCGTGTAGGCCACCATCAAGAGGCCAACGACGATCCAAGCGCGTAATGGACTCGGCCACGGCGCCGTGTTGGCAGCACTAGTGTTCATCAGACCATACGCTCCACGATCATCGCGGCACCCACGCCACCGGCACCAGTGCACACCACGATCCCGTGGCGACCGCCGCATTGATCCAGATTGTCGAGCAAGCTCGAGAGTAAAATCGCACCCGAAGCCCCCATCGGATGGCCCTTGGCCATGTGGCCGCCAGCCACATTGACCTTGGCGAGATCGACCGCATGATCACGCAGAAAAATCGCCATCGTCACCGCGAAAGATTCCATGAATTCGATTCGATCCATTTGGTCGAGCGTGAGATCCGCCTGCTCGAGTGCGCGATGCATCGCCGTGATGCCAGCAAGCAAGGACGCATGCGGGTCACCGCCTGCCTCCGCATAAGCCAACACTCGAGCGCGCGCGCGTCGCCCACCGATCTCGGCTGAACCGCCGACGAGTGCGAGTCCTGCGCCATCGCAAACCGGCGGTGCATGCGCGATCGTGTGCCGATGATCGATCGGTCCATCGAGCGCAGCGGCGTAATGTTCTGCTAGCGCCGCAAACCCTGGCGCCATCGCGGCGAGCGACTCGGCGCTCGTCTGAGCTCGAATGCACTCGTCGTGAGCCAAATTGCCGATCGCGATGCGCGACGCGGCAAATGCAGGCACCGCCTCGGCGGCGGACGCGCGTTGCTGGGAAATCAGCGCGAGGCGATCGAGCTCCGCGCGCGCAATACCTTGAGCCTCTGCCAAACGATCGGCGGCCAGCACCACAGGCACATAGCGCGATCGCTTCGGAAAGCTCGCATCGGTGTAATAGCCGGCCTTGTCCGCCATGAACGGCACGCGCGACATCATCTCGACACCACCGGCGAGCACAGCCTTGTGCTGTCCCGCCACCTGCAAAGCGCCGTGGCCGATCGCCGTGAGACCGGAGACGCAGTAGTTATTGATTGTGAAGGCACTCGCGGATTCGTCGATGCCCGCATGCAGCTTGGAGACGAGTGCAATGTTGCCGCCCTGATCGCCGATTTGTCCGACGCAGCCGAGGATCAGCGATTCGACTTCGCGCGGTGAACCACCGCGAGACTGCAACGCAGCGACGAGCGCAGCGACGAGTTCATACGGTTGCTGACTCGCGAGCCCGCCATCCGGCCGCGCCTTGCCGCGCGGCGTGCGCACGGCGTCATGAATCCAAGCCTGCATCGGTCTCCCCCCGTTTGGCTCACCCTTCGAGTGTGCCCCGGACCGACGCGCCTGGGAAGAGTCCTATAAAGAAAGTCTCTTAACCGACGGCCATCGCCACGCCCCGCAGTGCAGAGCGCTCATCCGTCATCAAATGCACTGGGATTTGCGAAACCCACGGTGACATCCGTCCTTTGTCGTTGAAGCGATCGAGGAAGGCGCTCTCCTCGAGTAACGAAACGAACCTCGGGACGATACCGCCACCGATGTAGACGCCACCACGGGCGGCGTACATCAAGGCACAGTCACCGGCGAAGCTGCCAAGAGCCGCCAGAAATCTCAGCACGGATTCGCGCGCGAGCCGCTCCCCGGCTAGCGCTTGACCGGTGACCGCTGCGGCGGTGATGGCACGCAGATCGGAGACGCCTGAGCGAGATAACAAGACTTGATGGATGGCCGCCAAACCCTCGCCGCACAACACCCGCTCCACCGAAACGCGCCCGTAGCGAGCCTGCAGAAACTGCAGCAAATCAAACTCGAAATCGTCGCTCGGCGCGAATGAAACATGCCCGCCCTCACCGGGTAACGCCTGCCAAGTAGCCCCCTGCGCATCAGACACCGGAACAACACCGGCGACACCGAGTCCGGTGCCGGGGCCCAGCACGAGCCTCGCTGATCGCGATTCGTGATGACCGGCGCGAAGCGTAAACGTCTCGTCACTCGTCATAGCCGGTACGCGCACCGCCAAGGCTTCGAAATCATTGAGTAAAGTCAGCCGCGACAGCTGCAAAGAGACTTGCAACTCATGCTGCGCAAACGACCATGGCGAGTTGGTGAATTGTACGACTCCGCCTAATAGCGGCGCGGCAACGGCAAAACCGCCTCCCAAGAGATCGCTCGATTGAACGCCGACGCCGGCAAGATAGGCGCGGATCGCCTCGTCAAACGCGCGATGATCGACCGCACTGAGCGTGCGATGCCGATGCAGTTCGCCATTGCCATCGGTGCCACCCTGATAGAGCGCAAAGCGCGCATGCGTGCCGCCGATATCGCCGACGAGGAGCAGCGACGTCACGGCGCTATCGCCGCCGCACCCGGTCTGCGCGGATCAGCTCCGCCAAAGAAATAACCGTTCTCGAGAACGATCGCCTGCACGCTACCCATGGTCTCGCTGGGGCGAGTCTTATGCCCCATCTTCTCCAATCGCTTGCGGGTATCCGGGTTGTAATTCGGTTCGATCTCGAGTGCGCCAGACACTTGCGATACACGTGGCTGATGGATTGCCTCGTCGATATTGAGCTTGAAGTCGATGGCATTCACCACGACCTGCAAGATGGTATTGACGATACGGCCGCCGCCCGGTGTGCCCACGGCCATCCAGGGGGTGTCGCCCTTGAACACCAAAGTGGGCGTCATCGTCGAGACCATGCGCTTGCCACCTTGCATGGCGTTCGGTGGCAACGGTTCGCCGCGTTGCAAAGCCACGAGCGCGCGCTCGTGGCTAAAGTTATTCATCTGGTTGTTCAGAAGAATTCCGGTGCCCGCAATCATGGCACCCGAACCGAAGTCCGAGCCTAAGGTATAAGTTACGGAGACCAAATTACCTTCCGAGTCCGCCACCGAGTAGTGCGTCGTGCTCGGGCTTTCGTAATCGGCGGGATTACCTGCTTTGATCGCCGAATCTTTACCGGCCTTACGTAACTTGATCAGCTTGGCTCTATCGGCCGCGTATTTCTTTGATGTCAAACCCCCAAGTGGCACGGTGGCAAAGGCGGTATCACCCAAATGGGCGATCCGATCGCGATTACCGAGCCGCATGGTCTCGGCCAATAGATGCACGGCTTCGGCTGAACCCGGCTCCAACTTCGCGACATCGAAGTTCTCGAGAATATTGAGCATGGTCAGCAGCGTGACGCCACCGCTCGCCGGAGGCGCCGTGTAGATCGTGTGCCCGCGATAGGTGGTACTCAGAGGTTCGCGCTCGATGGCTCGGTAGGCGGCCAAGTCGGCTCGGGTGATCAACCCCCCTTGGCGCTGCATATCGGCTTCGATGCGCGCTGCGATCTCACCGCGATAAAACGCGTCTGCACCACCCTTGGCGATCTCATCGAGTGTCCACGCTAGATCGGATTGCTGCAGACGCTCGCCCGCGCGATATGCACCTCCATCGGCCTTGAAGAAAGTGCGACGAGCGGACTCACTCGCTTGCAGCCGCTTCTTTCCCCAACCAAACACGAAGGCCTCATCGGCGCTGAGCACCACGCCATCGCGAGCCAGTGCTGCAGCCGGGGCCACCAACTGCGCCCATGGCAATTTGCCGTATTGCTTGTGTGCGAGCTCGAGCCCCGCGACCGTGCCAGGTACGGCCGCGGCGCGATACCCGACCGAAGCGATCTCGCTCTCCTCGCCCTTCTCATCGAGAAACATTTCAAGCCGCGCCGTTTGCGGCGCGACGCTACGAAAATCGATCGTCGTGACTTTTTTCTGACCCGCCACATAGGCAGTTAGGAAGCCATCACCACCGATGTTGCCAGCGCGCGGCAGCGTGACGGCTAAAGCAAAACCCACGGCTACGGCGGCATCGATGGCATTGCCGCCTTCGGCCAAAATCCGAGAACCCACCGCGCTCGCAATCTCATTCTGCGAAACGACCATGCCCTGCAAACCGACCTTCGGTGAGTGGATGCTTGGGTACTCGAGCAGCGTCTGGCGCTGCGCCGCCGCTTCACCCGCAAAGAAACACAACAATAGTGCAGCGACGAATACCCCACGGACTCGCCCCATACCCGTCAACCCATATCGTCTGTGCACCGAATTCATATAACCTTCACCCCCTCTGCCGATGACGGCATTCAATACGAATTGGAGAGGGACATGCAATCGAGGAAGAAAACCGCGATCGACGTCTTCGTCGCGCTGACCATTGGGGCTAGCTTGCCGCTGATGGCCCAACAACCCGCGCCGGCCAACGAGGTGCTTGAAGAGGTCGTCGTGACGGGCTCGCAGATTCGCGGCGCTGTCATCTCGGACGCCCTGCCCATCTCCATCGTCGGTAGCGAGACGATCGAAGTCTTCGGTATCGACTCGGGCGACCAACTTCTCGATCTCATCCCCGAGAACGGCAACAACTTCGTTAACGAGGTCGCCAACATCAGCGGTGGCGTGAACTCGGCGGGCGGTGACGTCGGCGCGTTCAACCTTCGCAGTCTCGGCACGGGCAACACGCTGGTGCTGCTCAATGGCCGTCGCATGGTGAACTCGCCGCAATACCAGACCGAACAGGTCGGCGGCAGCTTCGTCCCGGTCAACAGCGTCAACTCCAACATGATCCCGACCTACGGTATCGATCGTGTCGAAGTGCTGCGCGATGGCGCCTCGGCGATCTACGGCGCCGATGCCGTCGCGGGTGTCTTCAACACCGTGATCAAACGCGATTTCGAAGGCTTGAACATTGGTGCTCGATATACGGACTACGAGAACTTCTCGCGTAGCAACCAGTCGGTATATGCCGAATTCGGCCAAGCATTCAACGAAGGCCGCACCAAGCTCAATGTGTTCGCGAGCTGGTTCGATCGTGATCGCGTGAGCTCGCAGGATGATCCGCGCTGGGCAAACTCCGACTACACCCGATACCTTGCCGCCGATTCACGCTGGGCAGGCGACTCGCGTTTCACCAACGACTCGGCGAACTCGAATTGGGGTCAGTTCGACGTGGTTCCGGCGGTGACGGCTTTCGGTCTCACCAACACGATTTGGGACTCCGCCGGTGAGTTCGAGACATACCCGGTCGGCGACCCGCGCTGCAAATACGCGATCAGCGCGACGGTGTGCGGTGCAGTCGACGGACAAGGCACCGTACGCTACAACCTCAACGAAGATCGTGACCTGCGCTCGGCGCTCGAACGCCTGAACGTCTACGCGACCATCGATCACGAGATCAACGAGTCGCTCGAGAGCTTCACGGAGTTGATGTACTACTCCTCCGAGACCGTCACTCGCCGCGGTCCGAGCAGCTTCGTGAATGCCGCCTCGAACCTCGTCGTGGGCGCGCAGAACTACTACAACCCGTTCGGTCCTTGCGGTTCCCCGAATCGTCTACCCGCCTCGGTGATCCCACGCGTGCCGTGCACGGGTCTCGCGCTGTCGATGGACAACTACCGCTGGTCTGAAAAGGGGCGCATCGTCGACAACGACGGCGAGATGTTCCGCATCGTGCAGGGCTTGCGCGGCGAAATCGGCGCTTGGGACTGGGAGGCCGCGGCCACCTGGAACAAGGCCACCAACGATGACGTCACGAGCAATCGCATCAGCAACACGCTCATGCAAGCTGCGCTCAACGACTCAACGTCGGCCGCATACAACCCATTCAGTGGTGGCGTGAACTCGAACATTGAACGTGCATTGATCGACGTCTATCGTCTCACCGAGACGGAACTCACGATGTTCGATGCGAAGTTCTCGCGTAACGACCTTTTCGATCTGCCGGGCGGCAAGGCCGGCATGGTGATCGGTCTCGAAACTCGCGAAGAGTCGTTCATCGACGATCGTGATCCGCGCCTCGACGGCACGATCCGCTTCACGGCAGCCGGTGGTGAAACTTACCCGTTCATCTCGGATGTCATGAACTCATCACCCACGCCGGACAGCTCGGGCGATCGCCGCACCAACTCCGTGTTCACCGAGTTCTCGCTGCCAGTGCTGCAGAACCTCGATATGCAGTTGGCTGGACGTTACGAAGACTTCTCGGATCTGGGCGATGCCACCGTCGGCAAGATCGCGCTCGGCTGGCGTCCGCTCGATAACTTGTTGTTGCGTGCATCGTGGTCGCAAGGCTTCCGCGTGCCGAACCTCGTGACCGTGAACGAGTCGATCGTGTCGCGTACCAACACCACGACAGACTATGTGTGCCAATACGCGGCCGAAAAAGCCGGTGTCAGCGCAACGCCCTGCCGCGAGGGCACCCTGCGCTTGGCACAAGGCAGCGACGCGCTCGAACCTGAAGAGTCCGAGAACTTCTCGGTCGGCTTTGTGGTCGAGCCCATCGAAGATCTCGCCTTCAGCGTGGACTATTGGGAAATCGAGAAGACCAACACCATCGGTCTGCTTGGCGAAGAGAACCACACGCTCGTCGATCTGCTCGCACGTATCGCCAACGGCACGAGTAATTGCGGTGCATTCACGGGCAACTCGGCTGTCGTTCGCTCGACCACGAGCTTCAACATCGATCAGGCTAATTACCTGAAGGCCGGCATCTGCCCGGCTGGCGATGTGAACTTCATCGACGATCGCTACACCAACCTCGACACGCGCACCGCTGCGGGTATCGACGTGGCGCTCGACTACACGTTGCGTACCGATCTCGGTCGCTTCTCGGTTCGCTACGCTGCCTCGTTCATGACGGAGCTCGAGCAGTCTGCGGGCGGAGTTGCAGGGGATCTTGTGGCCGCGCAAGCGAGCGGTACGTTGCCTGGCAACTATCCGGTCGACGGCTTCGCCAACCTGATCGGTGCAGATGGTAATCCGCGTAATCGTCATAACCTGACGCTCAGCTGGCGCAAGGGTGACTGGAGCGCCTCGGTGTCGGGCTTCCGCATCGGCAGCGTTTACGACAGTAGCGTCACCTTGGCCGATGGCACGCGCTGGGTTCTGCCGGCGATGACGACGGGTAACGCAACGGTCGACTATCGCTTCGATCTCTCGGGCGTAAAAAGCCGGGTGCGATTCGGCGTCAACAACTTCACGAACGAACGTGCACCGCTCGCAGATGATTACTTCGGTTATGCATCCGATGTGCACTCGGACTATGGTCGTCACTATTACCTCGACCTGCGCTTGAGCTTCGGAAAATAAGTCAGCGAGGATTGTGGTGGTGTCGGGTCATCAAGCCCGACACCACCGCTGTCCCGATAAACGGCACCATAAACAGAAGGAGTGATCTCATGTTCAGCCATATCATGATCGGATCGAACGACATCGATCGCTCACAACGCTTTTACGATGCCGTGCTCGCCGTATTCGGTGCTAAACCCGCTACGCGCAACCAGGCGCCAACCGGCCATATGCGACTCTTCTATCAAGCTGGCGGAAATATGTTTTGCGTCAGCGAGCCCATCAATGGCGAACCCGCCACCGCTAGCAACGGCAGCACGATTGGCTTCAAGTGCGACTCACCGGAACAGGCGAAGCAGTTTCACGATGTGGCTGTCGCTAACGGGGGAACGTCGATCGAGGATCCGCCGGGCGTGCGCAGCGGCAGCATCGGCTCGATCTATTTGGCGTACGTTCGCGACCCCGACGGCAACAAGCTCTGCGCATTACATCGCATCAAGTAGGATGCGATAGATCTTCCCGCCGCCTAGCGAGAAGACGACGATACCGTCGTTCGCCCATAACCCTTGCGGACCCGCCTCGATCACCAAACTGCGTCTGCCGGTTGCCGCATCGAAGCGGAAGAATCGACCGTCTTCACCGAAGAGCACGATCGAGCGCGTTGCGGCGTAAAGCTCAGCTGATTTTTTAGTCGATAACGTGGCAATGTTCCCATTGGTCTCGGCGCGCAGCGCATACTCGTAACGGAAGTTGCCAAACTCGATCGGCGTTGCGGAAGTGATCTCCTTCCAGGCCAAAACCTGCGGTGTTAGTGCCCACTGAGTCACTTTTGAAGCAACCGTCGTCGCACCCGAACCCGTCGAACTCAAGAGCGCAATAGAACCATCGGTATTGCCACCGACGGGCGACTGCTCCCACACCGCTCGCGACCCGTTCGTTCGGGGATAGACGTTGCGAGCACCCGGCGTGCTGAGACGCGTACTCGTACCACCCGTGTGGCGGAATACGTCGAAGGTCGAACTCATCCCTTCGCCGCCCATCTGTGCCCAGATGTAGGCGATGACCGACCCACCGCTCGTCGTGACGTCGAACAAGTTATTGCCAATGTAGTTAGCGCCCGCGGGGGGATCTATTTTCGAATACGTACCGCTCGAGCGATCGAACAGGGTGTATGCACCTTTGCCGCAGAGCCAGTTGGCCCACATCACGATATTGCCTCGAACGGTCGGATCGATGTCCGAACATCGTGTCCCCGAGATCGTGCCAAACGGGTTCGGGTTCGAGAGATTGCGACGCGAACCAGCACTATCCCACTCGTAAATACAGACCGTGGAGCAATCACCCGCACGACCTTGGGCGTAGACACGGCCGCCGGCGATTTGCCAATCCGTGGGTGAATCAAGCGACTCCGCTCCCGATAGCGTCACGGGACTCCCACCACTCAAAGATTGCAGCAGGTAAACGCCCGATGCGCTTCGGTAGAGGATGTGAGAGCCATCGGAGTGCAACAAGGTGACTCCCTCGCCCAAACTCAATACCGGGGTATATAGCCGATCAGCGCTCTCGGTCACGACGACGACTCGACTGATGCTCCGCTGCACACCGGCGCTATCGGTCGAGCGTGCCGTCAGCGTATAGCCCCCGCCCGGTACGCCACTGAGATCAAAAGACGTCTCGAAGTTGGTGCTCGTCGTATCGAGCACGGTGACGCTACCCAAAGTAATCACGGTGCGGATTGGGCCTGCTCGATCGCTACCGACTCGGCCCCGTACCGAGAGTTTCGAATGAACGATGTCGTAGTCGCCCGGTGTGTCGAGCGTCAGGGTTGGCGGATTACGAATCTCCAAAGTGAGATCGACGCTCTTGCTGATGCCTTCCCGATCGATTGCCGTGATGCGTATGGCATAAGAACCGGATGGATAACGACTCTTATCGAGTATCCAGCGATACGATTCGGACGGCGCAGCGCAGGTCGCGCAATTGGGCGCCGTGAGTCGACCGAGCGAAGTGCCATTGATCGTGGCCTCAACGTTCGCGATGCCTGAAGCGGAAGTCACCCGCGCGACGATTTGGATCTCGCCGCTCGTTGGCTCCTCGAGTCGGCCCGTCAAAGACACATTTGCCACGCGCACCGTTCGGCGCACTTCGACGAAGGTATTCGTTGCAGTCTGTAATCGCGCGAGAATCAGATATTCCCCGCTCGCCACGGTCTCGGTATTCCAGTTGATCGGGTTGCCCGCTGGTGCGGCGACGTTACCGAGCCGATTGAGATTGATGAACCACTCGACCAAGGGATACGCCACGCCGTTGCCTATCGACAGGCGCACCGTACCCGTGAGCGGCTCGCTCTGATTGATGACGATGGTCGGCGCAACGGTGGCCACCACGACGGCCGTCGTCGTCGCGCCTTGCGCAGTTTTGAGCGCGACATCCGCGCGCCCCGCTCGAACCGCGATGATGCGCAAAGTGGCGGACTCGGAGAGGTCCGCGCTCCAACTCAGGTTGGCGCCGGTACCACCGCTCCCATCGACGGTGGCGCGTATCACGAAGGCAGCACCTGCCGTCTGCGACTCGATGCGGTATTGGGTTCCCGTTGGGAAGACATCGCGCCACGACAAAGTGACGCGACGACCGCTCGTATCGAGCGTGGCTAACAACTGAGCATCCGCTGCAAGATCACGCGGCGTCGCAGATAG
>JACCEC010183383.1_pt1 | contig 17671 bp, 21 predicted proteins | sample 7450121 | NCBI WGS metagenome assembly JACCEC01 (sample SAMN15323455, study PRJNA562643) | freshwater metagenome | isolation source: river surface water | place: USA:Blue River Watershed | collected 2017-08-18 | reverse complement strand
GTGGCCTGCCCCAGCGACGTGCCCGCCGAAGTGTTTGCCGACTTCCTGACCATCCGCAAAGCCAAACGCGCCCCGCTGACCGCTACCGCGCTGGCTGGCATTCGCCGCGAGGCCGACAAGGCAGGTGTGAGCCTTGAGCAAGCCCTGACCGTGTGCTGTGAACGCGGCTGGGTGGGTTTCCGTGCCGACTGGTACCGCGAAGGCAATGCTGCCCCGGCTGGTGCCCGTTCTGCGCGCCGTATGCCCGCCGCCGAGAACTTCGACAACATCGACTACGGCCAAGGAGGTCGCCTGTGAAATCCATTTCCGAACTCTTGCCCGTGATGACTGGGCAGCCCCCGCGTGCTGGCAACTGCCCCAAACATGGCTCGTTCGAGTCTCGCCACCTGTTTGGCCGCATCTGGTCGCAGTGCCCGACGTGCGTGGCTGAAGAAGAAGCCGCCGAGAAAGCCGCCGAAGATGCCAAGGCGCGCGCACAGCGTTTGCAGGCATGGCAGGGTCAGTTGGGTGATTCGGGCATCCCTGAGCGGTTCCACACCCGCACGTTGTCCACCTTTGTGGCGCAAACCGGGCCACAACGCCGCGCGCTGGACTTTGCCAACGCCTATGTGGATGGCTTTGCCGACGTTCTCAAGACCGGGCGCTGCGCCATCTTTGTGGGCAAGCCCGGCACTGGTAAAACCCACTTGGCCGCTGGCATTGGCCTGCGCTTGATGGGGCGCGACAAGCGCACCGTGTTGTTCACGACCGTGATGCGCGCCATCCGCCGCGTCAAAGATTCGTGGAGCCGCGACAGCCGTGTTTCCGAAAGCCAAGCCATTGCCAGCATGGTCAAGCCCGATCTGTTGATCCTCGATGAAGTGGGGGTTCAATTTGGCAGCGATACCGAGAAGCTGATCCTGTTCGATGTGCTCAACGAGCGTTACGAAAAGCGCCGCCCCACCTTGGTGTTGTCCAACTTGTCGTTGCCGGATGTGGAGCAGTATTTGGGTGAGCGCATCTTTGACAGGTTGCGTGAAGACGGTGGCGAGGCGGTGGTTTTCGATTGGGAAAGCCACCGTGGCAATGTGCAGGAAGCCGCATGAACACCTGCACCACCTGCGTGAAGTGGTCGCCCAAAAACGCGGGGCCGATGGCGCACCACGGCTACGGCCTGTGTGCCACCCACCGCCCGTGGGAGTACCTGCCACCCCACCACACCTGCGAGAACCGCATACCAGCCCAGCCGGACGTGATCGAGGCCCGCATCCAGTGGCTCAAAAAGCTGGGCATTGGGGGTGGCAAGTGAAGCGATCCACAGCCTTGTTCTTGCTGGCCACCATCTATTCGGCACCCTACATGTCAAAAGGGGTGGTGCTGGTGTGTGCTGGCATTGCGTTGGGTGCGGCCATTTTTTACAGCGGCAGGGGTGAGTGATGCAGTGCGTGCTGTGTGGCCGTGCCCTGTTCACCGCCGCTTTGTCCGTGCCCACCCGCAATGGCCCGCTGGCTTACGGCCCGAAATGCGCCCGTAAAGCCGGTTTGGTGCAAAAGGCAGGGCAGCGTACCAGCCATGTGCAGAAAAAGGCACCACGGCCCCGAAAGGCACCAGCAAACACTATCGACGTTTACGTGGATACCTACACCATGAGTCTTTTCGAGGAAACCGCATGCTGATTTTGGGGATTGACCCTGGCCTGAAGACTGGGATCGCGCATTTTGATGGTGGCAAGCTGACGCATTTGGAGACAGTGCATCAGGCAGACATCCCGAACGTGTTGCAACAGCACAAGCCAGCGCACGTGGTGTTTGAAGACTCACGGCTTCAGAGTCACGTGTGGGGGCGAGGCACTGGGGTGGCAGCCGCTGCGAAGGTGGCGCGCAACGTGGGCGAAGTGGATGCCTGGTGCCGGTTGATCGAGCACACGTGCAGCAAGCTGGGCATCAAAGCGCACGGTGTCAGTCCGCAAGGCAAGGGCGCAAAGCTGGACGCGGTGCAATTTGAGCGCCTGACGGGGTGGGCGCAACGCTCAAACCAGCACGAACGTGACGGCGCTGTTGTCGCATGGACATTCAGGCGGTGCAGCGCATGAGGCAGGTCGTTCGTCTTTACAGCCCGGTGCAGGCGCGTGCGGTGATGGCGGAAACCGTGTGGCCCAACGTCAAGGCGCTGCTGATGGACGGAAAAAAACTGATTTGCGAAGTGCGCACGGAAACCCGAAGCGTGCAACAGAACGCGCGGCTGTGGGCCATGCTGACGGCGGTAAGCCAACAAAAAGAATGGCACGGCCAGCGCCTGAGTCCTTGGGATTGGAAGCACCTGTTTACCGCTGCGCTTCAAAAAGCCCGTGCTGTGCCCGGCATTGACGGTGGTGTGGTGTTTCTGGGGCAGTCCACCAGCAAGATGACCAAGGCCGAGATGGTCGATCTTCAAACCATTATCGAGGTGTTTGCGGCTGAGAACGGGATCGACCTGGGCGACGAGTGGATTGACCCGCAAACCGGGGAGGTGCTGCGCAAATGACCCAAGACGAGCGCCACCACAAAGACCGATTGGCCCAACTGGGGTGCATGGCGTGCAGACGGCTGTATGGGCCGCATGAACCTGCCCCGGTCGAGTTGCACCACTACCGTGGGGGCGGCTGGGGCAAAGGCGACTACACGACGCTGATACCTCTGTGCCCGGAGCACCACCGAGGCCGTCAGGGCGTGCATGGCCTGGGTGTCAAGGGCTTCGACAAGGCCCACCCCTTCACGCAGCGCGACTTGCTCAATGACGCGCTGGCGCTTCTCAAGATCAACGCCAAGTAATCGAACGACAACAAGGACACACATGCCAGGTATCCGCGAAGCCTATCTGAAGGCCACCCAATCCACCCGCCTGCGGGTAGAGCCCGACTTCCTGACCGATGCAGACCGCCTCATTGCCGCTGGCTTGGCCACAGTGCCGCCCAGACTGTCATTGGCGCTGGACGTGTACCGGCTGCGGGCTACGTCGGATATGCGGGGGGCGCGCGGGATTGCGGAGCGGATGGCGGCGCAGATTGTGCGACAGAGCCGACGACCAAATCCCTCAATGTCGCGCGTAGAGGCTGTTGATTTGGCGATGGATGTGCTCAAGTGGTGGTACTTGCAAGCCTGTCCTGCCTGCAATGGGCTGGGGCACCCAGTTATCCCCGGCACACCATCGCTGGATGAGACGCGGGACTGTGAGCATTGCGGTGGAACTGGTCAGCGACCGATGCGAAAGTACATTCGCAGCAAGCATATCGAGGTGGCGGAGTGGTTTGCAGCAGAGTTGGACAGAATGACATCTATCGTTTTTGGTGAGATGCTGAAGCTCATGCCGCCTTTGAGTCTTGAATCTTTTTAAGTGCTGTTGCATCTTTCGTGCGAGTTCTGCTAGGATATGCGAACGCAACAAAGATCAGGTGTTCTGATCACTATAACAAGCGGGCCTAGTTAAGGCTGCCGCATTTTCAGAATTCACAAGACCCGCCCGGAGCAATTCAGGCGGGTTTTTCGTTATGTGCCCCTTGCTCCATGAGCTGGGGGCTTTTTTTATGGCCGCGCCACGATGACAAAAGACACCACAAAGCCGCGCGCCGCCGCTGTGGACTGGCTCATCGTTGAGAAGGACTACCGCGCTGGCATCAAGACACTGAGGCAGATTGCCGACGAGCATGGCATCACACACGGTGCTATCAACAAGCGTGCAAAGCGGGATGGCTGGGATCGAGACCTATCTGGAAAGATTCAAGCCAAGGCGGAAACCCTGGTATCCAAGGCTGTGGTATCCAACGCGGTATCCAAGGAATCATTGGTTACTGAGCGCCAGATTGTTGAAGCCAACGCCCACGCTGTTGCCCACGTCGATCTGACGAACCGCAAGGACGTTTTGCGTGGCATGGATGTGAGCCGCCAGCACATTGAGGAGTTGGCTGCGCTCAACGACCCCGCCTTCCGCGACCGCCTGGTGTGGCTGGGTGAGGTGATGGACGAAAGTGGTGTGGATGATGAAACGGGCAAACTGGTCAAGGACAAAGCCAACGAGCTGTACCGCTACATCATCGACATGCCGGGCCGGGTGAAGATGGCCAAGGAAGTTGCAGCAGCGGTGGGCGTGTACGTGCCGATGATGCGCAAGATTTACAAGTTGGATGCCGAAGCGAAAGAGGGAGCCAGCTCGATTGAAGACCTGTTGCGCGCAATGGGAGCGGCCAGTTGATCGACCTGGTGCTGCTGGCGGGCTTGCGCCGTTTGCGTGATGATTTGGAGCTGTACTCGGCCCAGTGCCTCAAGATCGCGGACAAGGAAGGCAAGACGACACCGTTTGTTTGGAACAAGGCGCAGCGGTACGTGCATGAGCGACTGCAAGAGCAGAAGGCCAAGACCGGCAAGGTGCGCGCGCTGATCCTGAAAGGGCGACAGCAGGGCATCAGCACTTACGTGGCTGCACGGTTCTACCACCACACCACGATGACGCTGGGCCGCAAGGCGCTGATCGTCGGGCACGAGCAGAAGTCCACGGACAGCCTGTTTGGGATGGTGAAGCGGTACCACGGCCACAACCCGCTGGGCATCAGCACCGGTGCGACCAACGCGAAAGAGCTGGTGTTTGACAAGCTGGACGGGGGCTACAAGCTGGCCACCGCTGGCAGTGACGATGTGGGCCGAGGCAACACGGCCCAAGTGGCGCACCTGAGTGAGTTCGCCTTTTGGCGCAACGCACAGAAGCACCTTGCTGGCCTGGGCAACACGATTGCCGACATTGATGGTACCGAGATCATCATCGAGTCCACGGCCAACGGTTTGGGCAATGCCTACCACCTGATGTGGCAGATGGCCGAAGCTGGTCGTGGCGACTGGATTGCCATCTTTGTGCCGTGGTTTTGGCAAGACGAGTACCGGGCCGCCGTCAAGGAAACGCTTGAGGACGCGCTGAGTGATGAGGACAAAGCCTATCAGGCCGCCTACGGGCTTGACCTGGAGCAGATGCAGTGGCGGGCCAACAAGAAGGCCACATACGGCGCTGGGTTTGAATGGCTGTTCGAGCAGGAATACCCTGCCACCCCGTCCGAGGCTTTCGTCAGCAGCACCACGAACCCGCTGATCTCGCCCACGGTGGTGATGGCAGCGGTCAACGAGACGTACCGCGAGTTCCTGGGCCCGCTGCTGATTGGTTGTGACCCGGCTGGTGATGGCACCATAGACGCTGACCGCACAGCGATTGCGTTCCGTCAGGGCCGCATCTGCAAGCGGTTGGAGTACCACGAGGGTCTGGACACGATGCAGATCGCGGGCAAGCTGGCCCAGTGCCACCAGCAATACAAGCCTGCGGCGATTTTCGTGGACAAGGGCGGGTTGGGTGCCGGGGTGTTTGACCGGCTGCGTGAGCTGGGTGTCCCGGTGATTGGGGTCAACAGTGCCACCAAGGCCAACGATGCCGAGCGGTTCGAGAACAAGCGGGCCGAAATGTGGTGGCTGATGCGCGATTGGTTTTTGGACGCACCAGTACGGATACCGAACAACATGGCGCTGGTGGGCGATTTGACCAGCCCGCAGCCCAAGACCTCCAGCAATGGCCGCCGCTTGTTGGAGAAGAAGGAAGACATGAAGAAGCGCGGACTGCGAAGCCCTGACGGGGCCGATGCCCTCGCTTTGACATTTGCACAACCCGTGGCTTCACGTGAGGCCATCGAGTACCGAATCCATCGACCGACCAAGCCAGCGGGCAAGGCGGGTTACTGACACAGGAGGCCACGCATGGCTGAAGACAACTACCAGACGGAAGAACCGGCCTTTGGACTGCTGTTCGAGCAGTCGCTGAACTTGGATCGCGGCACCGGAGCCAACATGCCCGCCAGCACCGAAGAAGGTGTGGAGCGTGAGATCATGGCATCCGAGTTCAACGACATCAGTGGTGCCCAAGACCCGATCATGGCCGCTGTGGATGCCGCTGAGAAGCGTGTGCAGGCACAACCAGCCGCACCGCAGTTCAAGACCTTTGGTGAGGCGTTCAAGCACCACCGCAAGTCGGGCGACAAAACTTTCGAGTGGAAGGGCAAGACTTTCACAACCGCGCTGAAGTCGGAACGGGCCGCCCAGCCCAAGGCCGCTGCAAAGCCAACGCCAAACAAGGCCGCTGCGGTGGCCGACAAGCCCGCCGTTGCCAGTGTGGTGGCCACTGCCGACGATGCAGCCCCTGCACCGAAAGCTGCTGCACCTGCACCAGCCGCCCCCACCGAGAAGCCCAAGCGACTGCTGCAATTCTGGGGTGAGAACGTGGGTGAGACGCGCAGCCCCTACACCGAAGCCACCCAGCGCATCAAAGATACCGTTGACCCTGCCAAGGCAGGCCAGCGCATCATGGATCGCAACAAGCACGGCGCGCAGCTGATGTAAGCCATGAGCGACGACACCGCTTACCGCCTGGCTGCTGCCGATGTGTTCTCGGGCCGCAACGCGCCCGCCGACGTGCAGCCGCTGGGTGCCTTGTTGTTGGGCGAGTTTGCACAGGCCAAGGCCGACCGCGAACTGACGGAGGAGCGGTGGTTGAAGGACTTGCGCCAATACAAAGGCCAGTACGAGCCGGACGAAGAACTCAAGATGGCGGGCCGCAGCCGTGCCTTTGTGCGCAAGACGCGCGTCAAGGTCAAGACGGTGGATGCGCGTGTGTCCGACCTGCTGTTTCCGTCGGGCAGTGAGCAAAACTTTTCGATCCAAAGCACGCCCGTGCCCACTTTGAGCGACCGCCAGAAAGCCCAGGTCAAGGAGTTGCTGGGCAAGCTGGAGCAGGAGGGCGGGCAGATCGACCGCTACACCATCGAGAAGATGATGAAGGAGGTGGCCGACCAAGCCGCGCACCGGATGCAGCAGGTCATCAACGACCAGTTGACCGAGGCGCGCTACCGCCAAGCGTGCATCAAGGCGATCCACTCGTGCCACCTGTACGGTACCGGCATCGTCAAGGGGCCGATGGTGGAGCGCCGTGCCCGCACCACGTTTGTGCGAGGTGATGGCGGCAGGTACGAGCCCAAGCAGGCGTATTACTACGCCCCCAGCGTGGCTTTTGTGCCGCTGTGGACGTTCTACCCCGACATGAGCGCGGTGGAACTGGAGCACTGCCGCTACGCTTGGGAGTTGCACCACATGACGGCGTTTGACCTGTCGGAGTTGGCTTGTCGCCCCAGTTTTGACAAGCAGCGCATTCAGGACTACATCAAAGCCCACCCGCAAGGCCAGGTAACGCCCAACATGGTGAACGGTGAGCTCAAGCTGATGGGCGAGCGCGCCAATTCCGCCGACAGTGCCACCGGCCAGTACGAGGTGTTGGAGCGCTGGGGATGGCTGACCGGTGAGCAGCTGTGCCAAGTGGGGTGCAAGGTGGACGAGGAGCGCCGCCACGAGTCGTTTTTCAGTGTGGTGTGGCTGTTGCCCAACGGCGAGGTTATCAAAGCCGCATTGCAGCCGATTGACGGCACGACGTGGCCCTACCACCTGTACCACTTCGACAAGGACGAGACTTCGATTTTTGGCGAAGGGCTGGCCGGGGTGATGCGCGACGACCAGGAAATGATCAACGCCGCCACCCGCATGCTGCTGGACAACGGCGCGCTGGCATCCGGCCCGATGTTCGAGGTCAACCCGCACCTGTTGAGCGCGTCGGAGGCAGCCAGCCTGACCGACATCCATGCTTGGCGGGTATGGCTTCGCAACTCGGACAATCCGGGCCAGTCTGCCGTGCGCCCGATTGGTATCGACGGGCGATTGGGTGATTTGCAGAGCATCAAGCAGATGTTTGAGGCCAACGCGGACGAAACGACGGCCATCCCGCGCTACATGAGCGGCGAGAACACCAGCCAAGGTGCGGCGGGCACCGCATCTGGGATGTCGATGCTGATGGGCGCGGCCAATATCGTCATCAAGGACTTGATCGCAGCGTGGGACGAAGGTGTGACGCGCCCCTTTATTGAGGCCATGTACCGCTGGAACATGAAGTTCCACCGCGACGACTCCATCAAGGGCGATTATGCTGTGGCCGCACGTGGCACCAGCAGTCTGGTGGCCAAGGAGGTGCGCGCCCGCCAGTTGAACGAGTTTGCCCAGATGACGGCCAACCCACTGGACGCACCCTTTATCAAGCGCGATGTGCTCAACCGCCTGCGGGCCGAGGCCAACGAGATGGCGGATGTGGTCAAAAGCGCCGACGAGGTGAAGGCGGAGATGGCCGCCCAGCAAAACCAGCAAGCCCAGCAGATGCAGCAGCAAATGCAACAGGCCCAGTTGCAGGAAGCGATGGGCCGGGCCGCTGAAGCCAGCGCCAAGGCCGAACTGACCGCTGCCAAGGCCAAAGAGGCGCTGGCCAACATCGAATTGATTGTGGCCAAGACGGTGGATGCACGGGTGGAAGCGATCTATGCCTCGGTGCAGGCCGGTGGTGCAGCGGCACAAAGCCCGTTGACCGCACCTGCCGCCGATGAGGTGCTGCGCACCGCAGGCTTCAAGGATGCGAACCCCGGCGTGGAGATTGCCGACCTGATGACACCTGAAGTGCAGGGCAACCCGCCGCAGGTGAATGGCGGCATGAACCCGGCCACCGGTGCGGCGGGCATGATGCGCGGTATCAACACGGCGCACATCTGATGGCGACGGAAACGACAGAGCAGCTGGTGGCCCAGTACGCCACCACGGCACAGAACCGTGCGCTGGCGGCACTGATCGAGGGCCGCATCAACAAGATCAAGGAGCAGCTGACCCAGTGCGATGCCACTGAACTGGGTGAGCTGCAAGGGCGGGTCAAGGAGTTGCGCGGATTGCTGCGCAACGTCCAAGGCTCGCCGCACTGAATTCTCAACCCCCACCGCGTGGTGGGACAGTCTGAGCCGGGTTTGTCCCGGCTTTTTGCCGTGACAAGGAGTAAACCCAATGGCAGCCCCCATGCAAATGCAACAGGACGAGAACGACTTTGCCAGTGCTTTCAACGAAGGTGCAGCGGTCGATGCCGGTGACGTGACCGAAGAAATGGCCGCTGGTCTGGACATCGAGGACGCGCTGGAAGATCAGGCCGAGGGCGAGACCGAAGGCACGGAGCAGCCCGCTGCCGCCGCCGTGGCCCCTGCCGCAGACGAAGACGCTGCCCAAGTGGCTGGTGTCACCATGACTCCCGAGGAGTTGGCCAAGGAGGTGCAGCGCCTGAAGTCGTGGGAGGGCCGCTTGAAGGCCCGTGACGCTGAACTCAAAGCCCGTGAGGCTGGTGGTGGCAGTGGGGGGGATGGTGCCGACATGGCCGAAGCTGTGGCCGTGGCCGCTGAAGCGGTAGAGCAAGGTGCAGCGCCCGACGATGTGATGGCCACCCTGTCCGCCGACTTTGGTCCCGATTTCATGGAGGCCATTGGCAAGTTGATCGAAGCCAAGGCCAGTGCGATTGCCGAGCGCGTGGCTGGCGAGAAGGTCAACCCGGTGATGGGCACGGTGGAGCAGCTCATTGGCAGCCTGACCGACGAGCGCCAGCGCAACCACTTCGAGGCGATTGCCGAGCGTCACCCGGACTTCAACGAGGTGGCCAGCAATCCGGCGTTCCAGGAATGGGTGTCGCAGCAAGGTGAAGCCGCCCAGTCCGTGGTGGAAGGTGGTTCTGCCCGCCAGGTGATCGCGCTGCTGGATCAATTCAAGGCCGCAGCCGGTGGCGGTGGCAGTGAGGACATGGCCGCCATGCAGGCCGCCGAATCCGTGCCCGCCCGCCGTGGCTTGACCTTGCCCAAACAACCAGCCGCTTCGGACGATTACGAAGCCGCCTGGAAGGAATTCGCGTAACCGACAACTGCTTTTGTGGGTTGAGCAGATCAACCCGCACACTGAGCGCAACCGACCACCATCGAGCCGCGCAACCACCGAACCCGCCCCACTTGCAGCGATACCCACGACGGGCCGCACACGCAGGACAGGCGGGTTTTTTGTTGGATGCACACGGTAGCAGGGGACAGGAAGGGTGCTCGTTTTTGGCGCGCCATTTGGCGCATTGGAAATGTGGCATTTCAAGGAGTAACCCATGCCCACTACCGCTTACGGCGACATTTCGCCCCGCACCGCAGCCTACGCTGCCAAAGAACTGCTGACCCGTGGCCAGCCCTACCTGGTTCTGGAGAAGTTTGGCCAGGCCAAGCCGCTCCCGGCCAACAACACCAAGACAATGAAGTTCCGTCGTTACGAGGCACTGCCCACCACCCCCAAGGTGCTGACCGAAGGCGTGACCCCGGCATCGACCAAGCTGACGCACACCGACATCGAGGCCACCCTGACCCAGATGGGCGAGGTCGTGACCCTGACCGACATCGTGCTGGATACCCACGAAGACCCGGTGCTCAACGAGACCGTGGCCCTGCTGGGTGAACAGGCCGCACAGATGGTGGAGCGCATGCGCTTTGGCATTCTGCGAGCGGGGACCAATGTCATGTATGCAAACGGCGCTTCCCGTGCGGCTGTGAACAGCCCAATCACCACCGACCTGCAACGCCGTGCCGTGCGCGCCCTCAAGCGCCAGAACGCGCGCCAGATCACCAGCATCGTGCGCTCGACCGCCGCCTACGGCACCGAGCCGGTGGCCCCGTCGTTCGTCGGCCTGATCCACCCGGATCTGGAAAGCGACGTGCGCAAGATGAGTGGCTTTGTGCCCGCCGAGAAGTACGGCTCCATTTCCCCGTGGGAGAACGAGCTGGGCAAGGTGGACGATGTTCGCTACGTGACCTCCACCGTGTTTGAGGCGCTGCCCGACGCTGGTGGAGCCAAGGGCACCATGCTGTCCACCACCGGCACCAACGCCGACGTGTACCAGGTGCTGTACGTGGCCAAGGATGCTTACGGGATCATTGCCCACAAGGGCGCTTACGCCGTCACCCCGGTGGTGGTCAATCCCAAGCCGTCCGACTCCGATCCACTGGGTCAGCGCGGCCACGCTGGCTTCAAAACCCTGCAAACGGCGGTGATCTTGCAGGACTTGTGGCTTGTTCGCGCGGAAGTTTCCGCTACCGCCTAACGTCATTTTTCAGACTGGCAACAGTCTGAATTGAACTGACAACCCAGCCCTGCCACTCGGCAGGGCTTTTCTTTTTGACGAGGGAGAAACCCATGTCCGAGCAGATTTCCGACATCGACGATGTGCAGCAAGACAGCGCCGTTGCCACCAAGTCCACCCGCACCAAGAAGGCAGCCACCGCAGAAGGTGGTGCAGCCCAAGCCGATGGCCGCCGCATGGTGACGATCCACACCACGGGCGAGGACGACGGCCAGAACGCGGTCAACATCGGCGTGAACGGCTACGTCTACAACATCCCGCGCGGTATCCCGGTGCCGCTGCCCGAGGAGGCCATCGAGGCCTTGACCAACGCCAAGTACAAGATGTGGCGCGAGGTCAACAAGGAGACGCAGGCGTTCGAGGTGCCGCGTTTTAGCTTCACCATCCACTGACACCCATGCGTCTGGACGCGCTTTTTCCGTTGGTGCTGCCGGAGGTGTCGGGTTGCCCGCACCCCACGCTGGTGCTGCATCTGGCAATGGCTGGGCAGCGTTTCTGTGTGGAGACCGGTGCATGGGCAGTGATGGCCGATGAGCAGATCACGTCTGAGGGCTTGACCGAGTACGACGTTGAGCCCGCCACCGATGCAATGGTGGTGCGCGTGCGTGACGTTTGGCTCGACGGCAAGGTGCTCAAGCCCGTGGGCGTGGCATCCGCCATCGGTCGCCTGGATGTGCCGACGGGCTATGCCCACTACGACGACCGTCAGGTGTTGCGCCTCAATGGCCAGCCCCGTGCCGCTCAGAAGTTGCAGATGCGTCTGGTGATGGCACCCAAGACCAATTCCACCACGATCCCAGATGACTTGGCCATGCGCCATCAGGTGGCGATTGCAGCGGGGGCCAAGTCCACGCTGATGGTGATGCCCAACCAGGTGTGGACGAACCCGCAGCTTGGCGGCTACCACGCACAGGAATTCAAGCGCGCCATCAGCGAGGCGCGGATTGACGCTTTGAGGGACGGCGTTGACATCCCTTTGACCGTCAAAAAGCGGTCATTCATTTAACGAGGAACCCCAATGGCCATTGCAGCCCAATCCATCATCCGGCGCGCCGTAGAGACGCTCCAAGACCCAACCTCCATCCGCTGGCCCGTGCCAGAGCTGGTGCGCTACCTCAATGACGGTCAGCGCGAGATCAAACTCCACCGACCGGACACCGTGCGCCAAACGGGCGACATCACTTTGGCGGCTGGTAGCCGTCAGACCTTGCCAGCCAACGCGGACAAGTTGATTGAGATTTGGCACAACAAGGCCAGCAAGCGCGCCGTGCAGCTGGTAGATCGCCGCATTCTGGACGACCAGACCCCAGGTTGGCACAGCCTGACCGGTGTGACCGAGATCCTGCACTACACCTACGACCCTCGCGTTCCGACCGAGTTTTTTGTGTATCCACCCGCTGGTACTGGGGTTGTCTTGGTGGGGGCTTACTCGGTCAACCCGACCGACATTGCTGAACCGGCCAACGGCAGCCTCTACACCGCTGTGACCGGCAACATCGCCGTCATTGATGCCTTGGCCAACTGCTTGCAGGACTACATCCTGTACCGCGCCTACACCAAGGACAGCGAGTACGCAGGCAACGGCCAGCGTGCCCAGGCCCACTACAACTCGTTTGCCAACGCTTTGGGTATTGAACTCAAGGGCACCGTGGGCGCAATGCCTTCCACCCTGCGCCGCAACATGATTGCCGGTGGCACCCAGTCCCTGCAGGAAACCGTCAAGTAAGCGTAATCAACCAGCGCCCAGCCTGCTGGTTGGGCTTTGCTTTTCACAAGGAACCACACCATGTCCAAGTTCTCCAACTACACCGAAAACAACATCATCGAGACCACGCTGCGCGGCGCGGCCTTCCCGGTGCCGTCCGGCATTTACCTGGCGCTGTTCACCGCCGACCCGACCGATGCCAACATCATGGCCAACGAGGTTCACACCGCTGAGTGGCCCGCCTACGTGCGCCAAGACGCAGCCGCTGGCGGTGCTATCAGCACTGGTTGGACGGCCCCCGCAGATGGTGTGTCCACCAACGCCAAGGTCATCACCTACCCGGCCAACAACGGTGCGGGCAACGTCACCATCACCCACATTGGCATCTACGACTCCGCTTCGGGCGGTAACTTGCTCTACCACGCGCCTCTGGTGTCGTCCAAGACCTTGCTGCCCGGTGACGTGATTTCGTTCTCCATCGGTTCGTTGACCATCACCATCGCCTAACGCCGATGAACTGGCTTCCTGTCAACGGCGGGCCGCTCAATGGCGGCTCCAGACTGGCGCTCGTGGCTGCTGCGTCGGCCATTGCCTGCTCGTCGTTGGTGGCTGCGGTTGCCGTCCGGGCGCAGGAAGCGTTGTCCCCGGTCTATTCGGGGGCCAGGATCACAGCAGCACCCACGTTGCAGCAGGCCGCCAATGCGGGTGTGGGGGGCACCAGCTTTTTGGCTGCAAGGCCCAAGCACACCGCCGCTGCAAGCGCAAAGTTTGACGCTGCGGTTGAGCTGCGTGGGTTTGTTTTTCGTGGCGTGGAGGCCAAGGCCAAGTTTGTCAGCGGTGCTGATTTCTTGGCCATTCCGGCTTCGGTGTTGGGTGTGGCCAAGGCAAATCCTTGCAGCGCCACGGTTGAAGCGGTTGCTACCAAGCGACAGCCTGGCAAGTCCGGTGTGTCGCCTGCGGGTGTGTCCATCGTTGCCGATTCGGTGGCTACGCGCGGGGCTGTTGCAACTACCGTCGCTGGTCTAGGTGCTTTCTACGCCGAGACCGCCATCAATGGCGTTGGAGAGGCTTATGGCCGTGTAACGCCGAGTGCGCAGGTTGTCGCAACAGGGCTGGTTACACGTCCGGCACGTGCAGCCGTAAGTGCTGGGGCGGATTGTCAGGCCGTTGGGGCGCACGTGGTTCAAGGTCGGGCCAGTGTTGCTTCAGGCGGCTACGATGTGTTTGCTGCCCCCCATGTGATAGCCAGAGGCTCATCTGGCATGGCTGGGACAGCGGAGTTGGTGGCCGTACCCAAAAGGGAATTGCGGCCACGTGCGGCCGGCGGCGGCACCGCTGGTTTGGTGGCCAGCACCAAGACCAACCACGGTTCAGCAGCGGTCGCGGTGCAAGGCGCTGTCGCAATGACGGCCAAGGCCGACAGAAAAACCGCAGCAGCCTCCAACGCACTGGCATCGGCAAAGCTCAATCCGGTGGCTTTGCGAACTGTGAAGCCTGCGGTGCTGGTGGCCGTTGACAGTACCGTCAACACCGCCGCGCAGCGCCGTGTGTTTGCCAGCGCAGCTTACGGATCAGCTGCTTGCGCTTTCGCGGCGTTCCCAGATACCACTGTCCGCGAAGTTGGTGCCCTCTTGACGGCTGGTGTGGCTTTGCAAAGTACGCCAGTTGTCACGCGGTACGTGGCCGCCTATTCTGGGTGTGGTGCTGACGTTGACGCAGACCCCACCAGGACTGTAGAACCTGCTGCATCCGCGAGCACTTTGGCTGATTTTTCGGCTCAGGCGTTGCTCACAGCGACGTACAGCCGGGCCGACGACTTGTACAGCACCGCCGATTTCGCGGCGCAACCGGATGTCACCGTTCGGATGGCTGATGTGGCGGTACAAGCCACTGCGGCTGTGGATGCTGCACCTTATGTCACGCGCTACGGCGATGGCGTGGTGCCCACCAACGCAGATTTGGAGGCGGTTGGTACCCGTGAGGTGCGACCACAGGCGTTGGCTGAAGTGGGGGTAGGCGCAAACGCTGACGCAATCCGTTTCCTGCTGCCAGAAGCAAATACTGGCTTTGGCACCGCCGAGTTCGCAGCCCACCCAGATGTCACCGTGCGCAATGCTGCGTCCACCGCAGTTACCACTGCTGATGCTTGGGTAGAACCTCAAGTTACCCGCCACGTCGATTCTTTGGTGTCCACCAGCGCAGGGTTTGAAGGCTTCGCATCCCGTGCCGTGCAACCAAAAGCGATGGTGGATGCGTCGGCAAGCACAGTTGCTGGTGCAGTTAGGGTGCTTCTGGGTGGGGCTGATGTTGGTTTTGGTGTTGCCATCGTTACAGCGCAGCTTGATACCACGGTGCGCGATGCAGGTGCTGCTGTTGTGGCTGGTGCCCATCTGGCAATGGTGCCCAAGGTTACGCGGCCTGGGCACGCTATCTGCTGGGCCGACAGCAGCATTGAAGTCAAGCCGACCCGGCTGGTGTACCCCGAAAGTACGGCCAACACCGAAGCATCTGTTGTGGTTGATGCCACTCGGGCGGTGGCTGGTGAATCCTGGGCCTTGGTGCCGTGGTGTTGGTTTGAGGTTGTTCCAGATGTCACAGTGCGGCAGGCAAGCTCCCAAATGGAGGTATTGCACGTTCTGGATGCCGTCGGTACGGTCATCAAAGAGGCTTCGGCGCACGCTGTAACCTTGACCGACATCAACCCAACAGCGGTTCGTGTGCTGGTGCCAGCTGCAAGCATCACAACACGCGCTGATTTTGAAGTTCACCCACGGCGAACAGCAAAGGTGGCGGCAGCAACGTCGTGTGTTGCGTTTTTCTCAGCAGCCGCCGATGTGACGATCCGCGAAGCTGGTGCCGTGGCGGATTCCGTGGGCTTGGTTCAAGCGCATCCTGTTGTTTGTCACGCTGGCGGTGCCACTGTTGTCGCACAGGTCAGCGTTGCTGCAAATGCCGCCCGCACGGTGTTGCCACAGGCGAATGGTGGTGGCGTGGCCGGTGCCGATGTGCAGGCTTTGCGTGTTCTTGAGGCCGAGTCGTGGGCCTTGGTGCCGTGGTGTTGGTTGGATGCCAAGACAGACATCACAGTGCGCGAAGGAGAGGCGGTTGCTGACGGCAGAAGTTTTGTTTCCGCCGTAGGTACGACAGTCAAAGTAGCCGGTACGCAAGCCACGACATCCTCGGACTTTAAAACCGAAGCCGTGCGCGTGCTACTTCCGGTGGCCGAATTCAAACCTGCTGCACATGCCAGCGCAGTTTCTTTGCGTATGGCATGCGCAGCAGCACACACAAATTCAACATCGAGGTTTCAGGCTGCACCCGACGTGACTGTGCGTCAGGCCACAGCAAGTTCAAGCTCCGGTGTGGTTGCCACAGCCAAGGCCACCGTCAAACACAGCGCCAAGGTGCAGTCGGTTTCAACCGCAACAGTGGTTGCAGCTCCGGTGGTCAAGAAGCTGGCCCAGTCTGCACTGGGGGCTGGCGCGGTTTTCAGTGGCAGGGCTGTGCGCAGCGTATGGGCCACAGCCAAGCAGGACACTGGGCGGGCATTTTTTGCTGCCGCGCCAGATGTCACGGTACGCAAAGGCGTGGCTGTGGCGAGCACATCGGCCAATTTGTTTGTCAGCGCCTTGGTTGATCGCCCCGCGATGGTGGCGTTGGTCACCACTGCTGGTGTTCGCGCAAACCCAGCAGTTTACCGGGCAGGCAATGCCGACATTTATTGCGAGGTGTACCTGAGAGTGGCACCCATTGCCAACCTGTTCAGTTTTGACCCGGCCAACCGCACGTTCTACCGCCAAGCGACCGCCACCAACTTTGTTCGCAACGCACCCATTACCGAGTTCAGGAGGCCCGCATGAAATTGGGCGTAGTCACCCAGCAGCCAACCGAGAGACAGTCGTACACGGTTGACTATTCCGAAGCTTTGACCGACGGCGACAACATCGAATCCGCCTTTGCCACATCCAGCCCAGAAGGGCTTGTGGTCGAGCACGTCAGTCCTATTGACCCGCGTGTTCGCTTCTGGGTCAGCGGTGGTACTTCGGGTGTTTCCTACAAGGTCACTGTGACGGCCAACACCGCCGATGGCCGCACGTTTCAGGATGAACTGACGTTCAAGATCAAGGAGGTTTGATGGCCCAGATTCTCAAAAACAACGTATCGGGGGTGCTTGGGCTGGCCCTAGGTGCATCCAATACCAGCATGACGCTGTTGGATGCAAGCAACTTTCCGGTACCAACCGACGGTGACTTCTATTTGCTGACGCTGATTGGGCTGAACGCCAACGGGCAGGAAGCCAGTTGGGAAGTCGTCAAAGTTACGGGTAAGGCATCCAACACCCTAGCCATTGTGCGTGCCCAGGAAGGCACCACAGCAACGGCATGGCCCGCAGCTACGACGGTACAGCTTCGTCTGACGGCTGGTTCGGTAACTACACCAAGCGCCCTTCAACAGCAGCTGGGCACCGTGCTGGCTGACTACCCCGTGGCGCTGGTCAACAACCTGCAACCGGGCGACCACCTCGAATTCGACGGCTCCAAGTGGGCCAACACCCCCAAAGAATCGCTGGTTGACGGCGGGAATTTTTGACCTAAAAGGAGCCGATCATGGCAAACAACATTCGCATCAAACGTCGTGCCGCTGGCGGTGCATCGGGCGCACCGGCTTCTTTGGCCAACGCCGAATTGGCCTACAACGAACAGGACGACACGCTCTACTACGGCAAGGGTACCAGCGGCGCTGGTGGCACGGCCACACAGGTAATTCCCATTGGTGGCCCTGGCGCATTCTTGCCCCTGACGGCCACGGCTGCCGCTGCCCAAAAACTGTTCACTGCCCGCACCATCAACGGTGTGTCGTTTGACGGCACCGCCAACATCACCATCAACGCGGTGGACTCGACCGCCCGCATTG
>JACCEC011687694.1_pt1 | contig 17681 bp, 15 predicted proteins | sample 7450121 | NCBI WGS metagenome assembly JACCEC01 (sample SAMN15323455, study PRJNA562643) | freshwater metagenome | isolation source: river surface water | place: USA:Blue River Watershed | collected 2017-08-18 | reverse complement strand
CCGCCGGCCCCGTCCGGCGCTGGCAGCCGGCCGGTCCACGAGTCCCTTGCACGGGCCTTCTTCGGACCCGTGGAGTTCGGCGAGACCGAGCAGCTGCGCGAGTTCCAGTACAGGTTCCTCATGGTGCTGCTGGCGTTCGGTGCGCTGGCCACCGCGGTGTTCCTCGTCATCGGGCAGGAGGGGCCGGCCGCGATTCCGGCGGCGCATGTGCGGTCGATGACCGTCTTCACGACCGTGTCGGCCCTGCTCTGGCTGGTCCTGCGGGGCCACAAGCACCGCTTTCTCGCCGTGGCCTGGGCGTACGAGGTGGCCGCCGTGATGGAACACGTGTCGACGATGGTCAACGTGCCCGCAGACGAACTGCGCATCCTCTGGCTGTTCACGAACATCCCGGGCGTGTACCTGCTGCTCGGACGCACCGCCGGCGGCATCATCACCGCCCTGACGGTGGTGGCGGTCGTCGCCGGTAACCCCTTCCTGGCGGCGCCGTATTCGCCGAATGCCCTGGCCACGGCGGTGGTGAGCATCATCTACCTGGGCGCCTTCTTCCACGCCTACGCCAGCCAGATGCTCACGCTGTTCCTGCGCCTGCGTGAGCTGGCGCTGCGGGACACGCTCACCGGCGTGTTCAACGCCCGGGCCTACTACGCGGTGTGCGAACGCCTGATCCGCGCGGCCGACCGCTCGCATCGGCCGTTCGCCGTGCTGTTCGCGGACCTCGACCACTTCAAGACCATCAACGACACCTGGGGCCATGCCGCGGGGGACGCTGTACTCAAGGCGGTCGCCGAGTGCCTGACCCGGCAGGTGAGGGCAGGGGACGTGGTCGGCCGCATCGGCGGGGAGGAGTTCTCCATCTTCCTGCCGGACACCGACCTGCGCGAGGCCACCGCCCTGGCCGAGCGTCTTCGCCAGTCGATCGAGCTGTTGCGGCCGCTGGCCGGCGACCACCGGGTGCCGATCACCGCGAGCATCGGCGTGGCCACGCGCGAAGGGTCGCGCGGCTCGATGATGGAAATCCAGCGCGCGGCCGACCAGGCGATGTATCAGGCCAAGGCGGCGGGGCGCAACCGGGTGTCGGCGCTGTTCCCGCCCGCCGCGGCTTCATCACAGGCGCAGGCACAATCGGCGCATGCCGCCCCCGACGATCCCCAGCTCGCCACGCGATGAGGCCTTCATGCGCCTGGCGCTGGCCCAGGCGCGCCAGGCCCGTACCGCCGGTGAAGTGCCGGTGGGCGCGGTGGTGGTGCAGGGCGACCGGGTCATCGGCGCCGGCTTCAACCAGCCGATCGGTCGGCACGACCCCACCGCGCATGCGGAAGTGGCGGCGCTGCGGGCCGCGGCCGAGGCGCTGGGCAACTACCGCCTGGACGGCTGCGAACTCTTCGTCACCCTCGAGCCCTGCGTGATGTGCAGCGGCGCGCTGCTGCACGCGCGGCTGGCCCGGGTGGTGTATGGCGCGGCTGATCCCAAGACCGGCGCGGCCGGCTCGGTGATCGACGTGTTCAACACCCGGCGCCTGAACCACCAGACGGCGGTGGAGGGCGGCGTACTGGCGGACGACTGCGGTGCGCTGCTCGCCGAGTTCTTCCACGACCGGCGCGAGGCCGCCCGCGCGGTGGCGGTACCGCTGCGCGAGGACGCGTTGCGGACGCCGGACAGCCGCTTCGCGGACCTGCGCGCCTTTCCCTGGGAGCCGCGCTTCCTGCGCGAGCTGCCGTCGCTGCAGGGCCTGCAGCTGCATTACCTGGACGAGGGGCCGCCCGACGCGCCGCGCACCTGGCTGTGCCTGCACGGGCCTACCGGGTGGGCCTACCAGTTCCGCGACATGATTCCCGAGTTCCTGCGCGCCGGCGACCGGGTGGTGGCGGTGGACCTGCCGGGGTTCGGCCGCAGCGACAAGCCCAAGCGCGAGACGGCGCACGACCTGGACTGGCATCTGCAGGTGCTGCGCGAGCTGGTGCATCGCCTGGACCTGCGCCGCGTCGTGGTGGTGCAGGCGGCCGGCCTGCCCCTGGGCAAGGGCCTGACGCAGACCGAAGCCGCGCGATGTGAGGGGCTGGTCGGTGTGGAGCTTCGCACCGACGCCGCGATGCACGACGCCTTCGACGCGCCCTTCCCGGACCGCGGGCATGGCGCGGCGCTGCGGGCCTTTGAAGGCCTGGTGGCGCCCTATGACCCGATCACGCCGGAGGAGGGGGCCGCCGCCGCGACCCGCGCCCTGGAACGATTCAAGAAAGCACCGTGAGCCATATCTACCTGTATTCCCCGTCCGGCGCCGTCCGGGACCGAGCCGCTTTCCGCCGCGGCCTTGCGCGGCTGCGCGCCGTGGGCCACGAGGTCGAAGTCGACCCCGATGCGCTGGCCAGCCACCAGCGGTTCGCGGGGGACGACGCCACGCGGCTGGCGGCCATCCACCGCGCGGCAGCCAGTGGCGCCGACATCGCGCTGATCACCCGGGGCGGCTACGGCCTGACCCGGCTGCTGCCGGCCATCCGCTACAAGGCGGTGGCCAAGGCGGTCGAACGCGGCACGCGGTTCGTGGGCCTGAGCGACTTCACCGCCTTCCAGAACGCGGTGGCGGCACGCGCCGACGCGGTGACCTGGTCCGGCCCGGCGCTGCTCGAGGACTTCGGGGTGGAAGACACCCCCGACGACATCATGGTCGCCTGTTTCGAGGACCTGGCCAGCGGCGCCGGCGAGGGCACCGGCTGGCAGCTGCCCCGCGCCGAGGCGCGCGAGCGCGCCCTCAAGGCCCACGGCCGGCTGTGGGGCGGCAACCTGAGCGTGCTGGTGTCGCTGGTGGGCACGCCGTACCTGCCGGACACGCGCGGCGGCCTGCTGTTCCTGGAAGACGTGAACGAGCATCCGTTCCGCATCGAGCGCATGCTGACCCAGCTGCTGCACGCCGGGATCCTGGCGCAGCAGAAGGCCATCCTGCTGGGGCAGTTCACGCAATACCGCACGGTGCCGCATGACAAGGGCTTCAAGCTTCAAACGGTGGTCGACTGGCTGCGCAGTCAGGTCAAGGTGCCTGTGCTGACCGGGCTGCCGTTCGGGCATGTGGCGACCAAGGTCTGCCTTCCGGTGGGCCTGCCTGTCGATCTGGTGGTCGAGGGACGGGATGCGCTGGTGCTCTGGGGGCATGCCCACTGAGGGGTCACCAGGGCCCCGGCGGGGAAGAAGGCGGGCGGATCGGCCCGCCTTTATTGCCGGATGATATTTGACATAACGCACATCGTGTAGAAATTTCGACCGGAAGCGGAGCCCTGATTCGCCCCCCCGCGGCCTACCAGGTGCCCCGGGCATCCCGCCGGCGGATGTGCGCCGCGATCATCTCGAACACGTCCTTGCGCCCGGCGCGCATGGCGAAGTCCTGCGCGCTGAGGCCCAGCTGGTTGCGCACGTCGGCATCGGCGCCAGCCTCCAGCAGCGCCTGCACGGCGGCGACGGTGCCGTAATGCGCCGCCATCATCAGCGGCGTGGTGCCGTTCGGCGACTCGGCATCGATGTACGCATGGGCATCCAGCAGCAAGCGGATCAGCGCCACATGGCCGCCGGTGGCCGCGTAATGCAGCGGCGCCCAACCCGGCTTGTTCACGTCGGCCCCCCGGTCGATCAGCGCCTGGGCCAGCTCGGCATGACCCTTCAGCGCCGCCATCATCAGGGCGGTCTCGTCTGTGCGGTTGCGCTGGTCCAGGTTGGTCTTCGGCGACTGGATCAGCACCTGTGCGACCCTCGGAGACGGCTCGCGCAAGGCGATGTAGAGGCCGGAATCGCCATCCGCGGCCGGGGTGTTGGGGTCGAAACCGAGGCGGATCAGGGCCTCGATGGAGCCGGCATCGTCCTGCTTGACGGCGCGAAACCAGGCGTCGTATGAATTTGCATTGGCGACTGAAACTCCAATCGCGACAATGAGATATGCAATATATCTAATCCAAATTCTCAGCATTTGACGGCTTTGAACAAGGTTTCGAAATTCCGGCTGGTGAGGGTGCCGACCGCCTCGACCGACAGGCCGCGCAGCTCAGCCAGCTGCGCGGCCACATGGGGCACGTAGGCCGGGGTGTTGGTCTTGCCCCGGAACGGGACTGGCGCCAGGTAGGGGCTGTCGGTCTCGATCAGCAGCCGGTCTTCCGGCACCCACCGCGCGACCTCGCGCAGGTCGGCCGCGCTCTTGAAAGTCAGGATGCCCGAAAAGGAGATGTAGAAACCCCGGTCCAGCGCCCCCCGCGCCACCTCGGCGGTTTCGGTGAAGCAGTGGAACACGCCCCCGACGCTGCCCGCACTGCCGTCCTCGCCCTCCTCGTCCAGGATGGCCAACGTATCGGCCGAGGCCTCGCGGGTGTGGATGACGAGCGGGAGCCCAGCCTGTCGGGCCGCCCGGATGTGGGTGCGGAACCGGTCGCGCTGCCATTCCATGTCGGCGACGGTGCGGCCGCCCTTGCGGGCGTCCATCTGGTAATAGTCAAGCCCGGTCTCGCCGATGGCGACGACCCGGGCGCGGCCCGCGCGTTCGACGAGGTCGGCCACCGACGGTTCGGTCACCCCCTCGTTGTCCGGGTGCACGCCCACGGTGGCCCAGAAGTTGTCGTGGGCGGTCGCAAGGCCGTGCACGGCGTCGAATTCCTCCAGGGTGGTGCAGATGCACAGGGCCCGGTCGACGCCGGCTTCGGCCATGGCGCGGCGGACGTCGGGCAGCTGGGAGGTCAGCTCGGGGAAGGTCAGGTGGCAGTGCGAATCGACGAACATGGGGCGAGGTACAGGGGCGGGAAAAACGGCCCCGCCGAAGGCACCCGCGATTGTCTCAGAGGGTCTGGCTCGGGCGGTCCGACGCCAGCGCAGACCCGAGGATTTCCTCGATCTTGTGCTTGAGCATGTCGGACTTCTCGTCGCCCGGGAAACGCACCCCGACGCCCTGGGTGCGGTTGGCGGCCGCGCGGGACGGGGTGATCCAGCCGACCTTGCCGGCCACGGGGTACCGCTGCGGGTCGTCCGGCAGGGTGAGGAGGACGTAGACGTCCTCGCCCAGACGGTATTCACGCGTGGTGGGGATGAAGATGCCGCCGTCGGCGAACAGCGGGATGTAGGCCGCATAGAGGGCCGACCGCTCGCGGATGGCGAGCTGGATCACGCTGGGGCGCGAACCCGAGGCCGGGGACGAAGCGGACGGGGTGGCCGTGGACATGGCACGGTCAGTGTAGGGCGGCCCGCGCCCGACTGACAAGCGCCTCGAGCATCAGGCCGGCATTGAAGGGGTGCTCGGCCGTGCGCAACTGGCCCGACAGTTCGCGCCACCAGGTGGCCAACTGCGGCAGGGGCGCGGGGACGGCGGGCAGGTCGGCCGCCTCGAAGAACCGCGGCTGGCCACCGGCGCCGCGCGCGAGGAGGTCATGGCAGAGCTTTTGCAGCGCGTCGATCGCGTCAGACGGGGACCAGTCAGCCAGGGCCGCCACCTCGCCACGGGCCAGCGCCTTGGGCAGCTGGCGCCAGGCCTTGGCGGTGCGACCCGCCTGGATGGCGCGCAGCGCGTCCTGGGGGCGGCCACCGCTGGCGCGCAACAGCACGCCGGCATCGTCGGCCGGCAGGCCCTGCGCGACCAGCCAGGCCATCGACTCGTCGGCCGCCGGCCAGGCCAGGACATGGGTCTGGCAGCGGCTGCGGATGGTGGGCAGCAGCTGGTGCGCCGCCTCGGTGGCCAGGATGAACTTCACGTCGCCGGGTGGTTCCTCCAGCGTCTTGAGCAGCGCGTTGGCAGTGACCGCGTTCATGCGCTCGGCGGGGTAGACCAGGACCACCTTGCCCTGCCCTCGCCCGCTGGTGCGCTGGGCGAACTCGAGCGCGTCGCGCAACGCCTCGACCCGGATTTCCTTGCTGGCCTTGCGCTTCTTGTCGTCGATGTCCTGCTGCGCCTTCTCGGGCAGGGGCCAGCCGAGTTCGAGCATGTCGACCTCGGGCATGAGCACGCACAGGTCGCCATGGGCGTGCACGTCGATGGCGTGGCAGCTGGCGCAGGCGCCGCAGGCCAGACCCTCGCGTGGGGACTCGCACAGCCACGCCCGGGCCAGGCCCAGGGCGAGTTCGTACTGGCCCAGGCCCGACGGACCCTGCAGCAGCCAGGCATGGCCGGGCCGGACGGCCAGGGCACGCAGCTGGCGGGAGATCCAGGGCGGCGGTGGCGGATGGCTGCCCGGAATGTCGGGCGTGGCGGAATCAGGCATGGGCGTAGCGTCTCACAACCAGCCGCGCGAAGCCACCGCCTCGCGCACCGACTGCCACACCGCTTCGCGCGGGCGGGCGCCGTCGATGCGGGCGAAGCGCGCCGGGTCGGCCTCGAGCCGGCGCAGGTAGCCACGATGCACCTGCCGGAAGAATTCGACGGGCTGGGCCTCGAACTTGTCGGGCACGCGGGCGCCGGCCAGGCGCCGGGCGGCTTCCTCGGGATCAAGTTCGAACAGGACGGTCAGGTGCGGCTGCCTCAGGCCGGCGCCCTCCCCCTCCCCGCGACCGATCCCGTTTGCGTTTGCGTTTGCGCTTCCCGCGCCGACGTCCAGCGACTGCACGACGCGCTCGAGCGTGGACAGCACCGCCCAGTTGAAGCCACGGCCGCCGCCCTGGTAGGCGAAGGTCGCGTCGGTGAAGCGGTCGCACAGCACCACGTCGCCGCGGGCCAGGGCAGGCTCGATCACCTCCACCAGGTGTTCGCGGCGGGCTGCGAACATCAGCAGGGCCTCGGTCAGCGGGTCCATCGGGTCGTTGAGGGCCAGGGTCCGCAGCTTCTCGGCCAGCGGGGTACCACCCGGCTCGCGGGTGGTCACGACCCGGCGGCCGGCGGCCTGCAGCGCGTCGGCCAGCGCCTGGATGTGGCTGGACTTGCCGGCCCCGTCGATGCCTTCGAAGGTGATGAAGAGGCCTGGGCTCATGAACCGCGCTGGTACTTGTTGACCGCCCGATTGTGTTCCTCGAGCGATTCGCTGAAATGGCTGCTGCCGTCGCCGCGGGCGACGAAGTACAGGGCCGGGCTGGAGGCCGGCTGGACCGCCGCCAGCAGCGAGGCCTTGCCGGGCATGGCGATGGGCGTGGGCGGCAGGCCGTTGCGGGTGTAGGTATTCCAGGGCGTGTCGGCCCGCAGGTCGGCGCGGCGCAGGTTGCCGTCGAAGGCGGTGCCCATGCCGTAGATGACGGTGGGGTCGGTCTGCAGCGGCATGCCGATGCGCAGCCGGTTGTGGAACACCGCGGAAATCAGCGGGCGGTCCGACGCGCGGCCGGTTTCCTTTTCGACGATGCTGGCGAGGATCAGCGCCTCGTCCGGCGTGCGCAGCACCGTCGCGGCGGGACGCTGCGCCCAGGCCGCGGCCAGGTGGCGGTCCATGGCGCGCAGGGCGCGCTCGTACACCTTGAGGTCGCTGGAGCCCTTGCCGAAGGTGTAGGTGTCCGGGAAGAAGCGACCTTCCGGGTGCACGCCGGGGCGGCCCAGGCGTTCCATCAGGGCCGCGTCGGACAGGGCTGCGGTGTCCTGCCGCAGGTCGGACTGGCGGGCCATGGCGGCGCGCAGCTGCCGGAAGTTCCAGCCCTCGATGAGGGTGACCGCGCCCTGCGCCTGGTCGCCACGCGCCAGCTTGGACAGGAGCTTCCAGGGGGTGATGCCAGCCTCGAGTTCGTAGCTGCCGGCCTTGATCTCGCGGGCCTGCCCGGACAGGCGGAACCACAGGAACAGGAGGCCGGGGGACACCTCGGCGCCGGCTTCGCGCACCTGCTGCGCCACCTCGCGGGGCCGGGTGCCGGGCTCGATGGACAGGTCGACAACCTCGGACTTCAGGTCCAGCGGACGGTGCAGCCACCAGGCGCCCGCAGCGACCACGGCAGTCGCCAGGATGAACAGGACCAGGAGGAGACGGGAGATGAGGCGCCGCACGGCTGCAGGACTGTCCCTGAGGGGCAAGTGGGTGGGATGCGGGGATGATAATTCAGCGATGACCTTCAGCCTGGACAAGCCCCCTGCAGCCCCGACGGCGGCCCTGCGCCTCGAAGGCGTGGCCGCCCTCCCCCACCTCGGCGTGATCTGCGCACAGGGCGAGGAGGCGGCGAAGTTCCTGCAGGGACAGCTCACGCACGATTTCGCGCTGTGGCCGGCAGGCCGCGCGCGGCTGGCGGGCTACTGTTCGCCCAAGGGTCGGCTGCTCGCGAGTTTCGTGGCGGTGCGGCTGGCGGCCGACGACTTCGCGCTGGTGGTGTCGCGCGACATCCTGCCCACCACCCTCAAGCGGCTGTCGATGTTCGTGCTGAGGGCGAAGGTCCGGCTGACCGATGCCAGCGACGCTTTTTCGCTGCACGGCCTGGCCGGCGAAGCGGCCCGGCAGGCCCTCGCGTCGTCCGCCCCGGTGCCCTGGACCGACCGCGAAACGGCTGGCGCGCACCACATCGCCCTTTATCCGGCCGACGGCGTGCCGCGCGCGCTGCGGCTGGCACCGGCCACCGCCCCCGTGCCCGAGGGCCCTGCACTGGACGCCGGCCAGTGGGCCTGGGGCGAGGTGCGCAGCGGCGTCGCCGCCATCACCGCCGCGGTGGTGGAGGCCTTCGTTCCGCAGATGCTCAATTACGAATCCGTGGACGGCGTGAACTTCAAGAAAGGCTGCTACCCCGGCCAGGAGGTGGTGGCGCGCGCGCAGTTCCGCGGGCAGATCAAGCGGCGCGCCAGCCTGGCGCTGGCGGACGGCCCGCTGCAGCCGGGCCAGGAGCTGTTCGACCCAGCCGACCCCGAGCAGCCCTGCGGGCTGGTGGCCGCCGCCGCCGCGACACCCGGCGATGCCGGCGGCAGCTGCGCGGCCATCGTGTCGGTGCAGCAGTTGCCATCGGGCGATGCGGGCCGGACCCTGCAGACGGCCGGTGGCACCGTGCTGCGGCTGGCGCCGGCGCCCTACCCGCTGCTGGAAGACATCTGAGCCGGACGGCTCAGCGCGCGAGCAAGCCCTGGAGGGCGTCGCGCATCAGGGGCGGACGCGTTCGCCCCTCGACGAGGTGCCCGGCCGTGCCGCCGCTGCGTTCCAGTGCCCGGGCATAGGCCGACACCAGGACGTCCCCGGACTGCCGTTCGAGTTCGGAGCGCATGCGGCGGGTGTAGGCCAGGAGGTCGGCCGGGCGGTCTGCGCCGCCGCCCCCGGGGGACGGGCAACGCGCTTCGAGGTGGTCGACCAGCAGCGCCACGTCCGGCCGGCGGGTGGCCAAGGGCGCCGTCGACCCGATGCCGGCATGCCGACGCATGAACTCGAAGCAGGCCAGGCGCAGGCTGTCCAGGTAGCCACGCTGGATGGCCTCGTGGCAGGCCGGCTTGCTGCGGGTGACTTCACCCCGGCACAGGTATTGACGCAGGCCGTTGTACAGGGTCGGGAAGTCGTCCCCTTCCAGCGCGGACTCGAGCCGCCACAGTGCATCGCTGTAGCGGCCGGCGGCCTCGGGCACGGCGCGGGTGAGGTCCGGCGGCAGGCTGAAGCCGGTGAGTTCCCCCAGCAACCGGAGGCGGAAGGCGTGCTCGCGATCCCGCGTCCAGCACAGGCTGCGCACGCCGAAGGACCGGGTGGTGGCCTCGAAGGCCTGGGTGAGGTGCGTGGCGCGCTCCAGCGGCGTGAGGCGGCGGAACTGGTCAATCGACAGCCGCTGCCGGTGAAGACGCTGCGCCAGCGTGCCCGCCAGCTGGCGTTCGAACCGCTGCCGCTCGGCGGGCGACAGCTCGGCCAGCCCCATGGCCTGCAGGCGCCGCGCGCCGATGAAGTTGAGGTCGGCACGGAGGTTGATGTCGTCGGTCAGGCGCAGAGCCTGCGTGGGCAGCAGGCGGTCCCAGGCGCGGTCGCCGGCCAGCTCGAACGTGGCGGTGCAGAAGGTCCGGGACAGGTCCGCCAGGGTTTCCTGCCCCGCGCGGTGGGTGGCGATGACGCCCGGCAGGCTGGTGCGCAGCTGCGTGGCCCGCTCGGCAAAGCCTGCGCTGCCGGCTGCGCCGGCCAGGTCGTCCAGCCGCTGGGCGGCAGCACCGCTGTGCGCTCCGCCCTGCAGCTGAACCGAGAGACGCAGGCCGACAACGGCCACCCGGTCACGCAGCCGGCGGGCGCAGCGGGCGAAACGCCCACTGGTGGGTTCAGTGGGTTCCGTGGGTTCCGTGGGTTCGGTGGGTTCAGCGGGTTTGGCGGGCGACGCTTCAGGGGGTACCGCTTCGGCAAGCGCCGCGTCGGACCGTGCTTGGGTGCGGTGGAAGCCGGTGGCGACCGCGCCGGCGTGGGACCCGGACCCGGGCCCGGACAAGGACAGCGACCGCGCGCGCCTGCGCCCCTCTGGCGGTGCCCCTGCCGCCCAGGCGAGCACCTCGGGCGGCAGGGTGGGCGCGGAATGGCGCCGCCGCAGCGCGGGCGCCGCGTGCTCCCGGGCCGCAGGCGGACGGTGTGATGAAGACGCGACGCTTTCCATGGAGGCCCTCCCGCGGCGTGCTGGTGTCGGCCATGGGTCACGCGGCCCCCGCGAGGTGTTCCCCCGGTTGGGCTTCCCCCCTCTGGCAGATCTATCAGGGGCGCGGGAGCGGGCAGGCCATCTCGATGTGGGGAATGCCCACCTCGTCAAACGGCTCGCCGCGGGGCACGAAGCCCATCGAGGCGTAGAAGGCCTCGGCGCTGCGTTGCGCATGCAGCATCGCCTCGCGGTCGCCACGGGCCTGGGCGGCGCTCAGGAGAGCTCGCAGGATCTCCCGCCCCACGCCGCTGCCGCGCAGCACCTCGTGCACCGCCATGCGGCCGATGCGCGCGATACCGGGGCCCGGCTGCAGCAGGCGGCCGGTGGCGACCGGCTGACCCAGGCGGTTGAAGGCCACCGCATGCAGGGCGACGGCATCGTCCTCGTCCCACTCCATCTCGGCGGGGATGCCCTGCTCGCGCACGAAGACACGCGTGCGCAGCGCGGCGGCGGGCTCGCGCAGGTCGGCCCAGGTGCCGGTGCGCACCTGCACCATCGGCTCGCCAGCCTCGTAGCCCTCGATCACCGCGCGCAGGGCGGCAGGGACCGGGCGGGAGGTCTGGGTCGCCGGGTCGGCAAAGACGTAGACGAGGTCGACCGTGACCAGCAGCTGATCGCCGCGGAAGATGCCGCAGGCGAAGACCATGGAGCTGGTGCCGATGCGCGCGCAGCGCATGCCGACATCGAGCCGGTCGTCCAGCCGGGCCGAGGCGTGGTATTCGACCGAGGCCTTCTTGACGTACAGGTCACCGCCGAGCTGGTGCATCGCCTCCTCGTAAGGCAGGCCCAGCGCGCGCCAGTAGTCGGCGACGGCGGTGTCGGCGTACATGAGGTAGTGGCCGTTGAAGACGATCTTCTGCATGTCCACCTCGACCCAGCGCACGCGCAGGCGATGGAAGAAGCGGAAGTCGCGGCGGGCCGGCGGGCGGGGCTTGGTGGTGTCGGTCATGGGGACAGGGCCTCCTTCAGGGCGCGGGCGGCGTCGGCGTGGGCCTGACGGGCCTCGGGAATGACGCGCCCCATCTTGCTGAACTCGTGCATTACGCCCCCATAGACCTCGAGGTCCACCGGCACGCCGGCGGCGCGCAGCTTGTCGGCGTAGGCGATGCCTTCATCGACCAGCGGGTCGCATTCGGCCAGGCCCACCCAGGCGGGCGCCACGCCGTCGACGTCGGGCGCGTTCAGCGGGGCGAAGCGCCAGTCGTCGCGGGCGTCGTGGTCGATGTACTGGGCGAAGAAGTAGTCGATCAGGGTCTCGTCCAGGACCAGGCCTTCGCGGTAGTGCGCGCGCGAGGGCAGCTCTGGGCGCGGAGAGCAGCCGGGGTAGATCAGCAGTTGCAGCGCCAGGGAGCGCCCGGCGTCACGGGCGAGGACGGCGCAGACCGCGGCCAGAGTGCCGCCGGCGCTGTCGCCCCCCACGGCCGACCGCGCCGGGTCGAGCCCGAGCGAACGGCCGCCCTCCCCGCCCAGCCAGCACAGCGCGTCCCAGGCATCGTGGACGGCGGCGGGAAAACGGTGCTCCGGCGCCAGTCGGTAGTCCAGCGAGACGACCGCACAGCCAGACAGCCGCGCCAGCTCCCGGCACAGGGTGTCATGGGTGGCGATGCTGCCGATGGTGAAGCCGCCGCCATGGAGGTAAAGCAGCCAGGGGCGCAGCGGCTTCGCAGGTTTGGCGCAGGCGTCGAGCGGGTCGTACAGCCGCGCCGGCAGCAGGTGCCCGTCGCGCGCGGGGATGGAAAGGTCCTCCACCCGCGCAAGCGCCGGCCGTGAAATGTCCAGCACGCCGGCGGCCTTCTCGTAGGCGACGCGGGCCTGGGCCGGCGGCAGGGAATGCAGCGGCGGGTGGCCGGCGCGGGCCATGCGCTCGAGGACCGTGCGCATGGCGGGGGTCAGTCGCGGATGTGGCATGGGGGCGTCGGAAAACTGTGGCATGGTAGCCGCTGTACAGACCGGTCACCGCAGACCGGACAACGGACACCCAGGAGACAACCCCCATGGCCTTCATCTACTACGTCACCCAGATCCAGTTCGACTTCGGCGCCGTGAAGCTACTGAAGCAGGAATGCGAGCGCGTGGGCATCACCCGTCCCCTGGTGGTCACCGACGCCGGGGTGCGCGCCGCCGGCGTGCTGCAGAAGGCGCTGGACGCCATGCCCGGCATGACGGTGGCGGTGTTCGACCAGACGCCCTCCAACCCCACCGAGGCCGCGGTGCGCGCGGCCGCTGCGATGTACAAGGCCCAGGGCTGCGACGGCCTGATCGCCGTGGGCGGCGGCTCGGCCATCGACTGCGCCAAGGGCGTGGCCATCGCGGCCACCCACGAAGGCCCGCTGAAGCACTACGCCACCATCGAGGGCGGCTCACCCCGCATCACCGACCGCGCGGCGCCGCTGATCGCGGTGCCCACCACCAGCGGCACCGGCAGCGAGGTGGCGCGCGGCGCCATCATCATCCTGGACGACGGGCGCAAGGTCGGCTTCCACGCCTGGCACCTGGTGCCGCGCACCGCCATCTGCGACCCGGAGCTCACGCTGGGCCTGCCGGCGAAGCTGACCGCCGCCACCGGCATGGACGCGATCGCGCATTGCATGGAAACCTTCATGGCCGCAGCCTTCAACCCGCCGGCCGACGGCATTGCGCTGGACGGCCTGGAGCGGGGCTGGGCCCACATCGAGCGCGCCACCCGCGACGGCAGCGACCGCGAGGCCCGCTTCCACCTCATGAGCGCGTCGATGCAGGGCGCGATGGCCTTCCAGAAGGGGCTGGGGTGCGTTCACTCCCTGAGCCACAGCCTGGGCGGGGTCGACCCGCGCCTGCACCACGGCACGCTCAACGCGATGTTCCTGCCGGCGGTGGTGAGCTTCAACGCGCAGGCCGCCTCGGTGCAGAAGGAGCACCGGCTCGAGCGCATGGCGCGGGCGATGGGCCTGGCCTCGGCCACCGACATCCCGCAGGCGATCCGCGACATGAACGCGCGCCTGGGGCTGCCCGCCGGCCTGGGCGAGATGGGCGTGAAGGCCGACCAGTTCCAGAAGATCATCGCCGGCGCGCTGGCCGACCACTGCCACAAGACCAACCCGCGCGAGGCCAGCCCGCAGGACTACGAGGCGATGCTGGCTGCGTCGCTCTGAGCGCGCGGGCGGCGCAACAGCTGCCGCCCCAGCTGGCGCGCGGGCGTCTCGATCCAGCGGAAGCCCAGCGCCGCGCAGGTGAGCGTAGATACGGCCACGCCCGCAGCGAAGGCGATGCGCGTCGCAGTGGACGACGCCTCCTCCACGCCGGGCCACGCGAACCACGCCAGGCCGAAGAACACCAGCGGGTGCAGCAGGTACGTGCCATAGGTCAGGTCACCCAGGCTGGCGGCGAGCACCGCCGCCCTCCCCTGCACGCGCGTACGGCCGCTGGCCCAGACCGCCGCCACGCAGGCGGCCGGCAGCGCCACACCCCAGGCCCCGGCGAGTTCGCCGCCCGCCACCGGGCCGCTGGCCAGGGCCAGGAGGGCACCCAACGTGACCCATGCGCCGATGGCGGCGCCGATCGGCCAGCCCGCGTGCCCTGAACGCCCGCGGCGGTCCTGCCCGATCAGGCAGCCCGTGAAGAAGTACGCGAGGAAGGCCGGCACCTGGTGGTAGGCCACGCCCGCCTGCTCCAGCCCGTGGCGGCCGACGGTGGACGCCACCCAGGCCGCCTGCACCCCGACGCACAGCGCGAGGACCCCCCAGCGCCCGCGCGGGGCGCCCGCGGCCCAGGCCAGTGCGGGAAACAGCAGGTAGAACACGAACTCGATCCCCAGCGACCAGCCGCCCACCGCCAGGGCCCACACCGCCGGGTCCCACAGGCCGAAGGCGAAGCTGGCGTTCAGCGCCAGCCGCAGCGGCAGGCGGTCCGCCCACGCCCCCAGGTGCGCGGCCAGCATCGCGAGGAAGACAAGGCAGGCCAGGACGTACAGCGGCCCGAGCCGGAACCAGCGGGTGGCGAGGAACGTGGCCACCGCCCGCGGCGAAGCGACGCTCGCGGCCGGGTACGCGAAGCCCAGGCTCGCGCCGGAGAGGGTGAAGAACAGGTAGACGCCGTAGGTGCCGAAGGCGCTGAGGTGGGCCAGGTCGGTCCACCCGAGCAGGTGGTAGGCCATGACCGCCAGGGCGCACAGCCCCCGCAACAGGTCCCAGCCGGCGACGCGGTCGGCCGGGCCGCTCACAGCGGCTCGACCCGCGACGGGTCGGGGTCGGCCAGCCAGCGCGCGAACTCCTCGGCCAGCTGCTCGCTGGCGGAGACGGTCGCACCCCAGGCCCGGGCGCGCGCCGGGATGTCGGTGCCGTAGCGGGTGAAATCGGTGCGATCGGGCAGCTTGCCATGGGGCAGCGTGGCGACCCAGGCCGGGTCGGGCGCGAGCACCACCATGGCGTCGAGGAAGGCGCTGGCCCGGTGCCGCCAGCGCAGGCCCTTGTCCAGCCAGCCGGGCACCACCGCCTTCTGGAAATGCGGGTACAGCACCAGGCCCCCGCCCGCTTCGGGCGGGTGGTAGTTCAGGTGGAGGTGGTAGTCGGTGATGCCGCCATCCCAGTAGGCGCCGGGCGGCGCGCCGGGGATGTCGTGCACCGCGCGCAGCGCGAACGGAATCGAGCAGCTGGCCTGCACCGCATGGAAGAAGTTGGCCTCGGACAGCGCCACCTGCCGGGTGCGGAAGTCATGGGTGGCGAAGGGCAGGCGCGGCGCTGGCGCTCCCGCTTCGGCCGTGCCGGTGGAGAAGACCACCCGCTCCAGCCAACCGGCCAGCGCCTTGCGGTGCAGCGCGTTGGCGACGAACGCACCGGCATAGCCCAGGGGCGTGGCCACCGGATGCTCGCGCGAGAGGATGTGCCGTCCGCGCGAGACCACCACGTGCAGGCGGTAGCGGGGGTGCCGCAGTACCTCGTCCAGCCGTCCGCCGTAGAAGGCGCGCAGGCCCTGGCCGAAACGCTCGGAGACATGGTCTGGCGTGGGCATGCGGCGGCCCGGCGGCGTGTCGTAGGACTGGTGGATGTAGTCGTGCGACAGGCGCCGGAAGGCGGCCACCGTTTCGTCCAGGCAAGCGGTGGCCATGCGCCACGCGCCAATGGAAGCGCCCACCAGGTGCACCGGCTGGTCGCTCTGCGGCAACCAGCGGCCGAAGATGAACTGGTCCAGCGGTCCCAGCACGAGGCCCTTGGGCCCGCCCGCCGCGCCGGGGATGGCCGCGATGTCGGCAGGCCGCAGACCGCCCTGCGCGATCTGCCGGCGCGCGGCAGGGCCCGCGTAGATCCGGAGGGCGCGGGGCGGGGTCATCGCGAGTCTCGGGCGGCCCGTCGCGCTACTTGCGCAGGCCCTGCAGCTTGGCGAAGGCGCCAGCCATGGCGGTGGACATGGGCGCCTGCGCAGGCGCGCGCTGGCCGCGGCCGGCGCCCTCGAAACGGTTGTCGCCGGAACGGCCGTCACCGGAGCGGCCGTCGCGCCCCCGCCCGCCGCCAGCCTGCGCGGTACCGAGCTTCATGGTCAGGCTGATGCGCTTGCGGGCGGCATCGACCTCCAGCACCCGCACCTTGACGATGTCGCCGGTCTTGACCACCTCGCGCGCGTCGTTGACGAACTTGTGCGAGAGCTGGCTCACGTGCACCAGGCCGTCCTGGTGCACGCCCAGGTCGATGAAGGCGCCGAAGGCAGCCACGTTGCTCACGGTGCCCTCCAGCTCCATGCCCTCGCGCAGGTCGGCGATGTCTTCCACGCCTTCGTTGAAGCGGGCCACCTTGAAGTCCGGGCGCGGGTCGCGGCCGGGCTTTTCGAGTTCGGCGAGGATGTCCCTGACGGTGATGACGCCGAAGGTCTCGTTGGCGAAGAGCTCGGGCCGCAGGGTGCGCAGCATCTCGGCGCGGCCCATCACCTGCTGCACCGGCTTGCCCAGGGTGCCGAGCATCTTTTCCACCACCGGATAGGTCTCGGGGTGGACACCGGTCATGTCCAGCGGGTTCTCGCCCTCGCGGATGCGCAGGAAGCCGGCGCACTGCTCGAAGGTCTTGGGGCCCAGGCCGGCCACTTCGAGCAGCTGCTGGCGGCTGCGGAAGGCGCCCTGCGACTCGCGCCAGCGCACCACCGCCTTGGCCACGGTGCCCGACAGGCCCGACACGCGCGAGAGCAGCGGCACGCTGGCGGTGTTGAGGTCCACCCCCACCGCGTTCACGCAGTCCTCCACCACCGCGTCCAGCGTGCGGGCCAGCTCGGACTGGTTCACGTCATGCTGGTACTGGCCCACGCCGATGGACTTGGGGTCGATCTTCACCAGTTCGGCCAGCGGGTCCTGCAGACGGCGGGCGATGCTGGCCGCGCCGCGCAGGCTCACGTCCACGTCGGGCATCTCCTGGGACGCGAATTCGCTGGCCGAATAGACCGAGGCGCCGGCCTCGGAGACGACCACCTTCTGCAGGCCGGCAAAGCGCAGGCCGGCCTCGCCGCCGAGCGAGCCCAGGCGCTTGATCAGGCCGGCCGCCCGCTTGTCGGTCCCGCGGCTGGCGGTGCCGGTGCCGCTGGCAATCAGGTTCACGCCGTGCTTCTCGCACAGCTTGGCCAGGGTGAACAGCGAGCCTTCCCAGTCGCGGCGCGGCTCGTGCGGGAAGACGGTGGCCGTGTCCACCAGCTTGCCGGTGGCATCGACCACCGCCACCTTCACGCCGGTGCGGATGCCCGGGTCCAGGCCCATGACCACGCGCGGGCCGGCGGGCGCCGCCAGCAGCAGGTCGCGCAGGTTGTCGCCGAAGACGCGGATGGCCACCTTCTCGGCCTCCTCGCGCAGGCGTGCGAACAGGTCGCGCTCGAGGGAGAGGGACAGCTTGACCCGCCAGGTCCAGGCCACGCACTTGCGCAGCAGGTCGTCGGCCTTGCGGCCGGCATGGCTCCACCCCAGGTGCAGGGCGATGCGGCCTTCGGCGATGGAGGGCTGGCCCGGCTCGGGCTCCACCGGCAGCACCAGCTTCGCATCGAGCATTTCCAGCTGGCGGCCGCGGAAGACGGCCAGCGCGCGGTGCGAGGGGACACGGCCGATCGGCTCGTCGTAGTCGAAGTAGTCGCGGAACTTGGCGACGTCGGGATGGTTCTCGTCCTTGCCCGAGGCCAGGCGGCTGCGGAACAGGCCCTCGGCCCAGAGCCACTCGCGCAGGGACTGCACCAGCACCGGGTCT
>JACCEC011179154.1_pt1 | contig 17684 bp, 22 predicted proteins | sample 7450121 | NCBI WGS metagenome assembly JACCEC01 (sample SAMN15323455, study PRJNA562643) | freshwater metagenome | isolation source: river surface water | place: USA:Blue River Watershed | collected 2017-08-18 | reverse complement strand
ATGGTATCATGCTAGAGGAGTATGGCTTCTCAGATGAGCAACAAGCAGAGCTCATTGAGTTCATTGATGCTAACAAGAAACGCCTGCGTGAGCTGAGCTTGCGTACAGTACTAAAGATGGCGGATCTTATGCGCTCCTTCCCTCACGATAAGTGGAAGCGTGTAGCCCAGGTAAGCCTTATGAAGTAATGCATAGGCTATAGTAGTTCGCTCGAGTGGCTAGGCTCTCTCCTAGCCGTTTTGATCCTCTGACATAATTCCGAATCGCTCCCGGTGGTCAGAGGATTTTTTTTTTGGAAAAAAATCTCGAGAGGTATAGAAATATTTTTTCGAAAAAAAAAGTCCGAGAGGCTATACAAATAAATTTGTTGTAAAAAAACAACACTTGCTAACACCTGCTTTTTTCAACCATATAGGTACAAAATCACCAGGTCGAGGGAAAAATACCCTATCTTTTAATTTTTCGCGGCGCAGATTTTGTAACCCCTGTGGACCCATTTCGGGCTCGATCCGGAAACAGTTAAATCGCTATATACGTGTATAGGAGCGAGCTATGCACAGATATATTACTTACGGCCATCAGTACTATCGTAGAAACCGTTATACTAAGGGTTTATTTGTCGACCGTTATGTATAGTGATAAGTACAGTACACACAGCCAAAAACAACCTGGGCACCACTATAAGTACCCACTCAAAATTTTTTACGCAGAAATTTTTAAAACTCGGCAAGACCCATTTTAAGGAGCGTCAATGGCAAAACGTAGTCAGAAGCAGCCAAAGGTAGAAGAGTTAGTTCCCAACGAGGACTATAGTAAGTTAACAGAAGACCAAGTTGAAGAACTGTTGTTAGTAACGTTTGAAGCATTGTCTACTAAGTTAGAAGAGTCAGGCGTAGATCCTGATGCCATAACGGGTATATTGTTTAGTTTGTTTACACAACGTATGGCAGACTTAAATGACCGTGAACAGTATGAACTTATACTAGAAACAGCCATAGAAGTGCCTTGGGACGAGCATACAATTCACTAGGCTCATTTAATGGTTTTCAGTATGTGTTTTAGGGGCATTTAGTGTTAATATACTGATACATACTTGTACATGTCGAGTATGTTTATTAACTAACTAAGGAGACACTACTATGTGGACTAAACCTAGTGCTACTGAAATGCGCTTTGGCTTTGAAGTTACTATGTACGTAATGAACAAGTAAGCGTGTAAGAAAAGGGTCGTTATCTACGCAGATAATTGACCCTAAATTTTTGGCTTTTTACCGCTCTGCGGCTTCGCCGCTTCGAGACTCTCGCCCTGGGTAAATATCTGTAATGAAGTCCTGTTCAATATTCATTGCTGACCCATACTGCTCTGTTCAGTGTGCCAATGCCATAATAAACGTATTGGGTGAGGACTTTCGTATTAGTGTGTTTGGACCCAGGGAAGTGGAATCGGGATTCTTTGACAGCAAGGACTTGATTGTTGTACCTGGAGGACAGGGCGACTCGGAACAGTTCCATAGACTTATGCGTTATCACAAGGAGCCCATAAGACAGCATGTTCATAGGGGCGGTAGTTATCTAGGCATCTGCATGGGTGCTTATTGGGCAGGACCCGAGTACTTGGATATCTTAGATAACTTAGACTGTCAGCAGTATATAACTAGGCCCGGGGCGGATACTCGTCGCCCACATGCTAAAAACATACAGATTACTTGGCAGGGCGAATCCACAACCATGTACTTCTACGATGGCTGTAGTATATTTGGTTCGGGTAGTAGAACTACTTGGGCTACCTATGCCAATGGTGATGCTATGGCCATACAGCAGAATCGCATAGGCCTAATAGGTTGTCATCCTGAAAGTGAACTATCGTGGTATGACTACCCTAGTTGGATGCGGGGGCATTTTCACCAGGGTAGAGATTGGCTAAGACTCAGGGAGTTTGTACAGGCTCTAGTTAAAACGGACTGTCAGTAGGATCCGAATTCATATTATTCAAGAACTGACGTAGTTTAGTTGAGTCTGTTTGCGCACGAATCTTGGGCATAGGAGCACCTGCTTGCGGATCCACTTCACCAGTTTCTGGATCCACAGTAGGAGTAGTAGATGATGTGCGTTTTAAAGTATCCAGAATAGCACTAGACTTTGGCTTGTACTCGCTGTCACCTTCAAGTCCTGGATCTGTAATGCGTAGTGTATCAATATCAAAGTCCAAGTCAATCTTCATACCCACGCCGCTTGAACTACGAGTTTTCATTAACTGTATTTGATACTTGCCACGTTCACGCATAGCACGGCTAGTAAAGATACCAAAGACGTTGTCAGCAGTTTGAATCTTAGATAGTCCACCTGAAATGTGACTGTGATCAAATTCAACTTCTTCAACAGCACCACGGTTCAACTGTGCCGCAGTAACAAACACACATTGTTTTTCCATGGCCAAGTTACGTAGTTCTTCTGCTACATACTTGTCTTTAACGAACAAGTTTTCTGCTGAAATCTTCTTGCTAATTGGCAACAACAAGTCCATGTAGTCAACTAACAGTACGTCAACTTTACGGCCCATTTTAATTTCGTACTCTTTTAAGTAAGCACGAATGTCGTTAGTTGTTTTACCTGACGGCATATACTTAACTTGGAATGCGCCCGACTTCTTACCAATCATCTTAACTTTCATTTCAACATTGTCAAGATCCTTGAAAATCTCTTTAGTACTAATGCCTGTGGTCATTGAGTCTACACGCATACTAACCAATGCTTCACTAAGTTCCAGTGTTAAGTAACAAACATTCAAACCTTGTAGTGCCCAGTTTACGCCAAGGTTAGCAAGAAAGAGGGATTTACCTGCACCTGATCCACCGGCAAAAATGTTAAGTTCTCCACGGTTCATACCTCCAAATAAGCGTTTATCAACTGTGTCCCAACCAGTCTTAACTTGTCCGTTTTTATCTTTAAGTCCTAGTAAGCGTCCCTTAGGATCTGCCCAGTAGTCTGTGCCCATGTCTTTTTGCAAGCCAATCTGCACAGCCGCTTTAATCATATCTTCTACTGGACCATAGTTGCCTTCTTCCAACAAGTCTGCTGACTTAAGAATGGCACGTTCAAGTCCTTTGTGGCGAGTAAATGTTTCAAACTCTGCCATGAGCCAATCATAGTGTTCGTCTTTGAGTATGCCCGGCTCATTAAGTTCTGTCTTAGTGGCCGCACGTACCATATCATACGTGGGCAATGCGTTATGCTCTGTAACATAACCATTTAAGAACTCTGCCGCATCCTGTAAGCGACGGTCAAATAATGTTGGATCAAAAATGCTTTGGCAACGCACAAATGTGCCTGCGTCACTGAGCATCATTTCCAAATATAGTTTTTGTATATCGAATCCGTAGTCTGTATTCTGTCTTGTCATTGTACTATTATACTTTTATATCTATGTGTTTGCAAGTTTCTAATTGCCAATCCCAAACCCTGTATCGTTGATGATATAATACTGCACCTAAACTACTACTAGCATCTCCAGGATTAGGTAGGCTCCATACGTATTTGAATTTGTCGTTTATTTGTTTATTGGCTGTTTTATTAAATGCACAGCCGCCCATGTAAACTACACAGTCGCTGTCAGTTAGATCCTTTGCCAAACTAAACACACCATAAACTTGGTCTTGAAACACTTGTTGTACTGCCGCGGCTATGTCGCATTGTGTTTGCAAGTTATCTATTTCATAGGGCCAGTCCTGGACACCTCTATGTAGATTACGTGTGTTACGAACTAGCGTGTCCATATAATCTTTAACTTCGTCATAGAAACGTTTAGGATTGCCTTGTTCAGCCATCTTTTCAAAGATTGCTTCTTGACGAATGGGCTCAAGTCCTACTAACTTAGTAAAGGCACTATAAAATAATCCAAGGCTATTAGGATAACTGCGACTCCAAACTTTCTTTAGTTCGCCATGGCCGGCATGCCATATTGTTGCAGATTCAAATTCTCCAATAGCATCTAATACTACGACAGCACAGTCATTGAACGGACTTGTGTAATAACCTGCCGCGGCATGACTAGCGTGGTGTGGAGTATATACTACAGGACTGTAACTTAGGCCTGCTTGTTTAAGATAATGGCTGGGTAAGTTTTTAAGGTCAAATGCTGTAGAGTATTGCCCGGCGTATATTTGTCTTGCTTTCTTAACCCAAGGTTGTTCATACCAATAAATCTTATCAGGACTGCCATGTCCTAGTGCCGTGTGTATAAACGAACTAGGTAGTCGATCCTCTGTGCTGTTGTTCCAAAACTTTAACTTACCGTCTTTGAATACAGCAAGACTACTACCATGATTTAATGCGTTAATGCCCCACTCAATCATTTGTAGATAAACGGATCACGACGGCGTCGTGCCCTCTCCTTAAAATAATTTTGAATACTTTGTATTAACTTGCGAACCATTTTTTAGCCTTTAATCTAATTTTTAATTCGTTGTCTTCTGCTTGTGTAACAATAAGATACAATGCCATTAGTCTACCTAACTTTAATACTGCATCATTAACATCTTTAACACCATCGGGCCAGTCTGGCATACTTACTGAGTAACCATTTGCCACAGCCTGTTCAACTGTGCGGGCACCGTCTGCGTCTTTGTCTGGAACAACAATAACTCTGCGATTGAGTCTGTTTAGTAACAGGGCTTGCTTGTCCATAATCTCTGCACCCAGGATAGCAACACCATCAATACTTAGCGCATCAAATGGGCCTTCGCAGACAATCACGAATTCTCTATCCAGTGTCTGGTTGTCTAAGTTAAACACATATCCAGGTGTTTGTTCACTGATGTACTTGGGTTTACCTGCCGTGACCTTACGAGCAGTATTGCCTACAATACGTCCCTGATACTTAAATGGAATTATTACTCTATCTGCAAATCCATTTAATGGACTCCAGTAAAACATACCGGGTATTAAAAAGAATCTACGTCCAACAACATATTCGACTACTTCTTCAAGATTTGCCCGTAAGTCGTCGGGTAACTTATTAGATATTTGAATCCATTCGTCGATGGGCATAGCACCTTCTGGCAAAGGTTTATCTTCGAATGTTGGAAGTGTTACGGCTTCTAAAGCCTTTTCGTCGGATTCAATCTTTAATGCTTCCAAACTTAGTTTAGTAACAACATCGTCTGGTGCGCCCATCCAACCTAACAGTTGTCGCATTTTGCGTGTTAAGTGTCTACCAGGTTGATAACTTGTTTTGAATCCACAGTTGAAGCAATGGTAACTAACACCGTCGCCGTTTCTAATTATACCGCCACGTTGACGTGTGTCTGCGCTAGTTCCATTATGGTGACAGCACACCGCGTTGAATTTAGTCCATCCGCTAGGTGTGTTCTTATGTCTTGCCGGAATGTAAGAATAGATTATATCACCAATACTCATATAGAGTATTTTAGTTTCTTACTATTACTTTGTCAACTTTTCCGGTAAAACCAATGCCAGCGACACTAGTGTATGTTCTATCAGCAGTCAATAAACTTGCTTCGCCTAGAATGGTTGCTGATAGTATGCTACGAGTATAACTTGGTAAACTGCCATAGATGGGACCTTGAATGGCTGTTACTGTGATTATAGCATCGTTGGCTGGACTTGTACCGCCTAAACTGGTGCCTAATACTTTAATCTTATCGCCAATATCAAATTGTCTACCACCATCAGGAATGCCTACAATGGTATATGTACTACCTAACTTTTCAATATCAAATGTTGCATTATTAGTGGCTGTAGAACTCTTCTCATAGCCAAAACGCATATAACGATAGCCTGTATTCTCTACAACCTTTGTAACACTTGAGCCACCTGCCGGCACTTCAACAGAGTCAATTAATTTCCAGTCTGTGCCAAAGGATGTACTCATGTCGTTGGTAGCATATACGTTTACAAACCCTTCATATGGATCGTCGGCATTAGGAACAACTTCAATTTCTACGCTACCAATTACACTACTATCCAAAGTAGTACTGTAGTCGTCATTTAGATAGTTACCAAACTTTACTATTTCACTTAGGAATTGCTGTCTGTCCCATTCAAAATTAAAGACTTTAGCAACATCGATAATTTCTCCAAATCCTAATTTATCATTGTATCCGTCTAGTAATTGTACATTACCAAACAATTCAAACTGTCCGTCGATGTATATAATCTTTTGTTCTGTACCGTTGTTAAGATAAGCCGCCATTCTTAACATTTGTGGATCGATGTCTGCTATAGTTTCTTTGCTAACTGTTACGGACATTTGTCCTGGTTGAGCAGTAATAGCAGAACCCGAAACACTGAATAAATTCTTTTGTTCTGCATCGAAGAATTTAATAACGATATCATAACCAACGACATCTTGCTTGCGCTGTTCGCTGTTTCTGACGTCTATTTGTAAGGCATTGTCTATGCCTTTGTATAATTTTAATTGTCGTTGGTACACTTGTCTATACTCCGTGTTGAATCCTACTCTATCTGTAGTAACAGTGATTTTATTTGGTACTAAATAAAATTGAATTTTTTGCATTGGCTTAATTCACTTATCAAGGTTTATAACAGTATTTATGGTAAAATTAACGGAAGACATTAGAGAAAACTTCCCCTTTATTTCAGTTGTACATTACGGTGGCGTAGAATACGTAGGCATTATTATCAATCAAGACCAGTATGTAACTAGCCTGTATAACTACGAAATTCTCAGAACAGAAGAAGAACGAAAAGGGTTTTTAACCCTGGGCGAAGCATGGTGGTGGGAAAGTAATAGAACTATCCCAATTAACATATTCTTAAAAGCGGAAATGGAGCCTTATAAGTATTCGGTAATGACTATGAATACTAAGGATGTGTCTGTAGTGTTTGGGCCTACTATAAACCTACACAATATTTCAATTAAGCGTGTAAAACGTAAGGTAATACAATTAGTTCGTAAGCGTTAATTATAGCCGTAACTAATACCTTCGCAAATCAAATTCATTTGTACTACAATAGCCATAGCATAAGCCACAGCATGAGCCTTCTTAAAGTAGTACTCACCGTTCTCCGGTTTCTTCCAAATCTCCTGCCCAATCTCGCTCCAAGTCTTCCCTACTAGGTTCCTCTTTGCTGGGCGGATTAAAGCGAGACACATTGCCAATTCTTCTATGGAAGAGGGCTTCATTTGTCTCAATAAGTTCCCATGCCCATTGACGTGGAATAGTAAATCTGTGAAATCGTCTTGCGTCAGTAAGTCCCATAGCGGTTCAGTCTCCATAAGTTGAATGAGATGTTCTTCATCTCGTACACCTTCATAGATTCCTACATTTAAGAAATCTATTTTAAAGTAACCTCTGTCTTCTGCTTCTTTGTAGTCTAATGTACTAATGCCTGTAACAGGATTATATGGAATGTCTTGGCAGTAAATGCCTGTGTTGTGCTTTTTAAATCCGTCGTCTTTAATGGCCGCAACGATGTGATTTATTTTTTCTAATGCGTGAGTTCTGTCTGCAAAGTCTATGTCAATGTCCGGCATGTATCAACCTTTTTCCAATCTTGAGATCCGTCAGTACTGTATCCAGTATAACGCTCTCCCGTTTCTAAGTCAATCAACAACCACTTTTCTGGACAACGTGTAGTTACTTTGAGTGTCTTTGGTTCTGTTAGTTCTACAACTTCCTTGCCATCTAATAGTTTTCTCATAATTTACTTTCTTTAACGACCTCTGCAACTAACTCCAAGTCCGCTGGATACATCCTAAATCTCTTTTTCCAAAACTCAGGATCCAATACTTCAAATACAATGCCTAACTGTTCATCATTAAACTTGTTTAATAACTCTCTGCCTGTTTCGCAATTAAGAATTAGCCAAGGACTAATCTTGCCATCCTTGATAGCATAAACGGCTCTATTAACACTTGCATACTTAAAATAATGATTCCACTGGCTACCATTTTCATTTGCCCAGTCCATCATTGTAGTTATACTACGCTGTAGTGCCACTTCGGCAGGTTCTTTCTTAATTAAGTCTAGGACGTATTTATAGTATAGGTCTTCCCTGCACCAATGGTCCAACTTAACTCCGCTAGTGACTACAAAGTCAATATATCTATCTGGGTACAATGGATTGACATTGCTAAGAAAACTTCCAAACTTAACAAAGGCATTGTAGTAAGGACTTTTAGCAAACTCTTCGTATGTCTTAGTATGCTTGGCCTTTTGTGTTAGTTGAAAGAATCTAACATAAGTCTGATAGCCAAGTATTACATGTTTCTCGTCCTTGGCCAAGTGTCTACGTTTTTGCTCACACATGTGTACACTCAGGGTAGACTCTTTTACATAAGCACTACCGCAGTATTGACACACATATGGTTTTTCTATTGTAGACAACTTAATCTTAATTCCTTTGTGCTTTTCAAAAACATCTAAGTTCATAATGCCTTTTTAATATCTTTGTCATCCCAACCCAAGTCTTTCAGACGTTGTTTGACTTCTTTTTCTGTAGTCATACTAGTCATTAAGTCTATCTCGTCGTCTTTCAAATGTGGATACAATGTCTCAAGTACCTTGGCAATCTTGCTGTTGCCTTCTTTCTTCTTATACCCAATCCATTCATGAAAATGTATCTTCTTTTGATCGTTGCCGGTCATACAAACAAGATACCATAACAGTTTAGGATGCTTACTTAAATCAAAAAAGTGTTTATTAAAATACTCGTTTGTTTTAAAGATTGCCAGTTCTTGCGCTTCTCTGTCGCTGGTTTTTATAGAACTGGCATACCTAATCAAAAGATAAAAACTAATCTGCTTACGTTGCTCTTCGGTAAAATTATCCCACAGGTCTCTTGCGCCCATATCAATGGCCGCAGTTTCATCTTTAATAGTTAACTTATCACTCATCTTTAGGCACCAACCTGCAATCCCATGCCATAACAGTTCTATGTCCTTCTCCACGCCAAGGATAAACTGTATGTGCTACATGGCTTGGAAATACCACAACTGTTCCTGCTACCGGTTTATACTTCCAAGTATCGTTCATAAAAAATTTAGTCACATCCTTAGTCTGTGGCAACTTAAATGCGATATGGCCATCACTAGGATTACTATCTGCGGCAAAGTCAGGAACGTTGATATAAATGTTACCACTTAGGTTACCGCCTGGGTGACTATGAAGTTCTTGATACTGTCCTGCTGTTTGTCTAATAGTCCAAATGCTAGTTACTTCTGGCTTGCACATACGCAAATCTTCAGTGCCCGATTGTTGACTGATAATTTCCATATAACCTGTAGCCAACGTTTCGATCCACTTTACCAGCCAACTAACATCTAACTGTAGCTCATTTGGATAGACTTGTATTTGCTGTCCTCCACGAATACTAATAAAAGGATTGCCAGAATCATTTAGTTCCGGGTGTGCATGTAGTTGTTCTGATAGACTAAAAATCTTACTAAACTCAACAGGAGGTACTTGGTCAATCGCTAAAACAATTGGCTGAAAGTATGCTACCTTTAAACTCATTTCGATTTCCTAATAATATTATAAACTAGTATAACACGTTCAAGCATTCGTTGTAAAGGCTTATTGGTCTTCGCAGTTTCCCGAATCTTTTTCCAAAGCCTTGCTTCCTTTGTTGCTCTAAATGTTTCTATGTCGTGTGTTGGTGCTTCATAATCCCAACCAATTGCAAACCTTGTCGAAGGATCTGCTCCTGCTTCTCTAGCGTAAGTAATACCGCCAGAACGTTCATAAATGTAAGTTGCACCTGGTTTTAATTGTCCCATTTACTTTCCTCTAAACTCATTTAAGAAAAACTCTTTAGCATCGCACCAGTATGATTCAAATAATGCATCACCTGGTCCAGTAATCATACTAGTAACTACTACACACTTCTTTAACCAAATGTCTTTGTTAGATAAAAAACATTTTCTCGGTATCCAACTTCTTTTATTTTCTTGGCCAATTCTACGATGCTTGAACGCCCAGTCTTCGCTAGGCGGAGATTGTTGTACTTGGTCTAATGGCATTATAAAAGTTTGTAGTGGTTAATAATTTCACTTTGTCTACTAATGTCTTTGGTGAAGAACGCACAATGTGGCTTTGAGCCTTCGTATAGCGGAACTGACAACAATTGATTGTTTTTCATTTTAGGAAAGAACCATTTGACATCATTGTAAACATTTACGATTTCGATCTGAGCATACTCGTGTTTGAATCCACTAAGCGGATTAAAGATAAATGCTTCAAACCCTCTATCATTTAAACTAGTAAGCGGTAGCACTTCTAATTCATTACCACATTCACTATCTCCCACAGCAATGCTCCAGTCAATGGGCATTGTTACTTCGTGTCCGCCAATGTTAAGTACCATTGCTGGACTGTTAAAACTTTCTAAAAATATTAAAGGTATAAAGAAAAAGTCTGGGTTGTTAGTATCGTTGTTATCTAATACACTAAACCTAATATCGTCTTCTACTTCATCCGGCATTTTAGATAAGTCAAAACTCTTGTCATCTAAAGTTAAAATTAACATCTATTCTCCATTATTATTCTTCCCACTGTACCTTTTCTAAGGTAAACGGGTATCTCGCTTCCTTATAAAACTTCTTCCTCTCCGTAAGATGCCGCTTTGCGTATTTGCAGGACGACGTGATGTCCCAAATTTGGACGAAGTCTTTATCTTCTGCTTTTCTAATCCCTCGCCCAATGCTTTGTATAACGCGGACAAAGCTCTTTCCGGGCTCAAGAAGAACCAGATTAAAAATCCTTGGAATATTAAGACCCACAGCGGCCACACCATAAGTCGCCACAATAACCTTGCTATCAGATTCCCTGACTTCATCATAATGTTCCTTTCGCTCTGTGAGCTTAACTTCTCCGCTGATGAAAACGGATCCCGGGATTGCATCTACAATTTGCCTGCCAGCGTCGAGCCTGTCTACTAGTATTAGTGTGTTGCCTGAGTCTTTAATTGAGTTGCATAGTTTTGAAATATAATCTACTCTATCTTTATCTGTAACAAGATATTTTAATTCTTCTTGATACGTTCTAAATTCTTTTACATCTAGTAATTGTACAATATTCACATGACACTGAGCAAGCACACCTTTCTCTTGTAAGTGGTGTGCTGATATACGATTAACTACAGGACCAAGTGTTGCAAGGATGCTATGAAAGTTAATGTCTTCTTTGGGTACAGTTCCTGTTAGTCCCCAACGTATGGGAGCATTAGCCATGTTCTGACTTAACAGTTTCTTTAATACTTCTGCTTTGGCCATGTGTACTTCGTCGACGATTACACAAACAACACCGTCTAAGAATTCTGCTAATGAAAGTGTTTCAGTGTCTGCACCTTTCTTGTCTAAGATGTTTAAACTTTGCCAAGTACAGATGGTGTGTGTCTTACCTAATTCTTTTCTGTCGCCAAAATACACACCAACATCTAGTCCAACGTTGCGATAGTCTTCTTCGGTTTGCACAACAAGACCTTTGTTAGGAACAATTACCAATGTACGTCCGTATGGTTCACACAATGCTGACAAGGTTGCTGTAATAATTGTTTTACCTGCACCTGTTGCCAATTCTTGTAAGCCTTGTGGAGCACCCATAAAGCCGTTAATCGCATCTAATTGATAATCACGTAATACTATAGGCTGTCCTTCCATAGGATGACCTTTGGGCCATGTCTTGCCCTTGGCGGCCCAATACTGGTCAGTGATCGGTGTAAAGTTAAATTGATGTGGCTGTCTTAAATCTTCAATGTCTTCTACATCTACACCACATTCTTCTAAAATGCCTAGTATAACGTCTAAGTGATTTAAGTAGCCGTTGCCACCTAACCCAAAGAAGGTAGTTGTGCCGTCCCAGCGGCCAAGTTTGTACTGCGGCATATGACGTGCATATGGCAGTTCGAATTTTAAAGCGTTTGAGATTTTTCTGCGAACTTCTACAGAAAGCCCTTCAAATTTAATATTAACTTCGTCTCGTATGATTAATTTACAACTGGACAATTTGTCTCATTCCTTTTATTCTTCCGTGTCTAACAGATACTGAGTTGTTATAGTAATACACAGTGGAAAAATCATTTAAGTAAGCCGATGTCTTTCCGTATTCATAGTTGGATGTTACTAGTGCAGTACGTGGCTTCCAATCTGCACTAAAAAGTGGTTTAGGTATGCGATTTTTAGTCACAAACACAACCTTAGTTCTTGAGTCTATAAAATTATTTAAGTGGTTATCCTTGACATATTGGTTAAATTGCTCTTGGTCAGAATCACCATTTTGCATTCTAAAGAACACAACAATCTCGTCACGCGGAATTCTTGTTACTAAGTGCTCACAGATAGTTTTTGTTGTATGAATGGCGTCCTTTGTGTCATCAACAATAACTAGTACAGGCCATTGCTTTAATGTATCGATTACATTAAAGATAGTATCTATACCGTGATCCTCTGGATTAAGACGAAATCTTGTCTCTGTTAAAGTGAGCATGTTTTTCACTATAGAATTAGGCGAAATCTCCTCGATTTTTGCTAGAATTTTGTCTTTTTTGTTATGAATTCCACATGATTTTAAACGGTCTAAAAAAACCAGGAAATCTGAGTCTTTTTTATCAAGACCCTGTTCTTCTAAATATTTTTCACAACGACTATTCACATTAACTAATACAGGCTCATCGTTGATTAGGTCGACATAGGTTGTGTAATTATCGGGATTTTCGACAATTTCTTGAATTTTGTCATGTAGCTCACAAACTTCTTCACTAAGTTCAAAATTCAAAGGAAGAAGTGCCGTAACAATTCTGTGGAGGTCGAGTTCGTTAAAAGATAAAATCTTTTCTCCTCGTTGCTCATGGACGCTGGCTGTCAATTTTTCCTGTAATTCACTCCATACAGAAGCAAATTTCTTGGAAAATACAAATTTTACCAAAATCTTAGTTTTCTTTTCTGGTGTAGTTATTAATGATATCGATTGTGTTCTGTCAATTTCTCTAATAGGCATTCTTAACGGTTTAGTTAAGAGTAGTTCATCGACATTTAATAAATTTTGTGTCAGTCCGACTCGATATTTTTCAATTTTCTTGACGGCAAGCTCTAGTTGGCGATCAGTTAAAGCAGTTCCCCTAGCAACTTGCTTGGCAAGACTACGAACCAAATTTAGTTCTCCGCTATCGATACGGATATTCACAGCACGATTAATTGTGCCACCTAATATTTCTAGTGCGTCTTCAATAGTATGCTTCATACTATACATTATAGCACAAAAATAGTATGTGTCAACGGTTTAGTTCAGATAAAATTCGTTTTTGCGGTGTGCCAACTTTAAGTTCTTCGACAGTCCATTCGGTATGCAATATTTTTTGAAACCAAAATTGCCTATCCGGCATCGATAAGTGATTTATTTGTGAAAAACTGTTACTCATTTCGTAGGCAAGGCTCGATTTGTCGCAAATCACCGGTGTTCCTGCAATTACACTTTGAATTCCTGGACCACTGTTGTGACTAATCACGCAATGGTGGTCAAAATTGATGTCAAATTTATCATAAGTGTTCAAAATTTTATTAGGACGTTCAATGGTTATACCTGGAATGGAATTTGTTCCAAGGATACACCGAGGATGTGGTCGAAAAATTATGGGTCTGTCGGTAAATTTACGAATTTCTTGAACTTTATGGTCAAGCCATGCTCTGAGGTATGGTTGTTTTTCCCATTGTAAACTTTTTTCATGCTGACCAACAATTAAAATCGAATCTTGTCTTTTAATTTTTGGTAGTAACAACTCTATACCTATTTTTTTACTTCTGTCCGGGTCTAAATTTTCGTTATTTCCGTAAATTCCGTCAGTAGTGATATGATTTGCCGAAATTTTCCATGTACGTCCTCGATCCAATGTACCGACTTCAATAATAAACACAGGTTTGTTTAAACTTCGATAATGTTTGTAGACAGACTCGTTAACTCTCATGCGGCCATTCCATAAAACTGACCAAATTACAGCCATGTCTGCTGTTTTTGAGTTTTCTACAGGCTCTATTCCTATTTGTCTGCATCCATCGAGGAACGCTCGCCATATGGGTTCAGATTGTAGTGCGGTCTGATTAGGAAAGTAGGCAATTTTCATACGGTAAATATTTACATGATTATACCGCCACTACAAGGAAAACTAGATCAACAAAATTTCTTCATTTATGCCGCGGCAGATGAAAAGTATTTTGACTTATATGCAAAACCTTTAATCAATAGCGTTTTAAAAAATACCCCGGGCTACGGTGTGCATATACATATCTACAATCCACGCCCGGATCAAATAGAGTTTTGTAATAAGACAAGTGTTTCGTGTACTTACGAGTATATTGACGATAAAGTTTTTGAATCTATTAGAGATTTGTGGTATAAGAGAACAAATTTTACAAATGACAGACAACGCCAGATGAGGAAGAAAGGCGAAACGCTTGGACCTATAGAATTATTAAAATTAGTTAGACAAACATATTTTGCTTGTGCTAGATTTATAAGACTTGCTGAAATTAAACAACAATCACAACATTGCCTAGCAATAGATGTAGACGGATTAGTTAGAAAACCATTTTCATATAAATTGTCAACAGCAGACTTTCATTTGTATGAAAAACCTAAAGACGGTACACACTTAGCAGGCGCAATATTGTTTAATGATTCACTAAAGTCGGATGAATTTTTAAAATCGTATGCTAGTGAAATTAAAACTAGTATAGAGAACGATGACTTATATTGGTTCTTAGATCAGTTCGTATTAGACATCTTAGTTAAAAAATTTAACAAAGGATTGCTACCAATGGCGTATATAGACTGGGCTATGCGTCCTGAAAGTTCTATCTGGAGTGCTAAAGGCAAACGCAAAGAGCTAGAAGTTTTTAAAAGAGAGCAAAATTTATACAAATGAAAAACTGTCACGGATATTGGTTGCCAGACGACGAAGAACATTTTTCTAAATTTATTATTAGAAATAATGGAGCAGGTTATCAAGAAAATATAAGAAACTTAGCGTTGTCTTATGTTGATAAATTTAATGTTAGCGTGGATATTGGTGCTAACTTTGGACTATGGAGTCATAGTTTAGAAAAAAAGTTTAAAAGTAATTATGCTATAGAACCAATAGACGATCATTGTGAATATTTAAAGATCAATGCACCGACTACTAGTATTCATCAATGTGCGTTAGGCAATAAGTCTGGTGTACTCAGGATGCAACGTGACTTTGAAAACTATGGCAAAACACATATATCTGAAACAGGCGATGTAACGGTACAAGTAGTAACATTAGATAGTTTAAATTTACCGCCTGCTGATTTTATTAAAATAGATGTAGAAGGTTTCGAGTACTATGTTCTTTTAGGTTCAGAAAAATATATAAAACAATCTTATCCTGTATTAGTTATAGAACAAGAAAAGAAAAATCCTGAAATAAACAAATTACTAATTAGTTGGGGATATGAATTAGTCGATAGTATCAAACACGATTACATTTACAAAAAACTTACTTAACCCACTGACGCATGTGCGTCCAACAACGTCCGCTTCTTAGGTCTGCAAAACTCCAATGACATTGTGCTAGTTTACGAATCCATAATTCTCTATCTACAAGGTTTGGGTTCTCTAATAAACTAAAATCTGTATTAGCAACATCTCCGCCTTGACTGTAATTAGGATCGTCGGTAATAAATGACGGTATTCCTTCTATAGGCGCAACGGCACTAGGAGTACTGTTATGACATACTAGTGCCCAACAGTCTACTAAATCTTGTGTAATATGTCTGTCTTGTGGACTAATAATTGCTTTATATTGTTTAAGCATTGGCATATACAAGTTAATATTTTTCCAGTCCCCGGGATGCCAACGAATGATAATTGGCCTGTCGGAATAAGTTCTTATTTTAGTAAATGTTTCGTTTAGCCATTGCATTAAGTTGTAGCCACGCATACTCCAGCCCATAGGACGTTGGAGTGTTATAAGAATATGATTTCCGTTCTTTCGCCACGGAGCCAAGTCCATATTATAGTCACGCTTTATATTGTTCCAATTCTCGTTACCTGGATTTTCATTACAATAAATGCCGGTAGCAGGAAATACTCCGTTAAAACTATAGCGCAAGTACCTATGAGGATTCAATTTGTTCTTGTAAATGAATACATTACTATCAACACTTAGCCAATACTTTCCTAGACTAGTTTGTGTATCCATTACCATTTTGCGAACTTTATAGTGCGATAATCGAACTTTACTTGGGTTTGCATCAAACGCATTTCCAATAATTGCGCCGACGTCACAAGGTTCATATATCTGCGATCGTGTAGTGGCGGCAATGTCTCCACACTTGTTGGCGCCTTCAGCAAAATATGTCAGTGCATTTATTTTTTCTTCGCCGTTGATATGCGTCGGTAAACTACTAAGGTAGCTCTTAATAACTAATGGTTTCTCGTTGCTCATTTTCTAAAACCATTCTCCAAGCATTGCCTGTTAATAATTCATGTACGTGGAATTGACCGTATGCTAAAGAACTTAGCCACTTATAAACAAATTCTTCGTCTGGGTAATACGGTGTTTCGATTTTAGATAAGTCATTTAAACATACAGGTGCCGCCGCGGTAGGAGCAAGTGCTAATGCAGGAATACCGTACGCAACTGCTTCAGCGGCCGCAATACTATTATATGTTACAACAGCATATATGTCTTGATCAAACGCATCGTAGATTATATTTTGAGAAGTTCTTTCTGCTCTACTACCTTTTTCTCTAACAATGATTTCTCTGTCAGTATATTTTCTTAATTCATTAATAGTCTGTTGCACCCATGCTTTATCGTCTATTCCGTAATACTTACACGGTTTTTCACTTGGTGCAACTAATAAGATTTTGCTACCATTTTTCTTCCAGCCTTTCCATTGTAACCTTGTATCGTACTTGCACATGGCTTCCCATCGATCCCCAGGTACATCATAAATTTTATCATGTTGCATTGAGTTCTTTACAATACGATGCCACAATTTTCTAGCATTAGGATTACCTTCGCAACTGTAATTTCCAAAGTAACCAGTTTCTATAAAATAATAATCTAATCCTTTTTCTCTTGCAAAGTCAATAAAACTTCCGGCAGCAATGCCACGAACTAGTATAGGCTTGTCAATTGTATCTCTAAACTGTTTAAATTCTACATACGAACGGATGTCAGCATCTGGAAACGATATCATAGTCATAGCCGGTATGTCAGACCATTTAATTAATCTCGATAACTGACTGTCTTTTTCTCGTAAGTAAACATCCAATTCTTTAGTTTGAAGTTTTTCTGTTTTACTTGGAGTCGGAGATGATAGAGCTTTTTTGTATTTTATTTTTAGAGATTCAACTTCATAATATAATTTTAATGCCGCGCTTGCATTGTTTTTAACCGATTGTATATAATCGTTTCCTTGGTATTGTTCGTGCGCTTGTTCCTTTGCTAATGCTATAGGTATAATCATTCTATATCTCTCTGTTGACAGTATTCAGTTAGTATGCGTTCACGATGCCATTCGTTGCCTTGCGGTGTATCTGCAAACTCGTGAAAGCAAGGCGTACCTAATGTATAGTGTAAAAGTTTTGCATCAGGATTTGGACCATACTCGTCGGGTAACCAATTCCATTCTTTAGGCAATTCGCCAACACGACTATTGTCGGTCCATTCAAATCTAT
>JACCEC013259191.1_pt1 | contig 17693 bp, 20 predicted proteins | sample 7450121 | NCBI WGS metagenome assembly JACCEC01 (sample SAMN15323455, study PRJNA562643) | freshwater metagenome | isolation source: river surface water | place: USA:Blue River Watershed | collected 2017-08-18 | reverse complement strand
GCTACTTTAGAGAGAACAAAAACCCAGAAAAAGAGATCTAAGAAAACAAAACGACTTTTGGCAGCCTTTGACCCTGTTTTTAGAGTCTCATGTTTAAAAAATCTCTTTTAATGCTCGGAGCCCTGATTAACGTGAAAAGGAATAGAAAACTTCTTTTAAAGTGAGTCCATGAGCTGGAGCTGTGACTCCAGCAAGCGCCCTGGCTTTAGTCTCTAGGATTGACGGGATCGTCTGTGGAGGGATCTTGCCGCATCCCACATAGACAAGGGTCCCTGTGAGGTTGCGTACCATTTTATAGAGAAAATGGTCGCCTTTAAAAGAGATCGATAGGCGATTTGCTTCGAGTAAAAAAATATTGATCGCATCGATTGTGCACACGGGGTTACGCGTCCACAGAGCGCGCTCGTTGCAAAAGGAGGAAAAGTCGTGGGTGCCAAGGAGATGCTGGGCTTCCTCCTGCATGAGGGCTATATCAAGGGGGTAAGGGAAATGCCAGGAAAGATGGCGGTAGAAGGGGAGCTGGACTTGATGATTGCAGATCCAATAGGTGTAGTGTTTTCCGATGGCATCTGTCGTAGGGTGGAAGTGGGTGGGCATGGTCTCGATCGAAAGGATGCGGATGTCTTGAGGGAGCGTACCGTTCAAGCCATGGAGGAATCGACCCATGTCTGAGATCGGGGTATCTGTCAAAAAGTTAACGACTTGCCCCTCGGCGTGGACCCCGGCATCGGTGCGGCTTGCAGCTTGCAGGCGCACCTGTTTGCGCAGAATTTGAAAGGTCGATTGTTCAAGCATCCCTTCAATGCTATTGCCAAGAGAAGTCTTTTGCCATCCTTTATAATCGGTACCTCGATAGGAAACGATCAGCTTGTAATTGGTCATTGTTACTGGATTTTCGTCCATCGTCTTCACCGTTATTTATGGTTGGGCAAGTGTGGCATGAGGGCCAAAAAAGAGAACGGTGCCGCTTAAGAACATCTGGACGGAGATCAAGATCAAAAGAAGGCCCATGAGCCTTTCGCAGGCGACAAGGCCTCTGGATCCCAAGAGTCTTTTGAGATAGCTGGCGCTGAGCAGGATGACCGTTGAGGCAAGCCATGCTAAGATGATCGCTCCGACGGTAATCCATTCGCTGTACTGCTCATGGGAGTAGAGCATGACGGCAGCAAGGACTGCTGGTCCTGCGACAAGGGGGATGGCGAGAGGGACAATAAAGGGTTCCTTATCTGGAGTGATATCGACATCAGGATCTCGCTTACCAGGAAAAATCATCTTAAGGGCAATAATGAAGAGGATGATCCCTCCTGCAATGAGAAGGGTTGCCTGTTCGACGTGGAGGAACTCCAAGAGAAGGTCGCCGAGGAAATTAAAAGCGATGATGATAAGAAGCGCAAAGACCAGTTCTCGAAAAATAATATATTGGTGTCGTTTAGGATCGATTCCTTTAAGGACGGAGATAAAAATGGGGACATTGCCGATAGGGTCCATCAGTAAAAACAGGGCAAAGGCTGTCGATAAGAGTTGTATGAAAGGATCCATAGATAAACTGTGATTTATAAATTATTTATAACAGAAATCGAATTTAATTAAAAGGATTCCAATGAGATATTTTTCCATAGTTTTTTTAAAAAAATAATCTGAGACTCGTTAAGTCTGGAAAAAAACATCAAAAAATCGTCGTTTTTTTGAAAGGCTGCTTTCGTCCAATTCGCTGAGCCCATAATCAGGATCCGATCGTCAAGCAGCGCCCATTTATGGTGCAGAAGCTCTTGGCCTTGGCTGAGCAAGATTTCGATCCCGGCAGCTTTAAGCTTTGCGATGCATTTCTCGCTCGCGCCTTTGGCGGTGTAGTAGTCGACTGCTACCTCCACACAAACGCCGCGCTTCTTGGCAGAAATCAAGGCGTCCGCAATCCTCGGATGGGTCAATGTGAACATCGCGATTTTAATGGTTTTTTTAGCGGATTGGATTGTGTTGGTGAGCTTGTTTAAGGCTTTGAGCTCTTTATCGGGCAATAGCCAAATTTCTCCTTCGATTTCTTTGGCGGTGAACGGGAAAAAGGGGGCTGTTGGGTGGTGCAAAAAGGCGGCAAGGGGAGGGCAGTAAAGTCCAACGACAAGATTGTCGTGATGCCTTAATGATGCTGTGGTCAGGTTGGCCGAGCCAAGTAAAAGGGTGGTTTGATCAATAATGACGATTTTGCGGTGCATGAGCCCTTTTGATGAGCTTGGGTGGAGTTCGACTGTTGAAGGGAGTGTTTTGAGTAGCTTTTGTGAGGAGGCCTTTTTATCATATTCAATACAGATCGGGATCCCCTCGGATGCTTTTTTGCCCAAGATGGAAATCACATCGGGATCGGTGATCCCATACATATGCATAGCAACTGATTTTTTTGCTTTGCTAATGGCGGTGCAAAAGAGGAGTTTAATGTCTTGCCGGGTTTGATTAGAATAGAAATAGATGGGCGAAGAGGAGCTGGGAAGGGAGGGGGTGATCGAGGCAAAGAACAGCCATACAAAGCCCAGGGGTAAAGAGAATAGTAGGGTATTGCGGAGGAGATTTTTTGTCCCAATTGGCAACCATTGGTGGCGTTTAAACCGGGTTGCCAAATGGGAAAAGAGCAAATTAAACGTGCTCGCCTTTAGAGCGGATTTCGCGGACAACTGTAGAAAGTCCTACTTTATCGATTGTGCGCATTGCGTTTGTGCTCAGTCGGAGGGTGATGAAGCGGTTTTCTTCAGAAAACCAGAACCGCTTTTTTACGAGATTAGGTAGGAAGCGGCGTTTTTTGATGCCGGTTACTTTGAGGCCAACCCCTTTTTTCTTCTTAGCAATACCGCGGAGGGCGTAGCTGTTTCCGCGAACAGGGACTTTTCCAGTCACTTGACAACGTTTAGACATGGGTTCTCACTCCAATTTTATCTACATAATGCAAGGATCTTAGCATCTCAACTCTTATTGAACAAGAATATTTATACGAGCCTTTCCCGCTGTGGCGTGAAAGGCGAAATTGTTCAAAACTATTTCTTTATGGCAGAGCCCCTTTATGTCACGTCGGGGGGGCGGGGATGCACTTCGTGTCGTCCTTCGAGCTCCTCTGCTGGCCCCTCTGAGCCTCGCCTCACTTGCGCCAAATCGCATCCTCGTTGAAGGGGCATGTATTGGATACAGCCCCTGACGAGATTTAATTATCTGTATTGTGTCCATGCTATACCGAAATCACTTGAAGAATCGGTTTTTGCCAGCGTCGCCTGCCAATGAATTTGAGATCCGCCTGTATCGCTCAGCTTATTCAAGTTGAGCTGCTTCGGCGTCGGCTTTGCCTGACTTAAATTCATGGCGGCTCCTTGCCAAATCTCCGATTCTTCAAGTGATTTCGGTATAATCACAACCTAAATAATGGGTTTATTTCATAGAACCTTGCCGCATCTTGCGAGCGTTTTTCGAAGGTTTTGGCACGTTCATAGGTGCTTTCAGCTATTGAACGTGCCAAAATCTCCGGAAAATTGCCTCGAAACCTGCAACAATTCCCCATAAACTAAACCCATTATTCAGGTTAATCACAGTGGTTCGTAAATAGAGGTCCGGCTCCGGAACGGGCGCGTAAATTTGGGTTATGCAGGATGTCTATTTTTTATTTGACTGGTGTTGTTTCCAAGAGAGGAAGTGGGGGAATTTATTTTCCCGATGAAAATTTTCCTCTAGGAAAATTCTTCATTGGGAATAGCTCGAACAATAGAGCGCTTGCAAAATGATTGGGGATGGATTAGAATGGCCCGTTTTGGATTGATAGCTCAGCTGGATAGAGCACCCGCCTTCTAAGCGGGCGGTCGCAGGTTCGAGTCCTGCTCAATCCGTTTTTTTAACCTCCTCGCAATCACCATCATGATTAAAAAAAGAAAAGGAAAGACCGGTAAAGCTCTTTCCGGCGGTTCTCCTGAAAAGGAACTAGGAGATTTTCTACCCCCTCCTGCAAAGTTTAAAAACCTTCCAACTCTTTTAAAAGAATTCCAAGGCCCTTCATTTTCTCGGATGAACATTCGTCAGAAAACTGACCGTGTTAATCGACTCCTTCTCGATTTGATCCAGAAGGAGAAGATCCCCTGTTTTCTCCTTCCTGCAGTGATCGAATTCATTGAAAAAATCAACAAGCTCAATGTTTTAGAGTCCTACGCATTTTATCAGTTTGAGCTTTGGCTCAATCAGTTTTCAGATATTAGTCCTGAAGAGAATGCAATGGTCAGGTCAAAAATTGTCGGAAAGCATATTCCCCGGGATGCTTATCAATCCCTCTTTCCGATTGGGATGGGGAAAAAATATGCCGGGAGCCATTATGTAACAGCGCATAGCTCTCCTGATTTGGATACAACAGTTGCTTCATTTTGGGGATGGGTCGATGCGTTTGGAGCTCGAGTATGCGATGGGGTCCATGTGTGGAACCTGCCCGGCGGCCCTCCAATGGCTCAAGTAGAAATCGGCATTTTGTTTCTGGAGATGTTCGGTTCTTCTATCTTTGACCATCTTCCTAAAACCCGGACGAGCTTATCTCTTTCAGGTGTCGATCTGCTCTCGCAAGAAAGGCTGACGCGCAAGCAGGTGAATGTCTCAAACATCAATATTGAGCACGATGCAGCGCAGCATGCGGTGATATTAATCGATGAACAGGGGTACTACGTCGGCGATTGGAGAAGTTACGATGTCGAAGTGGTTCGCCAGGTCATTAACCTGTTGAATGGATGCCTGCGTTGGTTTGAGAACTTTCTGCATGTGAAGCTGATCTCTCTATTTGCCAAAAGCGATCTATCGATTCGGGACATCCCTGGGTTTATCAAAACTGTTTTGCAGATGGAAATCGGCGAGTGCGAGCCAGCTAAAGAGTTCTCAGAAAAGCAAAAAGCCGATCTGCAAGACTACATGGTCAAGGTGTTAAAGGTCAAAAATGGCCTAAACTGTTCGATCGAGCAGTTTGCAATGGACATGAAGCATCTTTCTTTATTTGAGTTTCAAGAGTTTGTCAGCCTGATTGAAACGTTTGGAACATCTAATCTTTTCGACCGTTCAGGATTTCTTATCGAAAATCGGCCGAAGATTTTTGAGCTGCTCGAAAAGATTATTAGGGCCTTTGATCAAGCAATCTACAGCATGCGTCTCTATGTTGAAAGGCTCGATGTCGCTCTGCACATTAAAACAGAGGTCTTTGGCTATTACCCTCAGCATGTGAGTTATCGTGCAGATGTGGAAGAGATTCGCAGCAAAATTAGCACGCATCCTTACATTACTGTCACAGTGCCTGATCAAGATGGAAAATGGATTCCGCTTGGTGTCGTTTATGCTTCCGAGCTGCATAAACCTGTCTTAGGAACTGTCACGTTGCGCGATTTTTGTAATCGGGAAGAGACGAAGATCCCATCTTACTTCGAAGTGATCAGCGTTATCGACCATCATAAGAGCTCATTGCAGACTTTATCAGCTCCCATGTGCATTGTTTCCGATGCACAGTCCTCCAATGTGCTTTGTGCAGAGGTTGCCTTTCAGATCAATGATACCTACGGTTCAGGCGGAATGAGTGCAAAACAAGTAGAAGGCCAGGTCTCAGTTATCGAGAAGAATTTAAGCTCAGGGAGAAGTAAGCGTCTCATGCAGCGGCTGCTGCAACGCCAGTTGGCAGCAGAAAATGGCGATAGCTGTTTTATTGATCCCTGCCGCGAATACTACGAATATCTGCATTTTCTCTATGCTATTTTGGACGACACAGATTTGTTGACAAAAATAACCCGCAGAGATGTGGAGTGTGTTGCTTCGCTTTTGAACCGGATGAAGTCCTTGGCTTTGCAGAAAGAAGTGGAGGCTGTCTCTTTAGAGAATCTGCCGCGCGATGATGCTTTTGCAGCAAAAGCCGCTAAACGTGTTTTGCAAAATCCCGATATGTACTCGCTTTATCGGAAAATCTATCGTAAGAAAGAGGATTTGGTCGAGGAGAACTGCAAGATTGCAGCTAAAGGCTTGTCCTCTTCTTTATTTGATGATACGAAAGAGCTAAATGGTTGTGCCCGCGTTGGTCAAACTAAGCTGTTTAGTTGCAATTACTCGACATTTTCTAAATATTGCAACGACTTGCGCGCGGTGTGGTACCACAATGCAGCCCAATTTTGGAAAGATCGCCCTGAAGTTGACTTTCATTTGCATATGATCAGCACAATATCAGGGGCAGACGAATTGTTTAAAGGGGAGGATAAACCTTTTGCACATCATGATGAGCTGTGGATGTGGATCCCCTTTACAGAACAATCAATCGAGCGTCTGAAGAGCTTTTTAAATGCATTCCGACGCTCTCCTCAGATGGCTGAGAATTCGCTATCTGTTGAGATCTATGGTTCAAAAGCAAAAGAGTACGAGCGGATCTTTGATGAGAGCTTTTTGCCAATTCCCAAGAAGATTGCTGTTGAGAAGAAAGCTCTTCCCATTGTTGTATTGAAATATAAGGCTGGCTTGCTCAATTCGCGTAAAGCGATGATTTCACCTTATTTGCCCCATTTAGTAGGGTAGCTGGTCTAAAAACGTAATATTTTTAAGTGCAAAGGTTCCCTAAGTTCTCTAAAAAAGAACGAGTAAAACCTTAAAGAAGGAGATATCGGATTAAGTTTTTGTTCCGCCTTCTTCGATGATCTCGAGGTTAACTCGGATGCCGTTGCGGCTTGCAACCGACATCAACAGGGTGCGGATTGCATTGATCGTCTTGCCTTTTTTTCCAATGATCTTACCGATATCAGATTTCTCAACGGCAAGTTCAATGATGAGTGTATGTGTGCCGCCAATTTCATTGATGCGGACTTGCTCTGGATGGTCGACGAGATTTTTCACAATGTATTCTACAAACTCTTTCATAGTTCGATCCTTAATTTGATGCGCTCAGTGTAGCCATTAGAAAAGTTATCTATACCGAAATCACTGGAAGAATCGGAAGTCTGGCAAGGAGCCGCCATGAATTTGAGTCAGGCCAAACCGACGCCAAAGCAGCTCAACTTGAATAAGTTGAGCGATGCAGGCGGCTCTCAAATTCATTGGCAGGCGACGCTTGCAAAAACCGATTCTTCAAGTGATTTCGGTATAATCCTTCTCTATCTCAATGATATGCAAAAGGGTATAATAACGCCAGTCTATTGTTACTTGAACCTTTTCCGCGGTGGCGTAAAAAGCAAAGTTGTTCACAACGATTTCTTTATAACCTGAATAATGGGTTTATTTCATAGAACCTTGCCGCATCTTGCGATCGCTTGTCGAAGAGTGTGGCACGTCCATGGGTGCTTTCAGCTATTGAACGTGCCAAAATCTCCGGAAAATTGCCTCACAACCTGCAACAATTCCCCATCAATTAAACCCATTATTCAGGTTTATAGTAGCACCCCTTTATCTCATTTCGGGGGTTCAGGGATGCACTTCGTGTCGTCCTCGGAACCGCCGCTGCTGGTCCCCTTGAGCCTCACCTCACTGCGCTAAATCGCATTCTCGTCGAAGGGGCGTGTATTGGGACCGCCCCTCACGCCCTTACGGGCTCTTCTGCGGGTGCGATTTTGCTTTGTGATCTTAAAGCCGAAGCAGCTTAACTTGAAGCAGTTGGGCGCTGCAGGCGGGTCTCAAGTTCAACGGCTAACGACGCTAGCAGAAACTGATTCTTGAGGTTATTTGTATATATCATGGATAGTTAAGGACTTCTCAAAACCTATAAAATCTTTTGGAATGGGTGCGCAGATTGTTATTGGTGCGTTTGTAATGGGGTGGTTAAACTGTATTTGATAGGCATGAAGGAGTTGCCGCTCAACTTGGAACTTTTGATTGGCGTTAGGGTTTCCGTAGACGAGATCGCCCAGGATCGGAGTCCCTTTAAACTTGAGGTGGACGCGGATTTGATGGGTGCGGCCTGTAATCAATTTGATTTCAACGAATGAGAGCCCTTCGTTGTAACCGAGGATCCGGCATAGGCTTTTTGCTTCTTTGCCTTCAGGAGATATGGCCATCTCTTTGCGGTTGACTGGATGGCGCTTGATGGGCGCATCGATGAGGCCTTCTTGAGCTTTTCCGACTGCAATGGCCAAGTAGGTTTTATCTATTTTCCGTTCCGAAAAAGCTTGGACCAATTTTTGATGGGCTTCTTGTGTTTTTGCTGCAAGAAGGACGCCGGAGGTGTCTTTATCAAGACGGTGGACGATCCCAGGGCGCAATGAGTCGCTCCCTTGCAGCTCTTTGCAATGGTGCAAGAGGGCGTTGACAAATGTTCCAGAGGGGTGGCCTGGAGCGGGATGAACGACCAATCCTGCAGGTTTGTCAATGGCAATGAGGTGAGGGTCTTCAAAAAGAATGTTTAGGGGAATATCTTGCGGCTCTAAAGAAAGCTCTGGTATCAACTGAAAGCAGACTTCGATCTCATCGTCGAGCTTGGGTTTTTCTTTTTTTTTATAGATAACGCCGTTGACGAGAACGCATCCCTGGTCGATCAGGTATTGAAAATAGGTTCGGGAATGTTGCGGAAAATGCCCTGCCAGAAGTTTGTCTAGCCGGGTACCTGCTTCTTCAGGAGATGTTGTAAAAATATCTGTGATTTCCTGCATGCGAGCATTTTAGCAGGAAAAAGAGAGGGATTCAAGTAGCTAATCGTTCCCTTCAATCGAATCTTTCATTGCCTGGTAAGCTCGTTTGGAGGCTTCGTTGCTCTGCCGAATGATCACGTTACTAAAGAATTTCATGAGCTGGCCAATGAACATTTCAACGTCTCGGGCACTAGCAGTTGGTCCTAAAAACTTCTGCCAAGCTCCAGTTGGGTCTTCCCATGAAAACTGTTGAGTGGGTGGTGCTGGAGTTTGCTGGAAGTCGTTGGTCGTCCCGGGTGTTCCTGAGGGTGGGGGAAGAATGGGAGGGGGAGGTGTATTAGAAAGGGGGCCTAGTGGATTATTGGGTGACGATGACATTAATACTCACCGGTTTCAAGTAAAATATGTTTTTTCTGCCTGTCTTTTAAATATAGAATATTCAGATATTATTGGATATAAATAAAAAGGCTACCACAGGGGTCTTGCCTAGGTAGCCTTGAGAGGATCTTAGATCATTACGGGCGTCTGGGAATCGGAATTGAATGATTCGTTCATTTCTTGTTGGCTGCGCTGTTGGGCTTGATCGGACTGTTGAACATAGAAGCCATTTGTACGATCTAATCCTTCCGCAAAACCTTTGGTGTTGTAGAAATCAGAGTAGGGGGTGTTAGGATTAAAGTTAGCCTGATAATTCGTTGGGTTAACTGCTGGTGTTGAAACTGACATATAAATACCTCACTAGAGAGAATCGTGGAGGATTTCATTTAACAATTACTCTCCTACAATCATTATACACCATGATAGCTATTTATTGTGCTGTATTTAGTTTGTTAATTTTTTTAAATGGTTCATTATGAGTAAATTGCATTTTGAAGATGATTCGAAAAATCCTTTACTGCTCCATATCATTTGGGATGAGGAATGTGTCCAAACTGTCTATAAATTATTATTTGTCAGGCGTTTAAGTAGTTTACGGGCTTGCAGCAAAAAAGAGGAGCTTCTAGCCAAGCTTCAAGAGATCGAGGCGCGGGCTGCCCACGCAGAGGGGGTCCGCCTTCTAGCTCGGAAGGGGTACTTTGGCCATGAGCTTAAGCACAAGCTTATGCTGAAAGGGATCTCTGAAGCTACGGCTGACGAGACCGTGCGCTACTTTGAGCAAAAAGGCTATATTCATGATGGAAACAGGGCGGAGAATGTCGTCCGCCGGGAGCTTAAAAAAGGGCATGGCCCGCAGTATATTTTCCAGATGCTTAAGCACAAGAAGATTTCTTTAGACGAAGTCGCTAAGTTGCGTCCTTTGATTGAAGAAGAGGAAAAGCAGTCTTTGCAGGCTTTCCTGAAAAAACGATCTTCAACTTCGAAAGAAAAAGACCGGAGAAAGGTAATTGTCCAACTTCTGCGCAGGGGTTACTCTTATCAAGCAATTCAAGATGCGTTCGATGAGTGAGGAGCAGATGAAAGGACCTGGATTGTGAACTGGTCTTGATAGATCTCAAATTCATATTGCCTTCTTGCATATTCCCGCTTCTTGAAGTTATTTGTGTATAATCCAATCACACATTATATATACACAAACGAACGGGTTGTAATCCAAGAGAACTGCCTATGCGAACGGGTGTTTTAGGTGTTAATCATAAATCGTCGGAGTTGTCTTTAAGGGAAATGCTGGCTAAAGCGTGCCAGCGTCAATTTTCCAAAGAAACGCGTATTGCACAAGAGCTCAGTTGCACCGTTTTGTCGACTTGTAACCGCACAGAAATTTATTTCAGCGCTGAAGACTTGTCCTTTGCGCATACACGGATATTGAGCAGGCTTCGCGATGAGGTAACTGAGCCATTTGAACATAAGCTATACACCTTTTTTGGCTCCGATTGTTTTTTTCATCTTGCAGCCGTGACATCAGGGCTCGATAGTGTCATTGTTGGTGAATCAGAAATTCAGCGGCAAGTTAAGCAGGCATACGAGACAACGGCGCTGTATTATCGTCTTCCCAGCTGCATGCATTTTCTGTTTCAGAAGAGTCTAAAAATCGGAAAGCAGATCCGCTCGAAAGGAACTGTTGGCAGAAAACATCAGACATTGCCTGGAATGATCTTGCAGATCAGCCAATGGTTTTTTGAAGATCTGCACAATAGAAATATTCTTTTTGTCGGCAATTCGGAGATCAACCGAAAGGCAATCGCCTATTTTAAGCAAAAGCGGTGCAATCAACTGACCCTTTTTACGCGTGGGGTCCTCTATGCGCAAAAGCTGCAGCAAGAGTACGGTATTTCTATTTTTGATTGGTCTCAATTAAATACATGGAAAGACTATGATCTTGTCATTTGCGGTACGAACCACTCTCAATATGTCTTGTCCTCACAACAACTGGAAGAGAATAATCTGAACACAAAGCTCATTTTTGATCTCAGTGTTCCAAGAACGGTTGACCCTCAGTTGGGCAGACATCCCCAGTTGACTTTATTCAATATTGAGGAACTTGGTAAGCTGATTGACCAAGAAAGGGAATGCGATATCAATGCCCTGACCCATGCAGAACAAATGGTGTGGGACCTTGTCCAAAGACAGGTCGAGATCTTTCATCGAAAAGATAAAGTCGTATTTGGTCAAGAACAACATCAATCGAATACTATGACTGAAAAAGAGGTTCTTGTGTGCGCAGATTAATCCTATTCATGTTGTTTTTTTTCTATAGTGCGTTATGGGCAGAGGAAGGTCTGCCAACTGTTGAAGCCTCCGATGTCATCGTGCTTCCAACAGGGGCGGTGTATCAAGGGGATTACTTCGCTTTTGGCGATAGCGTGGAAATTTCTGGGGAGGTCAATGGTGATGTCTATGTTTTGGCCAATCAGATTGTGATTGATGGAAAGATCAATGGAGATGTCATTGCTGCAGGGGGGAGCCTTGATATTTCAGGGATCGTAGCCCGTAACGTCCGTTGCATTGCTGGACAAGTTTTGATCAGCGGGAATATCGGTAACAATGTGACAGTTGTGGCGGGCAACGCTCAGCTGTTAGTTCCTGCAACAGTGGGCAACAATGTGGTGATCACGGCTGGCAACGTCGATCTCTCTTCCAAAATTGGCGCCGATGCAACGATTGTTGCTTCGAATTTGAGGATCTCTTCTTATATTGCGAATAAGCTCCAGGCTTATGTGGGGCAACTTCGGATCACGTCTAGAGCTCATATCAACGGCGGTGTCGATTATCGAAGTAGTACAATTGCCTGGATCGATCAAGGTGCTGTGATCCAAGGTCAGATCACACACCATCCTTCCTTGGTGCACGAATTGGTGAAAGGGACGTGGATCCAAAGCCTTCTTGTCGGTGGAAAGGTTGTCGCGGTGCTGATGAACTTTGTCTACACGCTTGTTGTAGGGATCATCTTAATCAAAATGTTTCCCAAAAACTTGGAGAGTGCATTGCATGTGCTCAAGGTCAGTCCCTGGAAAGCTTTTTCATGGGGATTGATGCTATTGATCCTGCTGCCGCTAGCTTCTCTTATTCTCCTGATGACGATCTTAGGCGTTCCATTCGCGCTGACGTTGATTGCAGCGAACATCATCGGTTTTTATACGGCTAAAATTTATTCCGTGTTCTGGATTTCCAATTGGGTCTTTGGAAAGTTCAAGTTTCGCGTGAACAGGTTGCCTGTGTTAACTTGTGGCCTTGTTCTTTATTTTCTTTTGATCTCTATCCCCATTTTGGGTGTTATCATTTCCTTTGCAGCGATGCTTTTTGGACTGGGAGCCGGGGTTCTAGCTCAGGCGCGGCGCATCGCTCAACATGGTGTAGAGGCATGATCAAACAGTGTTATTTTTCGTTTCTAGCGGTTGTAATCCTCTGCCTTGCTAGCTGTGGCACCAATCCGGTCACCGGTGAAAGCGAGCTGCAATTTGTCTCGGAAGGCCAAGAAATCCAATTTGGCGAGCAGGAGTACAAGTATCTAATACAGGCAGAAGGGGGACCTTTTGTCACCGATCCCAAAATACAAGAATCTGTCGAGTCAGTTGGCATGAAGATCGCAGCAGTCAGCGACCGTCCCAGTCTGCCCTACGAATTTACTGTCCTAAACAATTCCATTCCGAATGCATGGGCCCTTCCAGGAGGCAAAATTGCCATCAATCGGGGCTTGCTTCTTGAGCTCGATAGTGAAGCGGAGCTGGCCGCTGTGTTGGCGCATGAAATCGTTCATAGCGCAGCGCGCCACGGAGCGCAGATGATGGAAAAGAGCATTTTGATGGGGATTGGTATTTTAGGATTGGAAGGATTAATGCGCGACCATAAATACGAAGATGTGGTCGTCGGCTCCGCTGCGGTCGGAGCTGGTTTGATCGCCCTCAAGTACAGCCGGCAAGCCGAACTCGAAGCGGACAAGTATGGGATCAAGTACATGTCAAAAGCGGGATATAACCCTAAAGCTGCCGTTATCCTTCAAGAGACATTTTTGCGCCTTGAACAAGAGAAGGATCCACAATGGATGGGAGGACTTTTTTCCACCCATCCACCGAGTCAAGAGCGTTTAGAAGCAAACAAGGTCACAGCGGCCCAGTATCCAGGAGGTTTTTTCGGATGGCAGGAATATGATGAGGTGATGGCTGAATTAAAACGGACCAAGGGAGCTTATGAAGACCTCGATAACGGTTACATTGCATTAAGCCAAGATAGAGCTTCCAAAGCCTTGCAGCTAGCCGACCGTGGGATTGCTATCGCTCCGAATGAAGCGCACTTATACAACCTCAAAGGCAAAGCGTTGCTCATGCAGTACGATCAACAAGGAGCGCTGGAATGCTTCAATACAGCCGTTGAATTGAACCCCAATTACTTTGACTTTTATCTTCAGAGAGGGCTGCTCAAACAAAAGATGGGAGATTATGCCTCTGCCCGTTTCGATCTTCTCAAAAGCAAAGAGTTATTGCCATCTGCTGAAGCGGACTATGCGTTGGGACAATTGGCCCTCCAGAAAGAAGACCGCCAAAGCGCAATCATCCACTTCAGAAGGGCTGCTCAAAACCCTTCATCAACGGGAAGAGCTGCTCGCGAGCAGTTGTCTCGTATGAACGTTGGAACGTAATCTTCTCCAGCGCTCAATGTTCATGCACGGATCATTTCTTACAATGCTGTTCAGGTGATCATCGAGAACGGATCGCGCTATCCGGCTCGCAAGATGCAGCAAGGTTCTGTGAAATATACCGAAATCCCTTGAAGAATCGGTTTTTGCCAGCGGACACTGCGCATTTCCGTTTTCATCCCCCTTTCAGCCCGCGAAGTTAGAGCAACAGTAATCCGCATTGACAATTGATCGGTCTATTGAGAACCGCTTCCCATTATTCAGGTTGTCAAATTCCCGATTCTTCAGGTTATTTCGGTATAGACAAGGCAGGCGAGTCCCAAAAAGTGCAAGTTGAGTTGAAAAGATTGCAAGTAAATTCACCATTCTAATAGACTAAAAAAGTGAGTATATCTTTTATCTTAATTTCTTAAAGAACAAGGAGACCCTGCACATGGAGAATTTAATTAAAGAAATGCACGCCTCTCTTCAATTTCAAAAAAAAATTTCAGGGGGAAGTAACCTTTCTGAACCTCAACGTCATTCTATTAATCATAAGTCAAGTCCATTACAATCTTTATGTACTTGTCACATAGGAGATTGTGCCTGTCAGGATAAAAAAAGTAATTAGAAGTTAGACTGTTCTGGGGTTTTTAGTTTCTGAGTAATATGTAAAAATCCCGGAAATAATGATTAAAGAAGCTCCCAATAATCGAGTGAAAGTTAGCTCTTCGTTCAGAAAGAAACCTCCAAAGGCAAATGAGAAAATAATACTCAAACAAGCATAGCTTCCCACAACTTGGGAATTTATATGTGTTAGTGCACGTGTTAGGAAAAACTGAAAAAGAGAAAAAAATAATCCAATTAAAAAAAGAAAAGAGACAACAGAAAATGAAAGCGACTCTTCACGACTCCTCATAGCGGGTGCTGCACTCAATACGGAAGAGAGTAACAAGAAATAAAACAATGTGCTATATGTGCTCTCTGTTTTACTAAGCCGTTTCATGAGGATAATGCTAACTGCTATCAGGAAACCCGCTCCTAAAGATGCAAAGGTTCCTGCATTCTCAAGTTGGCCACTTGGTGTTAATATCAAGAAAACTCCTAAAAACCCAGCACAAATGCAAATGAAGTTTGTTAGTGAAATGTTTTCTTTCTTTAACACGAAAAGGATCGCTAGAATAAAAAAGGGGGCAGTTTGCTCTAATAAAATTGCATCAGCAAGCTTTAATCGTTGAATGCCATATGTTGAACAATAGATGGTTGCAAGGCTAATGACAGAACGGATGCAATGAAGCCAGAAATTTGAAGTCTTTAATTGGCTCTTGTTTTTAAAAAAGAGTGGAAAAAAGACGCATAATCCAACAAGATTTCGAAAAAAAACAATCAGCTCAGGAGAAACAGTGATTAACTTGATGAAACATGCTGCGGTTGCGTAGCATGCATAAGCAGTAATTGCAAAAAAGATCCCTTTTTTAGTAGAGATGGCCATCAAGAATTTCTCTTTCAAAAATTGGGTTGAGTATGGCAGTGTAAAAGACATTTTGTCAATTACTGAAGTTTTTATATTGATGCTCAGAAGTAAAATTCTCAAAACGGTTTTTAGTAAGAACCCATCCACTTTTGACCCCAGAAAATGTGGAGATGCAGTTTCTTCTGCAGTTATTTTTCTCCTTTTTAAAGGCCTAACGAGACTTCAAGCAAATCGGAAAATAGCTTTAGATTTAGCAGAATCCTATTCTATTTCAAGTAATGAAAAACGTTATATTTTCGATTTGGGTGAGCATTGTTGGAGCGATGGTAAACCAATCACAGCGTTCGATTTTGAACAGTCTTGGAAGCAAGCTTTAATTCCAGGCTTCCAATCCTTTTCAGCTCATTTGCTCTATCCCATTAAGAATGCTGCAAAAGCAAAACGAGGAGAAATTTCTGTTAGCAAAACCGGAGTTTACGTGGAATCGGAATACAAACTCGTCATTGAATTAGAACGCCCCACTCCCCATTTTTTGGAACTTGTTAGCTTTTGTTCCTTTTTTCCAATTCCAATTCATGCACAGAAGCAATTTTCCTGCTTTCCCGATGAGTCCTTTGTTTCAAATGGTCCCTTTAAACTTGCAAAATGGAAGCCAAATAATAAGCTTCTCTTGAAAAAAAATTCTCTTTCTCGCAACAAATTTTCTGTGCATCTTGATCAGATTGAGATTCGAATTCTATCCAATGAAAAAAAATCTTATTCAGATTTTCAAAATAAGAAACTGGATTGGCTCGGCGAACCTTTTTCCTCGTTTCCGATTAACTATCTCCCCTTGTGTTCAGCGGAATGGAAAATCCATCCAGTGGGAGGCTTAACCCTTTGTTTTTTTAACACTCGGGTATTTCCTTTCACTAATCGATATATCCGTCAAGCATTCTCTTTGGCAATTCAAAGAGAACAGGTTTTAGCAAAATTGAATATTCCCTATGTTCAGCCAGCAATGGCTCTTGTGCCTCCAATTCTTAAAGGAAATAAAAGGAGGAACTTTTTTACAGATGGAGACATTTGGTTAGCAAAGAAACTATTCCAAAAAGGTCTTAGAGAATTCGATACAACTGCTAGAAGATTGAATATTGTGTTGACATTTGAAGCTTCAGAAAGTGCCATTCAAATGGCAAGATGCTTAAAACAGTTTTGGGAAGAAGCTTTTTCAATACGTATTATCCTTGAACCATTAGAATTCAAGATCTTTTATGATCGCCTTTCTAAGAAGCAACACATGCTTTCTTTATCTCAATGGGTAGCTCAATACACGAGCCCAATGAATCTTCTTGAGAGATTCCAGGATTTGGATAACGGAAAGAATTTCTCTTGCTGGGAAAATCTAAAATTTAAGCGTCTTCTTGGTCGTTATCTTAAACAGAAAAATTTGGATAAATCCATTGATTTAGTTGAGCAAGCAGAAGCTGTTTTATTTGAGGATATGCCAATTGCCCCAATTTCTTATTTTTCCTTCTCTTATCTAAAACATCCTCATTTAGAAAATCTGCTTTTCTCTCCTGTTGGAAGGGTTTATCTAGAAGAAGTCAGAATTAACAAACAGCTATTAGAAAATGGGCTAAATGAATTGGCTGAATCCATGACTCAAATTTCCTTTTGAATTAGGCGGAAATTGCAAAACTCCACTGACAAGGCCTCTTGGATCTGTAACCTTTTCCACATTCCCCTAATTTGTCATAGGAATAAGATTTTATGAAAATAGGGTAGTGTAATATTGTTTCTATAAATTCAATTTTCCGAAGAAATTGAGTTGGGCGATGCAGGCGGATCTCAAATTCAGCGACTGACGACGCTGGAAAAAACCGATTCTTCAAGTGATTTCGGCATAATCATTAAAAGAGGAGAATATCATGTCTTTAGGAGTATTACGAGGCTCAACTAATATGTTCACAGTTTATAAATGTCTGCACACGCTATATGAATACGAGGATGAAGCTACACGACGAAGAAGCTTCAACGCACTACCTAAAAGCTTTATTCAGAAAATTGTTGATATTATTGGAGAACAAGTAGGAAGGTCAGTTGAAGCTAACTATGGAGAGGTCTGTGTGTTTGATTCCAAAGAAAGGCTGCAGCAAGCTGTAAAGACGGTTACACTTGATGAATTTCACTCTCTTGAAGAAAGAAAACAGGATCGAATTTCTTGGGGAATACCGAATTATGAAGATAACATTCCCCACTTGCTATCCCATATGCACTACTCATTGGGAGATTTGACTCTTGAGCTCAGGACGACCTTAAACACATGGAGCAAGCAAGGAGAAGCTGAAGAGAAAAGAAGTGCAGCTCTATCTGAGATTTCTGATTTTCTAAAAGGATATAATAAACAGACGCTTGAATTAAATCATCGTGATCTAAAATTTGAGATATTGTCAAAAGTTGTGTTTCAGTCACGAGAGCACCTCAATGATTTTTTCTAAGCTATTTGTTCTTTAAGCACTTCTTCGCCGTCTTTAAATTTCACTCCAGCAACGATTTTTAAGAGCATTTTTGATCCTTTCAACCGTCGCCATCCACTTTGGGC
>JACCEC011005407.1_pt1 | contig 17696 bp, 20 predicted proteins | sample 7450121 | NCBI WGS metagenome assembly JACCEC01 (sample SAMN15323455, study PRJNA562643) | freshwater metagenome | isolation source: river surface water | place: USA:Blue River Watershed | collected 2017-08-18 | reverse complement strand
GCGATGATCAAGAACATCGGAACGGAGATACTAATCACTGTTTTTCAATACATGCACCTCGGCAAAGCAGAACTCGAGGCACTCAGAGCCGCCTAAACATACTCGAGCACAAGCGCGCCGAAACCCCCAGAGACAACATCAAACTTGTTGGTGGGCGAGCTTTGCGCGGCAGCATAAAATATAATTGAGTCGTTTGTGTTGATGGTTGTGGTGAATATGGCACTTGTACATGTGGCATCGGCATCATTTTTTTGTATATAAGTCATCCTTGGACTGAGTCCTGACGCATCTGACGCCGCCGATTCTGTAGGAACGGGTGTGTTCGCGCCGATTGCGAGTGTTGTAAATGCCGCAGCGGCGCCGCTCGAGTTGATCGAATAAGTGATTTTTACGATCGCGTTCGGGCCTGTATACTTCAGTCCGAAGTTTGGCGTTGGTGTTGACAAGCTCCATTCAGAGCTACACGAGCCTGCAAGCCATGATCCGGCCGCGTTATACCATGTATTTACGACGGGCGTGTTGATGCGCGTGTAGATACTGATGTAGCATGTGCCGTATGAGGGCGTTGTTGGATATTTAGTGCTCGCGATATTCTTTGTTAAGTTGAAGCCGATTACGCTGCTCGCGGTCGCCGAGCTCAATTGCAGCCCTGTTCCAATGACACTATCCATGCTTATATCACCGAGCACGACCGATGTGACAGTGCTCGTCGGCAGTGTCGTTGTGTAACCATACTTGAACCTGCCCGTTGATGCTTCGCGATACATGACTGCATACTTTGTGCCGCTGGACACATACGCACCATATATGCCTATGTCTTTCTTGTCTTCGGTATTTCCATATGCGACATTGATAAAATTCGATGAATAAACACTCGGTACACTTATTGGAACAGGCAGTGGAAGGCTTTCATTTGGCGCCGCATCTGCCATTTTTAGGTGTGTGCGTGGGGGAGCGGCCCCTTTAGGTGTTGTAAGTATGCAGGGGGCGCGGCCCCTTTAGGTGTATATCTTAAGGTGAAAGATTGTTTCACGTTAAATGTAGCCAAGAACTCTCACATTCAAATGAACAGTATACATTGTCGTTGTGCTCGCGACGGACACTGCTGTGTATGGAATAATAGAATCATTGTTAGTGATGGTAAAAATTGACCGATTGTTGCCGGTTGCGAAAGACGCGGCCGATTGAGACGCGGAAGAATATTGTGTTTGCTCTGCGAAAGTATGTGTCGGCGTTGGCACACCAGCACCGACCGCAATCGTTGTGTATGTAGATTGTGCGGTTTGATAGCTGACAAAATAGCATACTTCGATATATGCATTCTGGCCGGTGTACAAGAGGCCATACCCAGGTGTAGACGGCGTCATGCTCCAGTCGGATGTCAGCGTGCCAGGAAGAAGATTGCTGCCGAATCGCTGAAATGTATTGGCGCCCGAGTACACAAGGTTGTATTTTGGCGCATATAGTTGCGCATAAGAAGATGTAAATGGTAACTTTGTTGCTAAAATCGCACCAACGCCGTCGACATACGCGACTCTACTCGCGGTCGCATCTCCGCATACGACTTCTGCGCTGTATAGTTTGGCGACTTGCATTGATTTTGCGGTTGTGCCTGCGACAGTTGTCGACGGCTCCGTTGATGTAATCGCGAATGTTAGCCTTGCATTCGCGGTGTTCCGGTACAGCACGGCATACTTTGTGCCGCTGGAGACATAGTCGCCAAAAAAGAACACATCTTTGGAATCGTTTGTCGCACCTTTGTTTACGCCGATCAGGCTCGCCGATATGAAATAATCCGAAGGATCCACATTAATCGGCAGCGGCAATGGTTCGTTACTCATGGTATAATACGACAAAGAAACTTTATGTGTATCCCAAAATATTGCCGTATATTGTCCACGAATACATGTTCATATATGTAGTTGCGGACGCAACATAAATCGCAAGTTCGTCGTTTGTGTTTATTGTTGTAATGAACTCGAGTAGCAACGGCGAGCTTTGGAGATAATCATTTCTCATAAAAGATGCGTTTGCACGTCGTGTGGACACATTTGAAGGTGCCGCGGGAGTGCCGGGCCCTATTGTTACCGCGCTGTATAATTGCGACTGATACGCAACAAATGACATCGATATTTGTATAATTGCGTTCGGGCCAGTGTACTTGAAGCCTGTACCCGCGACCGCCGTTGACGTCGTGAAGCTTGCGGTGCTGACGGGCATAGTAATTGTGCCTCTCGTTGACATAGACAACCATGTGTTTGCGGTGACTGTTGAGCTAGCGGTATACGTGCAATATGCGCTGAAATACGACGGCGCCGTATAAAGTTTCGTTGCAACCGTGAGATTTTTGCTCGCATCTGTCGCGAGAACAGAGTTCGTCGTAAGACCGCTAATAGTTAAGTCGTTTAAGTATGCGCTCGCAACCTCAAGGTCGGCGCTCGTCAGTCCGGTGACCGTGTCGCCGGGTGCCGTCGAGGTAGTGCCAATGCGAAAATTTCCCGTGCTGGCTTCGCGATACATCACAGCATACTTCGTGCCGCTGGAAATGAATACACCACTAATGCCGATGTCCTTCGCGTCCGCGGCATTACTTGTCGCGAGTTCATAGAAATTTGCCGATGTGTAGTATGGATTAAGCAATACAGGAGTCGGTGTAGGCAGACTCATTATTCTGAAGAGCTATGCTCTTTATAAAACCCCGCTCCAAGATTCTTATGCCTAAAGGGACTGCGTCCCTTTAAAACCCTGCTTTGGTTTCTTATGCCTATATACCACGATATATCGGCAAAAAAAGAAAACAAAACCTTTCTTTTTGACAAACAAACCTCGGCGTTAACAGCGACATATAGTTCTCATATCATTTGCCGACAACATACATCTGTATGTGTTCAGGGGCGGCGCCTCTTTAGATGTATGGGCGATCACTTCTTCGACTTCTTTCCTCTCTTCTTTCCCTTCCTGGGAGACTTAGAACGCGGCGACTTAGAACGCGGGCGAGCCATGGTGTGGTTAGGCGCGGTATACTTATGCGGACTGAAAAAATTGGAAAAAATAATAATATTTCATGTTCGTTCCTCACGATGCTTCGGCACTGTCATTTTGCTTCTCGCACGTCATGGAATGACGTTCGAAGTCATTGACTTGACACATCTTTCCGCAATACAAAGCGGTTTTGCACTGTGCGCAGCCAAGATGACGGATGTAAATTTCAGAGCGACCGCAATATGTACACTTCTTTTTGATTTTTTCGAGCTTCTCGAAGTATGTTTTGATGTTCGCGACGGGCACGATCGGCGCAAAATCATTGCCGTTGATGAAGCGCACAATCGCGTGTTCGTGATATTTTGCAAATCCGATACATTGGATTAACGATGAGACGCGGTCGTCATCCGGCAGCGGAGTCCAAGATCGACCATACAACAGCCGCGCATCGTTAAGTTCCTCCGCATTTGCGGTGTATTCTTCAAGTGGCAATGTGTCCGCTGTGTGCGTAGCCGTGTCGACAACGCCGATAAACAGCAGCACTTTGATCTCGGGACGCTTTTCGCGATTGAAAAACGGCGCAAACATCACTTGCGTATTGAACACCGCAGCTGAACGCATGACCGTACTCGGAATATCAAAAACCATCGTGACATTGTCGAACACAGGATCGCTTCGGCGAGAGTCATACTCGCGGCGCATCATTTGCAAAATTTCATAAAATGTATGGTCGCGGCGCTTCGGCCACACATAGACCTCGAGATATTCCGGATTTTTTGCCTTCTTATTTATGTTGATGACGCCGACAGAAACGAGCGATGTAAAGTCTGTTTCATCCAACGACACCGCCGGCAGATTCTTTTTGATTGTATCCGCAATTGCGTCGTCGTTCCGCATCGTAAATAGCGTCGACCATTCTTGTGTGAACCATGTAAAAAAAGCACTCACATCGGGCATACAAAATCCTACTTTTGTGTCGGCGGACATTGCGAACTATATAAACTTCTTTTTTCACTTTAAACCGTTTTTATGCGCTCTTGCAATCAGCAAACTGCGCTCATGCAGTCAGCAAACTGCGCTCTTGCAATCAGCAAATTGCGCTCTTGCAATTTGCCTTATGCAACGGCCGATGTGCTTTTTGACATACTTTGCTACAGTACATACCGACTTTGCAAGCGCTGCAACGCATCAGCGACACCTGATAATCGGCATGACCGCAGTGTATGCACCGCTTTGTGTCTCTGTAATGCATCCGCTCGAGCTCATCGTAGACTGTTCGCAGCTCGTATGGGTGCTTTGAATGCTCCAATATCGCGTCGTCATCGCCCGACGATAGCAACCGGATGGTCGCCGTCCTATGAAGAAAGTTGAATTCGCCGACGAGATTCACGAGAAACTCTCCGATGAAATCCTTCTTGTTGGTTTGCCTTGGAATCCAAATCTTGTTTTTTTCAAAGTATTTTTCCAACGACGCATCGAACACAATCACAAGATTCACAAGCATATTTCCCTTCGAGTCTTCGGGCGCGTTTGATTGCTTCTGTTCATAACCAAGAATCGTATGCGCGCGAAACAGCTCGACGCTAATAGTCTCATCGCCGACGCGCAGCTGCTCGACTGTCGACATTTCCTTTGTAAACGGATAATACTTGCACGCAACCAGATCGGGCAGTCGCGACCTGTATGCGAGGTACTTTTTGTACAATGTTTCGACGTACGGAATGTTTTTGTCGTTCATCGTTGCGGAAAAGTACATCTCGACGGTGCCTTTGAAAGCGTCGATCTTGCACATATTGACGGAATCCGGAATGATAACAATAGACACATTATTGGGAAACGGATTCCGCGCGTTGATATCTTGAATTGCGGTCAGTTTCTGCTCCAATAACGCCGGCTTGAGATCCTGCCAGCATGTCGCCATCCACTCAAACAGGGCATCCACCAATTTGTTGTCGGCGGAGTTCATCGCGGCGTCTCTTTATTGGCCGCGACTTTATTCAATTTTGAATTTAAGACGTATATTAGTATGGGGCTATTTTTAACACAAATTCAGCATGTGCGGCATCTATTTTGGATGCGTATGTGAGAGCTGTCGCAAGCATATCGTCGACATATCGTCGCTGCAACGGCGCGGCCCCGATGCGACCACGGATGTTTTCTTCCCGAAAAACGACGCCGCGCCCATGCGGTTTCGGTCGATTTTTACTCGCCTATGCATTCAGGGCGTCACCGACGGCGCGCAACCATTCTCGAGAGCGGGTGTTCATCTTATTGTGAACGGCGAAATTTACAATAGCAAACAGCTGATGCACGACCATAAAATCGTGTGCGACACAAAATCAGACTGCGAAGTGATTCTCGGTTTGTATCTTAAGTACGGAATCGAGCACACGGTCAATGAAATCAACGACCAATATGCATTTGTGATTCATGACGAGCGCAAGAATGTTGTGATTTTCGGGCGAGATATCGTCGGTAAGATGCCGCTGTACTACGCCGTCAACGACGAGAAGTGCCTGTCTATCTCGAGTATGGTCGCGCCGCTCCTCAAATCATCGCAAGAGCACCATATTCAACATGTGTTGCCGGCGAGATATTACATTTACGACATCGGCACGCGCACGCTGTCGGCAATGCAGTATTGGATTCCCGTATATCTTCCTATTGAATTCAGTGACTCAGTGATTGCGGAACGGCTCATTGAATCAGTTGAAGAGCGCGTCGGCAACTGCGAACGCGAGTATGGCTTCTTGCTTTCGGGCGGTCTCGACAGCAGCGCTATCCTCGCACTGGCAATGCAGACAGAAATTAAGCTGCCGGTCGACGTCTATACCTTTGGATTTTCTGAGAAAGCACCGGATGTAATTGCGGCCGCGACCGTCGTCGACTATCTACGCGGCGTCTATGGCGCCGACTCAATCCGATGGCACTGCATTATTAAGCCCATTGAGGACGGACTTACAACAATTCCGGAAGTGATTTCCGCCATCGAAACATACGACACAACGACAATCCGCGCGAGTGTGCCCATGTTGCTGCTGTGCGAAGAGATCCGCAAGACCTCTGACATCCGGGTGCTGATCAGCGGCGAAGGCAGCGATGAGTTGTTCGGCGGCTATCGCTACTTTCAATACGCGCCGAATGACTTTGCGTTTCGCGCAGAAATCATCAAACGGCTCGAACGCATCTACCTCTACGATGCGCTGCGTGCCGACCGATGCATTTCTTATTACGGCATGGAAATGAGAGCGCCGTTTCTCGCGGAGAAGCTCATCAATTCCGTTTTAAACTCAACGAACCTGCAGCTTTCTTCGAAAAACAGCAAGCAGTTATTGAGGGATATTCTCGCGACGCTGCCGCACAATGATGCTGCGCCGCTGCTTCCGAAGTGTATTCTCGATGGAAAAAAAGAAGCGTTTAGCGACGCGGTCGGTATTCCTCAGGATCCGTCGCGCGATTGGAAGACACAAATTAAGTTGTGGTGCCAGCAGTTGATGCTGGAACACAAGGAAATCGGTGCCGCCGACTGTATTAACCCGCGCAATCCTCCGCAAACCGACGAGGAGAAGTGCTTCCAGTACCTCTTCCATAAGAAGTTTGGCCCGTGCTGGCAGATTCTCGACGAGATTTGGCTGCCGAATCAGGACTTCATTGCGACAGGACGCGAGCCATCGGCGACTGTATTGCCGAATTACGCGACTTAGTTGTCGTCGACGGGGCGTGTCAACATCTCTATTGTTTGCATGAGCTTGCGTTCTTTGTAATGGCGATATTCGAAAAACAGCGCGATCGTTAGCAGCACCAGCGAGACAACCACACTGATGATTAGCGGCATGTAATACGCGGCCACATCTTGAAGATAATCCTCTATTTTTGTGCAGTGTGTCGTGGCCATGAAGTCTATCCAAACAACACTGACCACATGGCCGATCTTTTTTTCTGATTCCGCCAATGTGTCTGTGGTCTCCTGTAGGCACATGCGGTCTTCTTTGACTCTCACAATATAAACATCATTTCGTCTTGCAACATAAGTTCCCATGATGATGTTGTCGCGAGCATCCTTGAGCAGCAGCGCATACGTCAACATGCTCACGCTGACAGCGACTGTGAAGCAAATTAGGCAAATGTAAAAACAAGCAAGAAGAACACGGAAAGGCATCGTGAAGTTTTTCATTCTATCTCTAAGCTGTATATAATAACAAAAAAGTCATTTTTTCCTAACATATACCTCTAAAGGGGCTACGCCCCTTTAAAACCCCCTTCTCAGAAAGGCCGCGCCCCCTTTAAACCCTTCTTCTCAAAGAGGCTGCGCCCCTTTAAAACCCCGCCCGGTACGCATGTCGACATTACTACTTCTCATAATCATACTCATAATTGTGCTTGTGTACGTCGTGTTGCAGCGCGCGCCCGTAAAGAGTGTCTATACTTACTATGTCGAGCCGAGCACGATTGATCCTGATTTTCCTCAAAAAGTAGAGGATATTCTGCGGCGCAGCAGCTGGAACGAGCAATATAATATTCGGCGGCAATCTGTCGACGGCGCCGTTGTCCGCATCAAACTGGTCGATCGCGCCACGATGATCGCCAAAAATCCCCCTAAAGATAAGTATGCGAACGACAGCCCGATATATTTCTCGTTTACCAAACAGTCAACGTCGACCCCGCCGGAGATATGGATCGACGCAGACAACTGGCGATACGGCGTCAGCCGAAGCGGATTGTCGGTCGCCGACTATCAAAAGTATGTCATCAACCATGAATTTGGGCATGCGCTCGGGATGGATCACGTCAAATGCGGCGACGCGGCAGTGTGCCCCGTCATGTGGCAGAGCACACGCGGCTGCGGCAAATCGCAATGCGGTGCCGATGTTACAAAAGCAGATTTTGACGCGCCTTTAATTAGCTTTAGATATAGGCTGTAAATATACTCAGTGCGAGAATGTTTTCTGTTCTCATATCGATTATTATGCTCGTCGTCATATTCATTCTTAGTATGTGGCGGCGAGGCACCGCCAAAAAGGGCGGCTGCGGAGATACAGCGGGCAGTGACACGCCCCCCTCGACTGCGCACAAATGTCCTATCGATACAAATCTTACCCTCGCAAACATGTCGCCGATCATTATTCGGCCGGGGTTGAACGGCGTCGACAATGAGACCCACGGCGATCTTTATATTACGGACGAGCTTACAGCGAAATGCAGTCACATCCGAGGCATACTCAAGGTGGATTCTATCCTTTCTATCACGCAAAGAGCAGAGGAAAACTACCAGGATTTCCGCGGCGAACATATGCACATTATGCTTGATGACCTGCCGACGGCCACTATCGACGTGCATTTTGATCGCGCAAACGCCTTTATCGACAGCCAGTTGTCGCGCGGTAAGAATCTCATTGTGCATTGTATGGCGGGAATCAGCCGCAGCGTCAGCCTCGTAATGTCGTATTTGATGCACAAGTATGCGCTTTCATATGAGCAGGCGTTGGGGCTCATCCGCAAGACACGGCCGATCGCTTGCCCGAATGAAGGATTTCGTCGACAACTTCTCAAAAAATATAACTACACCGGTCTCGGTGAGATTGTAAAGGGAATTGGCGTTTATAACTGACGTTACATCACCGTCATCTACGTCACCGTCATCGCCGCAACAGGCGCGGGCGCATTCATTTTTTCTGTAAACGCGACATCGAACGCGGTCGCGATCAAAATGTGCCACACCGAATGTAGGAAACCAAGATCGCATATGTAGTCGATCGCAAGCACCATCGCCGCGAGAAGAAAATACCACAAAGAGACAAGGCTCATCTCGCTGTACATGCCGCTGGTCGCCGTCGTATATACGAAAATAGCCATCGGCACATACTCAAATAGCAGATCGTCGACAAAAACCGCATGATTCCACATCATAATAAAGCCGAGCAGCACCATCAACACATATGCATCGACGATCGCGGTGCCGTTCCACATAGATGTTGCGATGCGCAGCACGCCGACAATAACAAACGGGAGCGTGCATAGTGTGTTGTGGAACTCGCGCGCATAGATTGTATTCGCATACGGAGGCTCCTGACGGCGCCGAAACTTCTTACACGCGGTGTCATACACGTGCCGCGCGATGAGCACGAGCATTTGATAAGTGAACGCAAGCATTCTTTGTCGGTATATAAAGATTTTCATTTTATTCAAATAGATTTGTTCCGTTGATGGTTACGATGACGCATACAGCTTAAATGTTACCTCGCGCTCCTTGGCGTGGTCGACAATCGGCTGTGTTACGGCGCCGCTGTGAATCTCTTTCGGCGTAAACTTTGCGAGTTCGGGGCAGTATTTTTTGATGTAAACGCAATCCGGGTCGTACTTCGCGCCTTGCGTCCACGGATTGAACATGCGAAAATACGGTTGCGAGTCCGCACCAGTGCTTGCCGACCATTGCCAGCCGCCGTTATTGTTCGCAGGATCATAGTCTGTAAGCATCACCGCAAAATACATTTCGCCATATTGCCAATCGATATGCAGATCCTTTGTGAGAAACGACGCCACAATCATGCGCGCACGGTTGTGCATATAGCCCTCGGCGATCAGCTGCCGCATGCCCGCGTCGACAATCGGCACTCCTGTCTTGCCGTTGCGCCATGCGTCAAAGTATTTCTTATTGTACCGCCATCGCGGCGTAATGTTTAACATGTTTTTGCCGCTGTGCTTTTCATCGCCGCGCTGTCGCGCACCGAGCACATAGGGAAAATGGAACACGATCTGCATGTAAAAGTCGCGCCAGTAAAGCTGCCGTATGAATATCTCGCGCACTTTTTTCGACAGTTTCGACTCCGCGGCCGCATGGTATACTTCGCGCACCGACACTGTGCCGAACTTCAGATGCGGCGAAAGTCGCGATGTCGGTCCGAAAAAGTCGCGTGCAGTCGCATAGTCGCCAAGGCCGTCGATGTTACGAAGGATTTTCAGTGCCTCTGTTCTGCTGGCCGCCTGAATGCCGGCGGCGATGCGCGGCTTAATCTGCTGCATGTACCCGCGAAGATCGATGCGTTTCGGCATTGCGCACTTTTTGAGCCGCGACATTACACTCTGTTTGCGCGTTTTGTCGACGGGTTTCGGGATTGCCGCGGAATATGCCGCGTTGTAAAACGGCGTAAACTTGCGGTATGGCTTTAGGTCTTTTGTGGAAATTTTGTAGTCGTGAGCGGCAACGATACTTTTTTCATCAAACAACGCACACACTTTCTTGTCGCGCGCGACCGCAAACGGCGTATAATCGATGTTATACCCAAGCATCACCTGCGAGTCGCCGAGATATTTCTGCAACCGCCGCATCACGTCGGTGGTGTCGCCGTAATAAACCGCGAGCGGTATCACCGTCGCGAGTTCGGCGAGTGTCGCCAGCATAAAATAGAACGCATTGTAGCCGAAATATTTGTTGCGCTTCTTGTCGACTTGCACAGGATCGAGTATGAAAATCGGATATACTTCGTCGCAAACATCGAGCAGCGCATTCAGCGCATTGTTGTCGACGGCACGCAGGTCGCGATGAAACAGAAATATGCCTCGGCGCATGGTGTATACAACGCAACATACAAAAAAGAAGAATGTTAAAGAAAGTTCTCTGCGATGATCTCGCGGGACGCCGACATGACCAGTTTGCTATAATTTTCTGAGATCAGCGACACGGCCTTTCGTGCGATTTCTCGTCGTCGCGCAAAGAGATATGTGGCGCCCCTGCGGCAGCACGCAGAAGTGTCCGGAAATACTCTTCCGTGACTGCATCGCAGCGTATTCGTACACAGATGATACACACAACTACAACCGTGCAGTTTGAACGCGAGGTGGCAGCCAATAAACATCGTAATGTCTGTATCGATAGGCTGCGCCCTAAACATACAATCCGCGAAGTAAATAGTGCCGTTGTCGATAAGGATCTTACCACCATACATTATTTTGTAGCAGAATGGTGTGGTTGTGTTGCCGAAAAGTGTCAAGGAGAAATCCTTCTTGCGTATAGATAGGGTATTCTCTGTGATACGCATTGTTTCGTTGGCGTTTATGGACACATTGCAGTTTGTAAAACGAAGTCCCTCTTTTATGATTGTAAGACGTTGTCGAACTATTTTCCATTTCGATTGACAGTTGATCTCGTTGTTGGTATACACAACATATTCAGGATCGATACGATCCGCTGAGGGATTCCATCGCGCGATAAAGTTATTGATGCGTCTCACCAGATGCGTGGTTTGCGGAGACCTCACGAGTACCTCATCGGGAGTATTACGCAACACCGTTGTTAGCTCATTTTTTTCAAGCAGAAACCCCTTAACATCCGGGGGAGACGCATAGACGTACTTGCACAAATGACGCATTGGCAATAATGTATATATCAAACACGAAATTCATTTTTTCTTGGAGTGTCTGCTCTGGATGAGGCATTCCGTCAATGATGTACATAGAAAAAAGGAATCCTTACAGCTGCACTTGTATTTCCGGAACCGGGTTTCGGCATTGTATGATAGACCTGTTTAAAAGGAAATTCGCGTTGATCTCCGCGATGATATCGTCCCTGCGCGTGTATAGTTCGCGCCATTTGGAAACGTCATTGCATACAGTTAAAGGGCCATTTTGCGCTACTCTGTCATTAAATGCACTGCGAGTTTTGTATCTAATCGTGCGGTTGCATAGATGATATTTGCAGAAAACTCCCATACACGTTACGTAGAGTGTGCATCCTACAATACATACATCGATCCAGTTGCTTATGCTTTGATATGGTGAAATCCTGTAAGTTTTGCCATATTGTGGCACATCAAGGATGCCAGTGTTGTAAAAAGTAATATCGGCATAGTTGAACATGTAGTAAACAGCCTCAGAAAGGATGAATTTCACGTTGCGTGCGCGAATTGCAACGTGACTACCGTTACGCGCAACTCGAAGAAGCCCGAATCTAAAGTCTTCGTCGGCGCATCTTTTCATGTAACGGCGAAGACGGCGCATGCCAGCGTATATGATGTCGGTTAATATTCAAAATTTTCAGGAGTCAGCGCATCAATAAGAGCTGCTGTCATATGTCTGCCACTTTCTATGGCGATAACGGGCCGGCGGCGACCCTGCAAGTATGCTACGGTGAAACATGATTTTGCTGTCGCGGCCATACTGGCAGCGATCTCTTTTTTATGAAGATACAATTTCTGCCATGCGCCCAGGGTGTAACATCTGTTGATAAAGTCCGACTGCCATCTATCAATGTCAAATGTGTATGTAAAGTCACACAGATGGAACTTGCATCTTTGCCCCGCGATGACCATGTAGAGTGTACAGCCGACAATGCATATATTGAAGTTATCTACATGCTTCATCGCAACGCAACATGTGCGCTGAGAATTTAAAATTATGCCTGTATCATAAAATCTTTGCATTGTCGGGCTGCATGTTCTGATATTATATGTCGTATCGTCCTCGTCGCACCAAAACGTCACGTTGCGCAGACGCAAATCGCCCACGTCAGAAGTATAAAAACGCGACGAAAAGGGACGTTGCACAGACTCTTTTACATACTTACCGAGACTACGCATCTTCGTGCGGCTACACAACTTGTTAGTTATTCAATTTTCTAAAGGGGCTGTGCCCCTTTAGAACCCCCTGATAAGTAGAAAAAGATTCTTTAAAACCCGCCTCTCCAGACTAAAGGGGCTGCGCCCCTTTAAAATCCCCTATGTTTCTTTCCTGAAGAGCTATGCTCTTTGTAAAACCCGCCTCTCCAGTCTAAAGGGACTGCGTCCATTTAAAACCCGCCTCTCCAGAAAGATTTTTTTCTGTATATGTTATCGATCGCGCCTCCGTGTCGCTCGAAGACGCTTTTCATCATCGCGATGATCTCCCCTCTGCGTGCATAAAGTATGTGCCATGTGTTCAGCGCGCGGCACTTTCCGATGTATCTTTTGCAGATGCCGCGGCTCGTGTTGAACGTAATCTTGCGATCGCACATGTGATACTTGCACTCTCGCCCGTTGATGTTCGTATAGAGAGTGCAGCCGACAATACATGGGTCGAATTCTCTTGTGTGTACGCGGGCAATACCGAAGCCGCTCTCTCGTATTCGGTTTGCAAACACGCCGCTGCTGTGAAAATATCGCAATACGCGACTACGCGATTTGATTGTATACGATATTTCGTCGCCGTCAATCCAAAATATTATGTCGCCGATGTGTATCGACATACATCGCGCAGCGGTATGTGCGGTCCATACGACGCTGCATCTTGCGTCGACGTAAGCCTTCAGTCGGCGCATCTTGCTGTATATCAAACGAGGTTACAGTTTTCAAAAAAGATTGATGTATCGATACGAACGGTTCCATGCTTACGCACGGTGAAATACCCCCTGATAAACCGCTCGTTTTCCACTAAATATTCGGCGGCGAAAATGATTTTGTCGCGCAACTTGTACACCTCCTGCCACTTGCTCATGTCGGCGCGCTTAATTTCATGGGAATATTCCTTCGAAAACGTAATATTGCCGTCGCATATGTGGTAGACATATTTGATGTCGTCGGCGGGATCCTCTGCATAGACGCCATAATACAACTTGCAATTCGTAATCATAACGGGAAGTTTTTTGTTGTTGAGGTCATCTACATCGCGACCCCAATAAGATCTCCAGTGCGGCGAGTGCGTTATGTTTGTGTTGCCGACGCGCATCCATCCGCTGCTGTTAAAGAACGCATCGACCGATGGCACATAGATATGATTCGTGAAGGTTTTGCCGTTAACAATGGGCAGCCTCGCGCTTGGATCATCAACATCTGGGTATGGATCATATAGGGCCATTGTCATTTCTATGTTGCGTTTGGTAGTTTCAAGTATCATTTCTGTCTCATAATCGTCAATACTTATCTTGTCAAACACACCTTCATATCCGCCGACGTATTTGTGCAGATTTCTCATCGTATCACTATGAGAAGCATTTCAATTTTGGGGCCTTCGCGGCACCGGCCTTCGGTAGTGGTCGCATGAAATTCTTATGTTTTGCGAGTGTCTGCAACGGAAGCTGCTCGATCAGCTCACAGCGTGTTTCGTTATACCATCGCATCTTATGCACAATCCGCCGCCGCATCACGTATAATTCCTGCCATCGGCTGGAATTTTTCTCGTCGCATGTACCATAATCGGGCCTCCACGAGGCGCTTTTCTTAGTATCATCTGAATATCTTTTGTGTACCGTCAACGTATCATCGCAGATATGATACGAAAACACCATATCGCTGATGCCACGGTATGTCAAGCGACATTTGTTTATATCGCTGTGCCAAAAACTCCGATTAGCGTTGCAGATGGTCAATCCTTTTGCGCGAAAAAGTGCGTATGTGCGCCGCTCATACATGAATGTCCAAAACATATATCTTCTTGCCGGCTCACATGTAAATGCAATCTCGCGACCTTCAAAACAGTCGATCGTCAGACGTGGTGTCTTAATAACAAAGGGCCGGCGATATCTCGCAATAAAGTTGCTTCCGAACACATTCCAATGCCCTTTGGGTACATATACATATGCCTCTATCTCGTGCATTTTTGCATCGAGATCGCTTTTTTCGTATGATAACAATCTGCGCATTCGTCTGCCGCTACTATCGCACAGATTCCACCACGAGATAAACTGAGAAGATTTTCTCTGAAAAGACACGATGGCATCGAGGCTATCCGATGTCATCGCGGCTGTATACTTTTTTCGCAACATATTGAGATCGTCCGTATACGCATGGAGATCTGTACGGCGAATGTAACGAATGTAGTTACGCATGTTGGATAATCTGCGTACAAAAAATCAAAAATGAGTTTAAAGGAAATTATCGACAATTGTCCTGTCGCCAGACGTCAGCAACATATGGATGTTTTGCGTCTTGAAACGGGCGGCTTTCTGCGCGATTTTTCGTCGCAACGCGAATAGATAGACCGCATTTGCACGGCGGCACGGTGCAACATCATGTTCACTGCGTTTTCTGTAGCATGATAGGGTATTTGTGCATAGATGATACGTGAATGCAAAGTGTCCTTCAAGGACAAATACGAAATGACAACCGATGAACGCGTACTGCGCTTCGCATAAATGGTTCGCTGTGAACATGTATGTTCCATACCGAAGACTGTCATTCTCGTATGTGACCGCTTTACCATAATAAATTTTGTAACGAAGCTCTTTGTCGTTGGAAAGTTCGATGTGCAAATTTCCCTTGCGTATCAAAAACATGTTTTCCGAGGAATAGATGGTGTTGCGAAAGTCCATGGACCGCTCGAAAATTGTGTCAAATAATCTTTTTCGCACAGCTTCGATTCTACCACAGACCTCGCGCCATTCCGACATAGTATCGACATCTCCATGAATACCGTCAATGTATTTGGCGTCAAACTGTTCCACCGGTAGACACCAGCGCGCTATGAAGCTATTGACAAGCCCTATCATATGTTCTGCCGGCGAATATACAAACATATTCTTATCCTCATCCGATACATGAAAACTCTCCCCCGCGGGTACTCGCCGCACTTTTTTTGTAAGTTCCATGAGCGGCTTGTTCACGCAGCCATCCCACAGCGCCAACAACTCGGCTCTTTCCTGTACATAGCGCGCGATGTCAGGCGACGGCCTGTAAACATACTTACGAAGATGACGCATCGCGACTTGGTAGGTTATCTTTAAAGAAAAAAATCAATATTTTAAAGGGGCGGCAGCCCGCCACTTGTTGAAAAACATGTTTAAAGGAAATCTCGCACTTCGAACACCTTTCCCAAAGAGTTGTCGAGAAGTTCCTTATTGTCTTTAATGTACCTGACAACCTTCGCGTAAAACGCTTTTCGATATGCCAATGACACTTCTATGCATACGCGCGGACAGTTGGTAAATGCGAATGGAACATATCCTTTCGAACAGTAAAACTTGTTTTCGCATATGTGGTAAACGCAATCGTAGATTTTGTTGTATCTCAGAATGCATTTGTATATGAACAATATGTCACCGCGGCATCGTCTTACCAACGTAAGCTCCGTATTGCCGATACGTATTGCTCTTTTTGTGCATATGACAGGCCCGTATTTCATTATGTACTCGAAGTTATATGCGTACATGTTAACGGTATCCCCAACTGGTTCGTTCTCTTCTCCATATGTGCACATCATCGTAATGTTTCGCCTGTTAATTTCGAACGAATCCAATGATACGCACGCAGTCTCGTTGCTGTTTATGCACATCAAAGAGGGTTGGTAGATCGATCTGTACACTCCGCGAAATGTTTCGCGGCTATTTTCTTTACATAACGGTTGGTTGCCGCGCATATATTCCATCTCTCCTTTAATATCATGCGAGATAACGGCGCTTCCTCGAACCAAGAATTGGTACGCCTTTTTCATAAGTACCTTGAATTCCTCCTGATTCAATGGGTTCGCCCACAAATTGTTATCGCGATATCTCTTGTACTCAGCTAGAATTACCTTTCGTTCATGCTCTGTACCCGGGCACAGTGTACTCGCGCAAACATACTTACGAAGATGACGCATTGCTGCTGTGTGTTGTTATCTTTAAAGAAAAAAATCAATATTCTAAAGGGGCTGCCGCCCCTTTAAAACCCCGCTCTGTGTCGAAAAATCAGTATCCTAAAAGGGCTGCGCCGTTAGAACCCCGCACCTAATGAATTGCCAAGGGGCTGCGCTGTTAGAATCCCGCACCCAAAGGCCGCCGACTTCATGCAAACTGAGCGTCGCTTAGGGTTGCCTTCAATGAAACAGCGCGGCCTTGCGCGATCGCCTCCGAAATCATCTTCTCGCACACCCTGTAAACGATACGTCGCCGCGCATATACACGCAGCCATGGCGCATGTACATGAGTCTCGTTGTCGGGAAATGGATTGTTGACGGTAAGTTTTCCGTCGCAGCAATGGTACGCGCAGTAATATTCTCCGCATAAGAAGAGCATCTTGCACCCAAAAATACGAAATCCGGGGCCATATCGTACCCTCGTCGGATCATTCTCAATGCACACATCCATGTCTTCGCAAGGGCCCCGCTTCGCGCGCAAACCGCTGCGGACATCAAAGATCGCTCGATTGTCTACGGCCTGAAACTGCGCATTTGAAAAGAAGCAAATATAACTGACGGGATCTTCTTTACTGATCATAACCTCGTAGCGACGACCATCATTGATATACCAGGTGTCGTAAGTGCAGGTACAACGCATCTTGACATATGGCAAAACGAGTTGCGTCTCCATAATCTTGTCTTTGATACGACTTGTGAGATGGTGCAACCAGTAGAACGACCCTTCTCTCTCGAAGTCGTCAATGTATTCTTTCAAGTCAAAACGCGTCTGCGCACTTATTTCCCTGGCGCATGCGATTATTTGGCGCTTGTAAGCGGCGAGATCCTCCCTTTGCATCGTGACTTTCCAAAAATGATTCGGGTCATATCGGTCCATAAGCTCGTGCGTTCGAATAAAATCGTATTCTTCTTCCCTCGCGAGCTTATGCAGATGGCCGGTGTATACGCCGATGCACATATGGAGCCATCGAACATACTGTGTGCAGACGCTTCTCGGCAGCAGATATTTGGCGAGATTGTACATGTGTGTTTATGATGCTACACTCGTTTCAATTTTTTAAGTACAAAAAAGCAAAAAGAACAGAAGCGTGGGTCTAAAGAAAGTTGTGCACCGTCTGCTCCTCATCGCTTATGTG
>JACCEC010189591.1_pt1 | contig 17697 bp, 12 predicted proteins | sample 7450121 | NCBI WGS metagenome assembly JACCEC01 (sample SAMN15323455, study PRJNA562643) | freshwater metagenome | isolation source: river surface water | place: USA:Blue River Watershed | collected 2017-08-18 | reverse complement strand
TTGCAAGACCTGATATGAATCTTTCCATACCACTACACATCTCCAAAGACCACTTATTATCACCATAAACAAGGTAAGCATTGATGTTTTTACCATCCATCTCTAATTGCATTCCAAACTCAACAATTTGTGCAAGGATGTTATTTACCTCACCTTCAATCATAGGTAATGCTTTTTCAATCAATTCATAAGAAACACCATCTTTACTCAAGGAGTTCAAATAATACTCATATAATTTGGATTGTTCTTCTAATTTCTTAACTTCGGTAATTTTATCTTCTAAGGTTTCCTTTTGGTTTTTAAGAGATGAAACCTTACCATTTAGGTCTAAAAGTTTTTTATTTGTTTTTGTAAAGTTTTTCTTAACCTCTTCTAATAAATCACGTTTTCCTTTAATTTCTTCTCTGATTTCACCATTCTTTTTGATTTGTTCTTCGTTTTGGTGATATTCATCTATAAGTTTAATTTGGTCTGCAATTTGTGTCTGAATGCGAACTTCTTCTGTTTCCGATGCTGAAAGTTTATTTATTAGAGTTGAAATTTCTCTATCAACTTTACCCTCCTTTTCTTTAGTTTCAATCAAATTATTCCAATCGGTTTCATATGGAGCCAATTCGTTAATTTTGATTTCAGTAATATCACGCATATGTGTTACTTGACTAATCTCTTCAAAAAGGTTTGCTAAACTCTCTTCAACATCTTTTTTAGATTCTAAAATAGTTTTAGAGTTTTCCATACAAATCTCACAATTTTCGTTATATTTGTGAGAATCTAAATGTTCTTTTTTATCTTTTAATGAATCTAATTTTATATCTAATTTTTCTAATTCATGTGTTGCGGTGTTAAAATCTCTTCTAGCAAGTTTTAATACTCCAATCTTATCTTCTAAATCTTCTTCATCAAATCCATCGATAATTTCTTCTAATTGTAGTTGTAATTCTTCCAATTTAGAAATACGGACCTGAGTTTCAGTTTTAGTTTTTAGAATTTCTTCTTCTTTAGAAATAAGAATTTTTTTACGTTTTTCTAATTCTTCAATACCAACTAAATCGGAATTTAATTTTACAATCTTTCCGTTTAATCGTATCAAATCTTTATTTAATCCATCTTCTTCATCCTTAATACTATTTAATTCAATTTCAACTAATTTATATTCAGATTTACTTTCCTTTAAATCGGTTTCAATTTGAGCAAGTTTAGAAGTGAAATCATCTGATTTAAATTTCTTAATTAGAGTTGCATTTTCTCTATTCTCATCTGATGCTAATTGGTATAATTTATCAAAAATATCCACACCGATGAATTGTGATAAAATTTCTTTACGTTCTGATTGAGATTTATCGATGAAGAGTGCGTTATTACCTTGTAAAGATAATGATGTTAAAACAAAATCTTCAAACTTACCTAAATACTTTTCAATATTTTTGTTAGTATCTCTACGTTGTTCTCCATTTAAGGATGTAATTACACCGACATCTTCTTTCCAAAAGTTTACGTTTACCGAAAGGTTAGTTCCCTTTCTAGTCCACTTTGCACTTCTTTCAATAAAATAATCAACTCCATCAATCTCAAAATTAAACTTACAATAAAAGTTGTCTTTTTGATTATTTAGAATGTTTTTTGATGAAGATGTACGCGATGTTTTATCAAAGATACAAAATGATAGAGCATCAAACAACGATGATTTACCACTTGCGTTTGGTGCAAAAATACCAATCACCCCTCTTGCATCTTCGAACCTAACTTTATTACCCTCACCATAAGAAAACATATTACTGAACTCCAATGTCTTAGGAGTCCAAAGAATATTCTCAGCTAAAGTAGAATCATCAATTCTTGAGTTTACCTCTTTATTTATATCCGAAATCTTATCTAAATCAGAATCTTCTAAAAGAAATTGTCTTTCTAAGTAATCTCTAATAAGTTGGTTTTGGAACGTTTCATCCTTTACATTACCAACGATATTTTTGTTTAGAGCAGAGTTACGTTTTAACTGACCAATCGTATCGGTTCGTGTAACTGTAACCTCAGCAACGTTAAATAATTGTTTTAATTCAGTAATACGAAGTTTCATATCAGATGCTTCGGTATTAGTAAATCTCAATCTTAAACGAGGATTTTTAGGTAATTTTGTTCCAACCTCATCATAGACCCATTGTGGTATAACTCCACCAATTACATCGATTGTAAGGAATCCATAATCATTATGAATGTGATGTTCAGTAAAAGTACGAGTAGGAACATCCCATATCAAATAACCATGATTCTCCAACATTTCGCCATGATTTTGTTGAATCATAGAACCTGCATATGCAACATGTTCGTAACCTGTACCGAATGTTTGACGTTTATGAATATCACCCATCATAACCATATCGAAACCATCGAACATATCGACAGTGAATGAATTTGATGATACTACATAACCAATATCGGTTTGTGCTTTATTTACAGGTCCGTGAAAAAGACAGATTTTATTTTCACCTTCAACATCTTTAGCCAATGGCCAATTTTCTTTTTTATCCAATATAGAATAAACGACAAAAGTAAGATTGTGGTGGTTGTAAACACCAGTATCGCGAAGATAATGTACGCGAGGGTTATTAAGATTATCGACAATGGGCGTAAGAACATCTAATCTATGTGTGTTGTTTAGGTTACAATCGTGGTTTCCCGTGATTAAAAAAGTTTCGCGTAACTTAGAACATTCTGTTAAAAACCAACTTATCTCCTGTATTAATTCGGGTGACATTTCAGTTTTAGCATGAGCAATATCTCCTGCTAAATAAATAATAGAATCTTCAATTTTATCATCTTCTACTTGTTTCAAAAACTTTTTGAATACCTCACGATATTCTTTATGTCTTTGTAAGTTTCTGATGTGTAAATCTGCTAGGTGGTATATTTTGTTTATAACCATATTTTATATTAAATTATGTTTTGGTCTTTCGAAATATTTATAGTTTGTTGATTTGAAATCAAATTTTATAGTTTCTAACAAACCAAAATTTCTTTCTATTTTTGATTCGTTCTTTATGTAATAGTCATGGATTTCGGAATATGACATTTTGTTTATAATATCTAAATTATTCATATATTGTTTTAGAATACTACCAACATCCATTTGAGGTGTTAAATCAAATAAATCATCTGCTAACCAAAATCCTATTTTTTGTAAATACTGATTTATATAACTGCTTCCCAATATTAACGGAATATTTCTAGATATAAATGGATTCCACGACTTTTCACTTAAATGAATTAAATCACCCGGTAATACCATAGTTTCCAATATACAACTAAAATATGAAGTCATAGTAATTGGTAGTGGTGGTATTTCAACATTTACTGAACCAATCATACTACGTTCAATTGGAGTATCTAAAATGACCGGTAATTTTTGGTTTCTAAACTTTTGTAATTCTACACTAAGTTCTGAATCATCATATTGGGTACTAAATGCACTATACCCTAACCAAGATTCGGAATCTAATCCAATTTTATAAACATATTTGAAAATTTTCAAACGTTCTTTTTTATCAACACCGATAATCATATTCATCTTTTTTTGACGAATATTAGTTTGAAAATTATGAACTACATATTTCAAATGTGGCCAATAATTTTGTAATGCTGCTCTATATCGATAATAGTTGCAATTGTGTTCATATTCATGTAAAAGTTCATATGGTCTTACAAAAAATTTATTTGAAAAAAATGTATATCGCTCAGTATCTTTATATTCTAATGCATTATCATCATCGAATAAAATGAATTTACAATCATCGTATTTTATTGATAATTGTATTAAAGTTTTTTCTAAATTACCATCATACTGATTAATATATCTAGCATCGAATATTACAATATCACCATATTTTGGATTTATTGTTTTTAATTTATTTAAAAAATTATCAACATATGGTGGTTCACCAATCCATTTATGTTGTATATCATCTATATCATCAAATTGATGAAAAATATGAGGTTCTGTAATATTCAACAAATCATACCAAGCAGTATATGAACCCTTACCTATGTGATGGGGTATTATGTGAATCATAATTGTTGTAATTTTTGGAACACAATATCACCATATTCCGTAGATTTAACATCTTTTAATATTTTATTTATTTCTTTAAATCCCATTTCGGATGCATCTTTTTCAGATGGAATTACATTTTTAGTATCAATTCCTTGTTTCTGAAAATAAATTGTATAATGTAATGCTTGGTCTTGTGCATCACTATCTAATACGATATTAATTTTTTTAACCCCTCTTTGATATATACTATCCATTAATTTTTTTGGAATAAATTTACCTAAGATTGGAATAGCGTTTCGTTTGATTGATAAAGCATCAAATGCACCTTCACAAAGTGTAATTGGTTCGTTCCAATTTATTTGGTTTTCAAACATAATTACATTCTTTGAAACTGGTGGGTTTTTATATTTGTAAGGTTCATCTTCATAAACCGAACGTGCAATAAAATAATTTAATTTATTATTTGAATCATACGATGGTATAATAACTCTTCCAGCATACAACCCACCTTTACAATATCCCATATTATATCGAATAATATCACTTTCAGTAATACCTCTAACTTTTAGATAATGTTTTACTTTTTTATAAAGAGGATTTAATCCTTTTGGAGTTTCGGTTAAAGATATAAATTCTGATGGTAATCGTAATTCAATCTCTACATCTTCATTATTTGCAACTACATAATCATCTCCATATATGTCTAATATACGTTTTAATTTATGAGAATCTACTTGTAATTTTCGTAAAAGTGAGTATATACGTTTACCCTTAGAATCACAAACCCAACAGTGCCATTGTTGTGTATCTAAGTTTACTTGAAGTTTTTTCTTATGATGATGACAAAAAGGACAATAGTGAGCTTGTTCATTACCTTTTAGTGATGAACCATGTCCTAACGTATCATCTAAGATACTAATAATTGTTAGTTTATCTGGTGTTGATAGCATTATACTACAATTTGATATACAAATATACGAAATAAATTTGATATTTCCAAATTTATTTTTATCTATTTGCTATTATACTATCCAAAGATACGAAAAATTTATGAATTTTCCAAATCTATTTCATCTAAATCTCTACGGAAAAATTTACCCAAAAGATTATCATTTAGGGCATTTTCATCTGCTAATACATTATGGGCAAATTGTTCTTGTAATTCATAATAAGTTAGGGATTTTTTGGATTTACAAAATCTTAGGATTTCTAACTTAATTCTATCTCCACTCCATGTTTTTACCACTGCGTTTGAAGATTGATATTTTTTCCAATCGGATTCCTTAGTAACCCATTCCCAATGCTTACTACGTTTATCGGTTAGGGCTGCGATTTCCTTTTTACCGAATTTTCTTTTTGTGATGGATAATACATTTTTCTTACCAATATAATATTGGCCAGTTACACCATTAGTTATTTTGTAAATAAAACCGATTGTATTTTCAGGCATATCTGAAAGTTCGGTTATAAATTGTCCTCTATATGTCCAACTCATAGTTAAAAAATTTGAAATCATTTTTATATCTTTCCAATACCCATTTCTTACACCAAATATCTTTATACAAGATTTTATAATAATCTACATCATTTAAGTGTGGATGTCTATTAAATATTGGATTACGATTTTCGTTAGGAAGTTCTTGTATTGGTATTTTAAGTGTATTTAGTATGTAATTTACATCGGTTATATAATTTTCATATTTACCAATATAATTTACAATTCTACCCTCTTTACTATTATGATTTATAAAATAAGTTTGTGGGAAATACCAAACATCGATAGGTGAAATTGTTTCTAAAAAGTTTTTAAAATTTGTAGCGTTTCCACTTCTCACATTATGTTGATATGCGGATGCTATTCTTGTAAATGGATTTCTTACAAATGTAAAAATAAAATAATCTGAAACATTGCCAAAATTTCCCAAATCACCATGTGTTATAATCTCTTCACTATTATCTACATTTAAAAGTAGTTTAGTTAAAGAAGTTCCACCAGTTTTTGGAATATGTAAATAACCCCATTTTTTTGAATGGTTTATTATTAAAGACAAAACTTATTATTTTTTGATAGTAGACGAATATGTTTTTTCTTGTAATTTACCACCTCTTGCATTATTTAATTTTGCATCATCGGTGTGTAATTTATTTTTCTCATCTGCAGAAATTGGTGTTTTATCTTTTGAAGACGAACCCACTTTAGCAAATTCTGAACCTTTGTATAAATCTAAGATTGTTGCCATGTTATATCTCCTTATGCTTCTTCTACTATACGTTTGAAAAATCTAAGACTATCAGTATTTTCAAATTTCTCTTTTAATTCCGCTAAGATTTCAGCATCTAATGGATAATAGAAATATGTAACTTCTACATCGTTTGAATTATTTTCAATAAGTTCTAACGCTGCTTCTTCTGTAATATTTTCAGTTATTACATTTTCATTTGCATCAATAATGTTGTATGCCATAGTTTCTCCTATATTATTGTTTTATATAAATATCATTAAGTATCAAAACGGACTAAAAAATTAACGTTGTAATCTGGTAAGTTCTTTATTGGTTTTGGTAATTTTGCAACAACTAATAAATTATCATCATCATCGTACAATCCAATTGTAGTAATATATGGTGTTAGATACGAACCAGTCGGGTCTGCAGAAGCAGATGTAAAATAATCTTCCCAACTACCTTGAGATGAACCAATACTGCCTGAGAACGTTTGTGTTTGTTTAATATCTAAAATTTCTTTAATTTTCACCGTCTTAGCAGGTGATACATTTGGAATAGCGGTTGTTTCAAAATCATATGAACCACTTAAAGTAACATTTACTGCAGATGGGTTTTGTGAATAATTAAATTCTCCCGCATCAGATGATACTAAAATTTCAGTTTCATATATTGTATGAGTAGAACGGAAATTCATAGAATAAGAAGATGGTTCGGTGATTTGAGTTGTTAATACAACCAATCCATCATCATAGAATATATTACCATGTATTTGACGAGATAAATCAGTTCCTTCAAATTGAAAATCTTCTAAAAACTCTACTGTTCCGTTTAAAAAATCTATATCTACTAATGTTATTGTATCAGATGTTCCTGAATATATAAAATAACTTATACCAGATTCTATATCCATACCAACTCCCATCGTTGATTCCAATACCTCAATCGAAAAAGTATCAACACCATTAGATATAAGTAATTCACCAATACTACCAGATTGTAAATCTAACGATAATAATGTATAAATTGGTGACGGAGTAGTTAGTTGTCCATACCCATCATCAGTATAAGTGTATCCATTTACGGATAATTCAACTGATTCTGGTTTTATTTGTTCTCCGAATTTCGAACGTTCTATTGAAAATACATATATATCAGACCCCGTTGGAAATGGTCTCTCATTTTCATAATTACTTAAATTTTCAACACTACCAAATGTTGTAAATGCATTACCATTTGATTCGTAGTATTTTTTCTTTATTGAATTATATAATGATTTTACATAATATCCTTGCGATGTTGGAGAACTCCCCTCAAAATGAGAACCAGATACGTTATATAATTTAATTATAGGAGCATCTGCTTCGGTTTCATCTGACCAAAGTTTATAAGCTTTGAATGAACGTTGGGATATATTTGATTTTGGTATTGATTTAAACATAGTAAAGTCCTTACCTATATAAGTATTTTAATAAACAAAAACCCAACTTTTTAAGGTTGGGTTTCGTTTTCTATAAATTATATTAAATTAATTAGAAATCTAATTTAACTGCAATTAATACTTCTTTATCGTATGATTTAGCAATTGGTTGTGAAGTTTTTGCAACTGCCAATAATTCATTAGCATCGTTGTATAAACCAACTGTTGTAATAAATGTCTTAGGGTCTCTTTCGAACGAAGATTCGGCGAATGAACCATCAGAACCCGTTACAAATGTTGGGTTATTTGAGAAGTTAAATTCTCTATTTGTTGCTCTTACAAAGTAATGAGATGTAGAAACGTTTTCAGTTCTTCTTGCTTCAAAATCACCACCACCTACAATTGCATTATATAATAAGTATTGGTTTTTACCTTCGTATGCAACACCACTATATATCGATTTACCACTTAATGAACCACTATCTTTTGATGTTCCAATTGTATTATGAATTGCAGTTGGATTAAGGATAATCAAACCTTGGTCTGGATAAAATAATCCAAAACCTTGTCCATTAGATGAATAGTTACTTGAAACTGTAGCAGCTGCATCTTGTCCTAAGTTTAATGAACCACTTGCAACATAGAATACTCTACCTGCTTTACCGACCGTGTCAGAAAATTTCTTACCACTATCATCGATGAACGTAGATACACCATTAGAACCACTTAATGATAATTGCCAGTTTCCAGCATCCATAGTTTCTTTGTATCTGGCACGTGATACGTTAATAACATAGATGTCTGATGAATCTAAAAGGTTTTCACCTGATGCGGAATCAAAAGTAAAGAATTGGTCATCTTGTTCTAACAATAAAGAACGATATTGTGCATATGTTGCTTTTGTTGCTAAAGTAGATGTATCCGAATTTCCTAAACTGATTGAACCACTTGCATATTTATGTCCGTATGCAATTGCAAATTGAACAGATGATGTTGTTGCAGTATCATATACATTTACATAATAGTTTGAACTATCTGCTGCTGCTTGTGTTGATGATGTGTAGAAAGTTGTTAAACTTCCAGTATCACCACTCCAAAGACCAGTTGTTACAACTTCTACTTTACCAGTAATTTGGTCAAATTCACCAAATCTTTTGTAAATACCCGTTGTAATAGAACCACCTTGTGCTGCTAATTTATCACCACCAGTTAAGTATTGGTTAATAAGGTTTGTCAATTGTTCCGTAGTAACATTACCATTACTAGCTTGTAAATACGCTGCTAATTCTGATGTTAAGTTTACTCCGGCTTGTCCTGTAATTTGTGCCATATTTTAATTTCTCCGTTTTATGCTACATATGTTACGGTCACTGGGATAGTTTGAGAACCACCTGTTTCGTTTCCATAAACTGTTATAGTTGTCTTAATAGTTTGTGTGATATTTGGATTAGGAATGAATGAGAATGTTAATCCTCTTTCTACTGCTGCAGTTGTTGTGATTTCATCACCTAAGAATACCGGAATAGTACCAGTACCTGCTGCTAAACCACTACCAACAATTGAACCAGCATTTTTATTAGCTAATACAATTGTGTAACCACTTTGTGTATTACCACTTGGTGAAGTAGTTGGAGTTAAAGAAACTTGACCACTTCTTTGGTTTACTGAAATAGATGGAACACCAAATTCAACTTTTGGTATTTTTGTAGTTCCTTTTGGTAAAGTAACTAATTTGTATTTTAATACTTGTGTTTCATCTGGAGATGCTTCCGTTACGGGAATTGCTCTAATTGCTGCATCATAATATGCAGAACCTTTTGGATGAGCTGGTTCGTAAAGTGTATAATCGATTTCATCATCACCCAAAGCGAACTTTGTGATGTTTAATCCTTCACCTGATGCTAATTTCTCTCTACCTTTTTTTGTAAGAATCGCATCGACCGTAATTTCGGTATTATCTAAATATGCCATAATTTAATTTCCTTTTATTTCCTATATAAATATAAGTATTCTATAATTTTAATTAATCAACCTCTAAAATTGGTTCACCACTTCCTCTACCTGTATCAGAAACTCTTAATACATTTGGATTAGTTGTGAATATTTGAACCGGCGAACCACCTAAAATATTGGTAGTTGCAGTTTGTTTTGAACCATTAAAGTAACTATTTTGTAAACCAGTTGTTAAATCACCTGTGTTTCTATAATGTGTTGGAAAGTATCCATTTAATGGTGAAACTTCTACAATATTACCACCAACAATCGGTGCAGATGATTCATTACCATCAGAACCAGTAAATGGTAAAATCGTAACCTTATGTCTATACTTTGTAACCGATTGTAATTCAGTTCCCAAACTCTTATCTTGGACATCTATATTAATCGGTGTTTTTTCAGTATAACTTTCTTTTATTAAATATACTTTACTTCTTTCTTTAATACGATTTCCAAATGAATCTATGTAATTTCTTATCGTATTTCCGTTTTCACCATATAATCCAAATCCAGCAACACCCATAGAGTTTCTATCTAATCCTACTTGTGTAAATTCTACATTATCATATGCACCTTTTACTGAACCCGTTATTTGAGCATCGATTGTTGATGTAATCGTATCATATGTTGATTCAATTAGGGTTTCGGTTGTAGTATCTATCTCACCTTCATATGTTATATATTCCGCAGAAGCAGTAGAAACCAATTCCGTATTTATTTCTGCAATATAGTTTGAATTTACAGCACTCAATACAACGGATTCAGTAGTAGAAAGCGTTGTTGCAAAATTATTATAAGTTGCAGTAGTTAAAGTAGTTTCGTTTGTATCAATCGTAGTTTCATATTGATTTAATGAACCAGTTGGTTTGTTCCACTTAACTTTACTTCTTTCTAAAATATGTGGTTCAATCAAAAGACCCGATGAAACTTTTGCTCTAGCAGGAACTAATGATTCTAACGTATCAAATAATGATTTATCAATATAACGAACTAATTGAATATACTCATGAGTATTCAAATTGTAACGTTGGAAATAATAATTTCTCAATTGTGTTAAATCTGAATATGAATCATTATATTCATCTGCAGGATTTCCAATATAATCATCTATGTTAAATTCACCCAACGAACGAAGAATATCCATATTGATTTCTTTCATTGGCGAGAAGAATAATCCTAATTTATCCGAATCTATTGCACTTTGGTCATATGATTTTTTCGTTGCACGAGATTTATAATTCAAATCACCTGTTAAAGTTTGTGATTCAAAACGGAATTTATTACCATACGTTAAACCAGATGATGGAACGTTTGCAGTTACACTTCTTTCATACGGAATATAATTGTAAGGATATGTCGTATCACTAAAACCAACCGCATGTGCAGATGATGTATAATCCGTAATAATTGCAACGTTATTTATACTACCAGTTTGACTTAAATCTTTTGGATATTCAAAATCTAAACGGAATAATAAATCAATCGAAGATGCAGAAATATGTGAACCATCAATCGCATCGGGTAATAAAGTATGATTATTAATACGTGATTCTGAAAGTGGTGCTCTCCATAAACGGAATTCATCAATAGAACCAGTTAAAGTTTGTCCTACAAATAACATAGAACCACTACCCCAACTTGTACTACCGGTTACATATGAAATAGATGAGCTTGCTTGATTTCTAATTCTACCATCAAAGCCTTCCTTAAAATAAACCTCAAATGTTTCAGATGTTGAACCAGTTCTTCTATTTACAACTACGTTAGCATAATCATCTTTGTAGAATGGTATATATTGGGTAGAAGATGCTGTAATATATCCACCATTTTGAATTTTGAATTCTACTTTAGCTAATGAACCAGTTCCAGGAACTAAATTTAATTCCCAACCACTACCACTAATTAATGATTGTGTTGCTTCATTATTTACTGCCGTTAAACGGAATTCAACTGCGTTTGGATAATATCCATTATATGTTTGGAATGGAACTTTTAAGTATGATGATGAATCAAACGCCAATGCACAAGTTCTATCATCAAACGTAAATTGAGTAGTTGCAGAACTAGCAGGGTCTTGTGGTCCACCATACTCCATAATTGTTAATAATGAAGCAGGAACACCATAACAAGCCATTGCTGCATGTAATGCTCTTTTCGTTCCTTTGTGTTTTAACAAATATGGTAAGTTGTTTAGAATTCTTCTCCATATTTGATGTTGTCTTGCTTTTCCACTCATCGATGTATGAGTAGTACCATCAGTATCTTTACCAAATGCATACTCCCATAGGAATTGTGATTGAACTCCCATATCAGCATCCCAACCAAGAGACTCTAACATATGATATATCAATTCATTTCCAATACCATCTTCGTATTTATGTTCTAATTTTTTAGATTGAGAAATATTTTTAATATGTGCCCATAAAATATCAAAGTGTTGACCCATCATCGTTAAGAAAAGGGTAAACTCTTCGTTGTCTGCATCATTTGTGATATGTGCAGGAATATTATTTGTTAATAGGTTTTTATTATTCGAATCATATGTTTCTGTTTCATCAAGTATTCCATTATACCAACTAATTGCTTGAGAACTTGTTGGATTGTATAAACTACCAGTGTAATTTACTTTTGGATATGTGTTTCCATTTTCAGATGAACTAACATATAACCACTTTTCAAATCCATCAAACCCATTTTTTAATTGTTGAATTTGACCTTCATATGATTTGATTTCGTTTGATGCTGCAATACCACCATTAACAAATGAAGTAGATGAACTTACAAAGTTAATTTTAGTGTTGTAACTTTCTATCAACTGAATTTTGTAATAAAAGTTTCTAACACGTTCTTCTGCAGATGAATATTTTACAAAATTTTCCCAATAAATTTCAGAACCGCTTTCGTATTGAATATTTAAGTTTTCTAATGAATAACCACTAGAACTTACAAATGTATTCACTAAATCAGTTGATGTGGCAGAACCACTTGCAATCAAATCATCTAATAATTGATAGCCAATATCATCAGTTACACTAACATTAAAATTAGGACGTAATTGAGTACATTCACTCTTTAATTCATCAATAATAGTAACTTGTTCTATTATAGGAATAGATTGAATTTTAGAAATCCATAATTGTTGGTTTGGTTCTATTTCACGCGGAAGTGGTTCGTATAATTTAAGAACTAATGCTCTTTCTTCTCTACTTTTACTTCTATTACCAGTAGTTGGGTCTTCGGTATATGTTGAAAACGTTTCTCTATCGATTCCCCACGTTGCTATAAGTTTATTATCACCATCACCCATATGGATGTAGTGAGTTAAGAATTTAGAAACCTCTTCTCTTAAAATAGTTTCATCCCAACTTTGTTCGAATGCTTTACGAATATCAGCAACAACATTTCCACGCTGTAATTTAAGGTCACCCTTATCAAACAACATAGATATACGTTCTATCTTACCTTCCGTTAGTTCATCGCCTTCTGCGTTAAATGGAATTAATAAGAATTCAAACTGAATCTTATCAGTATCTTCGTTAAATTGAAGTTTTGCTTTACGCAATACATCACTAACTTTGAATGTTGCTAAACCAGATGGTGAAAATCTACCTAATGCATATTCTTTATCGTATTTTGAAACATAAATTTCAACATAGTTAGTATTGATTGATTGCCAACTAATATCGAAATCAACTTCAAATTCTTTGAAATCTGCACCTTTAATATTTTGTGGGTAATAGATATTTGTAATATCTGGTCCTGGTAAATAATATTTGTTTACAACGTTAATTGTAACTTTTATTGTTTCACCACTTCCTGCTCTATTACTACGAGGTTGTAAGTATAAAACATAATTACCAACTCCGTTATAAAAATCATTTTTATTTAATACAATAGAACCACTATTTGAAATAATACGTTGGGTAGAACCTAACGAAAATACAACTTCATCCGCGTTAAATGAATTGTATGGAATTTTCAAATCATCATTACCCGAAATATTAAATTCGAAAGTATTACCTTCGGTTCTTAATGTAGGTGATGATGGTAGTGGTACTGCTTGATTATTATTTTTACTTACAATAATATCTACAATAACATTATCATTAACCAAATCAATCGTTTGATTTAACGTATTATTTGTAGTAATATTACCATTTTTATTTATTCTATATGTAACGGAATGTGTTTGAGAATCTAATCCTTTAGATGTAAACTGAATGTTGTTTGCACCATTTGAATTTGGTGAAAAATCTAATTCAATAGTTCCGCGAGTTACTAACCCAACCCTACCATCGGTAGTTCTATATTCAACTAAATCGTTTTGATATACATCACCATTTATTGTAATTTTACCTTTAGCAGTAGGTATTGGTTCTACATAAACTGCATTAGTTTGTAAATCAAATGTAAGGTTTGTATTTAATGTAGATTGTCTTTCGTTGTAGTTTGATGTTAATATATTTTGCTGAACATAACGCCCATCAATCAACTTTTCAACTATTAATTCAAAATATGGAAAATAAGTTACACTCGTGTAAACCTTTGGTCTTTTAACTTCTTTTCTTATGATAGACCCAGGTCTATCGGGGTCATTTATATATTCGTAATCTATTCTATCATCAAATACAATAGGGTCTTCTACATCTTTACGAATTTCTTTTTGTATTGTGTAAACTTTATATACATCACTTGAACCATATCCCGATTTTTTTACACCAATAGTTTTAGGTGTAAGTAATTCTTTTTCACTAAATGTAAGAGTAGAAGATGATAATTTATTAGTTTCAACGCCATCTACAACAATCATCCCATCACTTGGATTTGAACTAATTCCTATATTTACAAATAAATTTTGTGTTTCATATACAGGTTCTCTTGTAACATAGGTTGTTGGGCCGACTTCTGCAATTGTTGTAGTTGTAACGGCAGTTCCCCCACCACTACCACCTACCGCTGTTAAAATAGCATTATCAATGCCACCTGGATTAACTCCGACTCCGCTACGGTCATCACTAAGATTTTCTATTCTGTCTATTGCCATTTATTTGTATTCCTCGTCTATAAATATAGATTACGTCATATTATTCACACCCATATTGATATCAGCACTAAAACCAGTTTCATATCTACTATTAGTTCCACCGGTTATTCCACCTCCACCACCACCATATGATACGGTCGGTTGATAATTTGTAGGAGTTCCACAATCACCAACTTTAGTAACTGTCCAATTTGGTCCACCCACAGTTATAGTTCCTTCTGCTGCACATAATGTAACTGAACGTCCTGGTTCTAATGAAGGACCAGTTTGTGGTTCACCTGCTGAGTTTTTATATTGGAATGAATTTGTAAATCCACTTCCATATGAACCATAATTTGCATCCTTATTAGCTTCATGCGACCCATTATAGATTGTGTAAGAGAATAATTTTAATTCTACTTTTTGTTTTGGTATTTCTCTTACATCACCCTCAAAATGGTCAATTGCTTGATATGTTATTGTGAATGATTGGTATTCTCTACCAAATACGTTAGTATTTTTATTACCATTGGCATCCGTAAATATAATACCACCATTATCAGACCAAACATAGAATGTTTTAGTTGTTGTTTGTGGTTTATCTGCATATCGGCATGACCCATCATCTTCTGTTGCGTTTGGATTGTAGTTTAGTGAATTCGGGTCCATACATCCTCTAACCTTTTGAATTGGGTTTGCATCTTGTATAGGTCTATAAACACAACTACCATCATTCTCTACTGCAAGAGGGTTATAATTTAATGCATTAGGGTCAGTACAACCTCTAACTACACCTTGTCTATTTCCAATTTCAGTTGAAACGTTTTGATTGTTACTAAGAATTGATTTTAATATTTGTTTAGTTTCATCTAATGTAATTTGTTCGTCCTTAGAAAGTATATTATCTTCTTGAATATTTCTTTTTGGTAAATAATATTCAATAATTTCTATCAAAGATTGTAATATCGTTTGTTTAATTCTTTCGATTGATAATTCAACTGGCATTGGCGATGATAATGGTTTACCATAAGTTACTGATTTTATTGACCAATCCCTATTTTGAATATAATATTTTGTACTTTCAACTAATTTAGTTTTTATTACATTTATAAATTCTTCCCAATTTATAATATTAAATTCTTTTTGTATAAGTTTTACATAAGTTTCACCTTGCTGAATTGTTCCTTTTTGTGAAACAAACTTTTGTAATATATTTTCTACTTTAAGACTTTCAATAAAAGGTTCTATGAAATAAACAGTATCATCTCTAAACTCACCTTCTTTTAAAAAAATATTTACACGAGTATCTAAATCATCAATTACTTTACCATCTTTATCTTTTAAAGGTAAGACACGAATTTCAGTACGAGATGGTGAAATTTCATGTATCCATAATTTATCTTTATCTACACTAGCAGAACCTGCTCTTCTATTCAAAAGTGTAGTTTGAGTTTTGAATATACCATTTGCATATCCTGCATCTCTAACTAACTTTTCAGTATCTATTATATATTCTTTAGCACCATTTGTTTTTTTGTTAGATTTATTTTCACTAAAAATAAAATATTTTGAAATATTTACATCGTCCAAAAATATGTATCTAACTTTATCTCCACTTTCACCTTGTGGCAATACATTATCACTTGCATCATATAATACAAATTCAATAGTATCTGCAGTTCCAAGTCCAAAGTAGGATTTTGCAACTTCTTGTTCAAAAATTGCTCTATCTTTACTATCAACTTTGTAGCCCTTTTTATCAACTACTTCTTTAAATTGAGTTATTGCCATGCTACGTTTCTTTTACTCATCGTTTTATTATATACATAATAACAATATTGTTTACCAATATTGTGAATTATTTTACCCATCCAATTATCTTTTGGTAATTCACCCATCTCATAAGCCATATGTTCTGTCCACGGCCTAACTACTTTGTAAATCCATTTTGTATGTTGTGGTTTTTGTTTCATAAACTTAACTACATTCTTAGCCCACATCATATATCCTAATACTAATTGGGGGTCTTTTTCCCACATCATATTACCATATCTCTCATCTGCATCCCATATGTGTTCTGGTAAATATCCTTGAATATATAATTCATTACAAATGATTTTCTTCTTTTTCGTATTAGCCAATTCTGCTTGAGTTTTTGCTGCCTGTGCTGCTGAAGCTGCTGCTTGTGCTTGTGAAGCCTCAATTTGTGCAGATGCTAATAATTGTTGAGCATTTGTTACTTGGTTTTGTAAATCAATTGTTCTTGTCAATGCAGTTTGTAATTGAGTTTCTAATTGTTTTTGTAATTCAGTAAACGTTTGTTTCTCAGCCTGTAAACCTCTAAGTTGTGCTTCTAATGAAACTCTTTCAATACCTTCCCTAATACCTTTACTCAATGCGTTCTGAAAATCTTGTACTAAGGTTACATATTTTTCGTTAGTAATATCCAACTCATTTTCTGCAGATGCACGTAATAAACGTTCAACATCAATTTGAGTTATTAGATTATTATTTTCAGTAGTTAAACGTTGTATCTCTGCAGTTGCATCACTTAACTCTTTATCTAAATTTCGAATGTTTCCTAAACTACCACTATATAATCCTTCTAATCTATCGTATGTTTTTTGAGGAACTACTTTTGGCTGTTCTTTTGGTGTTTGTGGTATAAGTTCATCAACTACAACATCAACTGCTTTTTTCAGTTCTTCTTCGTTGTATTTTGGTCTTTCTACATAACCACTTGTTTCACCATCAAAATCTTCATTTATTGGTTTGGCATAAAAAGTATGATTACCTGAACTATTTTGTGAGGTAATAACTGCAGAACCACTTGATATTAGTTCTGATACTCTAAATTCGTTTTGTAATGACATATATTATTTTTCCACTAAAAAGGTTAAATCTTTATCTGAAAAATATTCGATTTCACCATCTCTATCAATTTTTATTTCGATGTAATATTCTCTATTAGTTTCCCAATTCGTTAAATTTA